>OGUN01000199.1_pt1 | contig 55600 bp, 38 predicted proteins | sample 1553621 | NCBI WGS metagenome assembly OGUN01 (sample SAMEA2580300, study PRJEB22360) | human gut metagenome | biome: human gut; feature: human-associated habitat; material: faeces | place: Denmark | collected 2008/2010
ATCATCGTCCGATTGGAAAGATAAAATATTCTCTAATCTAATTCAACCAACAGGTAAAGAATATATCCGACTCGATTTTCCCTGCCTCCAATAGGCGATGCCCCTTAGGGCGTCCGAGTTCCAAAGAACAAGATAACACCCTATCCATCGATTTCTCCGATATCGGATATATGCTGTTGATTATATCTCGTAAATCCATAAAACACGACTCATTCCAAGTATATTAAATACCTCTCAAAAAATCTTCGAGCGACTCTTTCCCCAAATTCAACTTTTGTCTCAAACGATAACGATTTTTCTTAACGCTCTCAGGTTGTAAAGAGAGCATTTGGGCTATATGTTTATTTTCCATACCTGTACGGATATATGCACATAAACGAAGCTCCCCTTCGGTAATAGATGGACACAAAGTCTTCAACCGAACAAAGAAATCGGGATGTACCTTTACAAATTGCATTTTAAAGAAATCCCATTCATCGTCGGTCCCCAAGTGCATTCTTATATTGTTACTAATTTGCAAAGCCGTGTTCGATTGAATATTTCCGGCATCTTTTTCTTTTTCCAACTCATCGACAAGAGATTTCAATACTTGGTTCTTCTCCATGATGATCAACGAATTGGAGGCAAGCTCCCTATCTTTGTACTCCAATTCCACTTTGAAACAATTATTCTGCAACATCTCATTCTCCAACCGAGTCACCAATTCTTTATTTTCCAACTCTTTCAATTGTTTCTTTATCTTCTCCTCCCTACTCTTTTTCCAAAATATATAACAAATCAATGAGGCAATACAAAGTATGAATGCACAAACGACAAGAATCAAAACGAACCGGAACCTGCCTCTTTCTTCCGCCTGCTGCAATTCGAGTTCCTGTTTCTCTATGGCCGCCCGGCTTTCCATACGTCTAATCTCAGCCAAACTGTTTACTTGGTCCAACGAATCTTTATATTGTTCATACTTGTTCAAATAAACATAAGCACTGTCCTCCTGCTGTATGGCAGCAAAACATTCCGACATATTCTTTATGACAGGGACGATGAGGTCGATATTCCGAATATTCATTCTACGGCATGCCTTTCTATAATAATACAAAGCACTATCCGGTCTATGATTATTTTGGTAAAAACGCCCCATAAAACACTCCGACTGAATCAACAGTCTTTTATTCGCAAATTCGGTAGACAATCGATACGCTTCTGAAACATACTTTTTACTCAGAGGTACACCATGTTCAGTCAACAATAACAAAGTATTGATATGGAAAGATGTATCTTCAACACAAACAGGATTTTCCAACAGCTTATAAAGAATTTTTTCGGCCTGCACCTCTTCATTCATCGAATATAAAACGTTCGAAATATTCAACTGGTTTTTTGCCCGATAAACCGGCTTATTCAGTTTCTTATAATAAGAATCTGCTTTCTGCAAATACTCCAACGCCTTAGGATAATCGTTCAGGCGACTCAGTATGTTTCCCATATCGATATAAGCATGAGCCAACATGAACAGATTGTTCGTCCGGGCATAATACTCCGATATTTTCTTTAAATTCTTATAAGCAACATGCGGCTGATTTTTATGCATAATTGTCCATAAATGAAAAACACGCATATAATCATAAACATAACGTATGGAATCTACCTGCTGATAGGCCTCATCAATTAAATGAATTGTAGAATCGGAATTATTCTTTTTAAGCTGCGACCTTGCATCCCAAAATTTAGCTCGCCACAGGTACACCGGTTCTTTATGGTGAGCTCGGGCTATGGTATATAATTCCTGTATCAACGAATCCCGATAATAAATACTATCGGTAGATATAAATTCCAATTCAAGCACATCTGCAATCGAATCGAATGTATTATCGATAGGCTTCCAATACGTCCCTATAACCTCACGCCCCCAAAAGTTAAAGGAATATAACCATAAACAAACGAATAAAAAACCTCTTTTCATGATACAAATATACGAAAAATGCCATCTGTCCACCGATTGTCCATTCTTTTTTTTCGAGAAAAGCAGCATATTAGTTTACATTTGTATATTAAAACTAAAAAATAGTGGTTAATATGAGAAAAGAAAAACTTTTTCATTTATTAGTATTATTAGGATTTACCTTATTATCCATGACCATCTCTGCCCAAACCGACAGTCGTGATGTTTACGGTTGGCTGAGATATGACGATTACAACCAAGACGAATACGGTATTTGTAAATTCAAAACCGATGCGGCCGATGACATTCAACCCGTATGGCCTTACGACCAAGCAAGAGTAGCCTGTGCAGGTGCATTCGCCGAAGGATTCTATTATGTTTATCTATATGAGACCGACGGTTATAATGCCACCCCTTACTCATTCAATCGCATAGATCTTTCCACCGGAGAGTCCACACAGGTCGCAGATTATAGAGGCATGCCATTTTTATTTCAGGATATGACATACGACTATTCGACCCAAACCATGTATGCCATCGGGTATGATGAAAGCATCTATACAACACTACTTTTGAAAGTAAATCTGACCACCGGAGAAACGACCATTGCAGGAAAGATAGGCGAAAGCAAATATGTAGCCTTAGCCTGTTCTTATGAAGGTCAATTATATGCCATCGATGTAGACTATGGAGATTTATGGAGTATCGATAAATTCACGGGGGCAGCCACAGACATCGGCTATACCGGTGAACGGGTAAGCGAGGATCTTCAATCTATGGAGTTCGATCACGAAACAAATACTCTTTATTGGGCCGGATATAATTTTTGGGGAACGATAGATACCTCTACGGGAGCAGCAGAATGGATTAGTAAATTAGGAAACTATGCACAAGTCGTAGGACTTTATATACCCTTCAAAAAAACGAATCCTAATGCTCCTGCCGAAATCTCGGATTTACAAATCACACCGGGAGCTAATGGAGAATTATCTGCCGAATTGAGTTGGACAAATCCATCTTTAACTTTCGGAGGGAATAAACTAACCAACTTAACAAAGATAGAAATTTATAGAAACGAACAACTCGTTCACGAAATCACAAACCCGGCAATCGGAGAAAAAAGTAATTGGCAAGATACCGGAATACAACAAAATGGATCGGTCGTATATCGAATTACCGCAATCAATAACGAGGGAACAAGCAGCACCACGGCACAATCAATATTCATAGGACGTGACGTACCGGCAGCTCCTTCCCAACTATCATTGATTGTCCTCGATGAAAACAGAGCAAAGATAACATGGTCTACTCCACAAACCGGTGCAAACGGAGGTTGGATAGATGCCTCTGCTCTCACCTATAAAATTACTCGTTTACCAGATTCTATCGTTGTAGCCGAAACTACGACCGGTAATGAATACATAGATAATTCCATTACAAAACTAAATATCTATTCTTATCAGATACAAGCCATTACCCCCGATGGTGCAGGTCCAACCGCAACCACGGACAGACTTGTCATGGGCCCGGCATTAACTGTACCTTACCGATGTAATTTTGCGACAGACGACCAATTCGCTCTCTGGAATGTGACCGACGCCAATAATGACGAATACACATGGAAACGGGAAACGACTCTTGCAGCCGCTTATTATTCTTATAATGAAGATGGAGAAACCGGGGGAGACGATTGGTTGGTTTCCTCGCCGATTCATTTGGAAAAAAACAAAATCTATCGCTTAAAGTTTAAATTACAATCCTATGACGTAAGTTATCCCGAAAAGGTCGCCGTACATCTGGGGACAGGAGCTTCTGTCGCTGAACAGACGACCTTACTCGGCGACTATGAAGTCGAAAGCAATACATTCGTCGAATATAAAGTCATTCTCCCCGAAAGGTTAGAATCAGGAAATTATCACATTTCTTTCCATTGCCACTCTGAGCCGTACATGTTTATCCTTTATGTAACCGACGTCTTATTAGAAGAAGTCAGCGAAGGGGTCTTATCGGGTGTCGTAACAAACGGACAAACACCTTTGGAGGGTGTGGAAGTAACCATAAAAGACTCTGAAACCAAATGCACTACCGATGAAAAAGGTTTCTATGAATTTAAAGAACTGGAAGCAGGAAACTATACATTGACGTTCAATAAAACAGGTTACCGCTATATCGAACAGAGCGATATAATCGTCGAAATGGGAGATACTGCGAAAATAAATACGACGTTGGAGGAACTGCCTACTTATTCCGTAAGCGGTAAAATAGTAAACAGTAAAAACGAACCTATCAGTCATGCGAAAGTATCGATAACCGGATATACCGATTACTCGACAGAATCCGGTCCTGACGGTACATTTATATTCCCACAAGTATATCAATCCAACCTATACGCACTAACCATCGAACGTTACGGGTTAAGCAACGATACACTGACTCTGAACGTAGAAAATAGTAATATCGTTTTAGATGACATCATACTAAAAGACAAGCCTCTTCCACCCTATTCATTGCAAGCTGAAATTCAGGGAGAACAGGTAAAATTAGAGTGGAAAGAACCTATGGATACCCGTTTATTCCGTCACGACAACGGGATACATGGTGGAAGACTCGGGACAACAGGATCGACAGTAAAAAGCGTATATGGTTCGGTATTCAGAACACCGACCAAGCTAACCGGAATGACATGGTTCACAGAAAATTACCTTACCACCCATCACACGGTCAATATTTTTGTGTTCGATTTAGATGCCGAAGGAGAGCCCACTTCGACCATCTTATACTCCCAAACGAATGTTCCCAACAAAGATATGGAATGGAGCAGCTTTGAATTCCCGGAACCGATAAATGCACCGAACGGATACATGTTGGCTCTCAGCTACGAAGGCCACGTCGGATTAGGACTCGATACAGGCGAAGGACCCGACTATCCGTTTGCCGAAAAAACAAATTGTTTTTCAGAAGATTACACGACCGGAAAGTTCACTTATACGGAAGAACACGATATCAAACGTTCTCTGATGATTCGCGGTATCGGTATTCTGAGCGGTGAAGACGAATTACCGCCTGCCACGACAGATAAAAAATATCAAGTATGGAGGCTAACCGCCGAACAGAAAGACACTCCGGATCAATGGGAATTATTAACTGCCGAAACAGTAGAGGCATATTCTTATACCGATACAAATTGGAGCTCCTTGAAACAAGGATTTTATCATTATGCAGTCAAAACCGTTTACAATAACGGAGAAATCGTTTCGCCGGCAGCATTCACGCAAGCGTTAACGAAAGATATGTACACTCGGGTCACCCTCAATATAAAAACGAACACTCCTACCAACGAAGCGAAAGGAGCCCAAGTAGTTCTGGCAAATATTGATGGAAACAGCGAACATATATACACCGGTACAACCGATGCTTCGGGTAAAATCGTCTTCTCCAATATATGGAAAGGGACTTACGATATAAACATTTCATTAAAAGGTTTCAATAACTACACAGCCGAATCCGAAGACTTTTCCACTGAAAACAGTTACGAAAAATCTGGCTACGTATTACAAGAATATATCGTCAATCCGTTCAATCTCGAAGTGGTGAAAACCGACAATGAACAGGAGCGCATGTTCAAATGGAACGTGGCGGAACATCTTTTCGACGATTTTGAAACTCATACCGATTTTGTCATCAACTCGGCAGGAAACATAGGCTGGACTTATATCGACGGTGACGGTCAAGAAACTTATGGAATCGACGACGTAGACTACATCAATGCGACTCTTCCGAAAGCCTATATGATCTTTAACCCATACGCTACCGACCCCAACATCGCTCTTTTCGATCCCAATATCAGACCTCGTAGCGGAGAAAAATACTTAGCTTCATTCCCTGCACGTCCGGGTGCGAACAATGACTTTATCATTTCTCCCGAACTGAACTTCAATCGAGACTTTATATTGAAGTTTTATGCCAAGAGTTATACGGAAGATTATGGTAAAGAGTTGATGAACGTAGGATATTCGGTCACCGGTAATGACGCAACCGATTTCATCTGGCTGAACGGAGAAAACCCGATAGAAGTTCCGATGGGAAATTGGACGGAATATAAATATACCATTCCTGCCGAAGCCAAATATATAACGATTAACTGCGTCTCCAATAATATTTTCGTCTTTATGGTCGACGATATATTCATCGGAGTAGAGTTACCAGAAGGAGTCGATTTAAACAACATGAAAGAAAATATCTCTTTCGAAGTCTATTTAGATGGTGAAAAAATCAACACGACCCAACAGAGCAATTATCTGTTCTCCGGTCTGAATAAAGGTAAACATAAAGCAGGTGTGAAAGCTGTCTTTTCTTCGGTAACGACCCCTATGACAGAAATAGAGTTTGATGTGGAAGAAGGCAGCGGAATAGAAGAAAACCAATTAAACGGCAGAACGATTCACCCCAATCCGGCAAAAGAGACAGTAACAGTCTCCGGTGAATATGACTACTTGTCCATATTCGATATATCCGGGAATGAAAAGTCTCGTTATTTTTACGGGGAAACAATAAGCGTACGGAACCTGCCATCGGGTATCTACATCGTCAGAATCGTTTCCGGCAGCCAAACCGAGGTGACCAAATTGGTCGTGACTAAATAATAATTTTCTAATTATATTTCGAAGAATCCCGATACATCGTTATGTATCGGGATTTTTTTACTACGTTCGATATCATTCATCATTAATCGTCAAAAACTTATTTCACTTCTTATCAAATGTAAAGTAAAAATAGGCGGGACTAGAATAACTTTGCACCATTTTCAAATTAACCTCTCGATTTTATGACGAACTGGATTATTTTGATTGTAGCAGGATTCTTCGAATCGTGTTTCGCTTTTTGCTTAGGAAAAATGAAAGGAGTTGTAGGCCTCGAATATTACTTTTGGGGCATAGGTTTTCTAGCTTGTCTGGCTCTAAGTATGATACTTCTGGCCAAAGCCATACAGACAATTCCTATCGGCACGGCCTACCCTGTATGGACAGGAATCGGCGCTGTCGGTACGGTGATAGTAGGCATCGTCTTTTTCCATGAACCTGCAGCTTTCGGTCGACTGTTTTTCGTTACGACATTAATTGCATCAATCATAGGTCTGAAAATGGTTTAATTAATAATAAATAGTAATATATGTTCAAAGAGATAATGGCTGCCACCGAACACAACAACCTTAAATCGATACAGACAAAAAATAAATGAGAAATAAACTACAACCGTGTTCTTTACTATTCTCCGAGCTGTCGTTTTATCCACTCCATCACCACAGCCACGGCATAATGTTGTTCCTCATCGGTCAATTCTCGACCAGCAGGTATACGATGCCATTTTTCGAAACAACCTCGGCAACAACACCCAGTGGCATGTTGAGCTATAAACACAGGATGCCCGCGCATGGGAGTTTGTTTACCATCGTTGGGAATCACGGCCGGAGCCAATCGTTTACGAATAAAATCGGCGGCATGACGGGTAATCGTATCCACTCCTTTTTCTTTCAAATACACTATTTCCTTAGTCGTTAAACGAAATTTACTGCGAAACCGGGACTGTGAAAGTCGTTCGAAAAGGTCTCCCCAATCATAGGAATTGGGCGAAGCCTCTGTTTTTTCGACAAAAGTCGATTCAGGGAATAATTCACCGCAGAAAAAATCGCTTCCTTTAACCTTCTTCATGAGACAAAAACTACAAAATTATCTCCATTCCTACTTTTTGAGGTTTTAAACCACATTTTTCATAAAACGCCATAGCCGATTCGTTGCAACACCACACATTTAAAGTGACATTGTAACACCCTTGTTCCTTAGCCAACCGAACCACCGCATCATAAATCACTTTACCCACACCATTGCCCCGTTGGCCTTCATCGACACACAAATCGTCGATATACAGAGTCTTTATATCCGTGAGGATATGACTATCCCGATGCTGCTGAAAAATACAAAACGCATATCCCAAGACTCTATCTTTATCATCTGCCGCTACCAAAACCGGGGTATCGCAATCGGACATAATTTTTCTTAATTCTTCATCTGTATATTTTTTCTTCCCGGGTTTAAATAAATCGGGGCGTCCTCGATGATGAATACTATTTACTTGTACCAAAAGTTTGTTTATCTGCTCTATATCCTTTTCTTCTGCAAACCTTATTATCATTGTGCTTATACTTTTTTTCATTACGAAGATACTGATTCTTGAATATAAAGAGAAATGTCACCGCCCCCAAAAATCTATCTTTCCCCAATCTCACGGCACATATCACTCTGCAGAACAATCATCGAAGAATCAACAAAAAGGATATATTTCACTAATAATCAAAACAATACAAATAAAAATTCATAAATATCAATCAAAATAAATACCCAAGAGTAAAGTATAATATATAGATTTTTATCGAAAAACGATAATTATTTATTGATTTTCTTTTTGAATTAAAATTTTATATGTATGTTTGCACCATATTAAGAATGAAAGATAAACCGGTTACAATCCTTTTTATTCACAAAAAATCTATCTTTGTAAAAATAGAATGAAACAAACAATAAATAAAAACAAAGAACAATGAAAAAATTTTTCACCACGACATTCGCCTGCGTATTGGGCGTAATGATTGCAGGAATATTATTAACCTTATTGTCCATCGCCGCATTAACCGGAATGGCGGTTTCGACAGAAACCGAATACACAGCGAAACCAAACACTATCATGAAATTGGATTTAGGTATCGTTACCGACCGTAGCCAAGAAGATTTCATGAGTGTTTTGTTTGGGAACCAACAAAAAACAGACGGTCTTGACAACATCATTAAAGCTATAAAAACAGCCAAGACAAACCCGAACATTGCCGGCATATACATCGATGCTAACGGCTCTTCCCTCGGTGTTGCCACTCTCGACCGCATACACCGGGCTCTGAAAGATTTCAAAGAGAGCGATAAATTCATCTATGCTTATGCCGACGACTACACACAACGCGAATATCTACTGAGTGCGGTAGCCGACAGTGTCGTTCTAAATCCGGTAGGAGCTATCGATTTCAGAGGGCTGGCAAGTCAAATAATGTTTGTAAAAGGGCTTTACGATAAATTGGGTATCGAAGTCCAAGTCCTAAAAGTAGGAACATACAAATCGGCGGTAGAACCTTATATCAACACGCAAATGAGTGAAGCGAACCGCGAGCAGACGATGGCCTACATGACTCCTATTTGGAATCATCTTCTCGAACAACTTTCGCAAGACCGAGACATATCGGTGGACCAGCTGAACAATTTGGCCGACACTCTATTGGTGACAGTCGATGCCAAAGAATTAATTGCCAAAGGATTGGTCGATACGTTAATGTACCGTCCTCAAATGAACGAATTTCTGAAAGCCAAAGTGGGAATAGATAAAGACGATGATTTAATCTTCGCATCAATCAACGAAGTTGCATCGATCAAGCAAGCCCAAAATAAAGCCAAAGACGAAATTGCTATCGTCTATGCCGAGGGAGGCATCGATATGGGTGAAACCAACGGAGTGAACACCGCCAAGCTGGTCGAAGATTTAACCAAAATACAAAACGATAAAAACGTAAAAGCAGTTGTTCTCCGGGTTAATTCTCCGGGTGGAAGTGCTTATGGTTCGGAACAAGTATGGGCTGCTATCGAAGCTATTAAAGCTGCCGGAAAACCAGTAGCCGTATCGATGGGCGATGTCGCTGCATCGGGTGGATATTACATCTCTTGCAATGCCGACCGTATCTTTGCAAATCCCACTACATTGACAGGCTCGATCGGCATTTATGGCCTAATCCCTAACTATAAAGGTTTATTGACTGGTAAATTAGGCCTTACATTCGACGGCGTACAAACCAATAAATATGGTAATTTCCCCTCGGTAAGCCGGGCTATGACAACCGATGAACATCGGCAAATGCAACAATACATCGAACGAGGCTACGAATTATTCACCACTCGTTGCGCCGAAGGCCGTGGCATGAGCATCGAGGCAATCAAAAAAATCGCCGAAGGTCGTGTGTGGGACGGTGCAACAGCCCTCGAAATAGGTCTAGTCGATGAATTGGGAGATTTGGATGCTGCTATCGAATGGGTTGCTCAAAAAGCCAAACTCGACAAATATAAAACAAGTGCTTATCCAAAACAAAAAACGGCTATGGAACAATTAATGGACGAGCTGGGAATGAATGTTCGCTCAAAAATAGCCGCTTCTTATTTAGGTGAAAATTATAAATATTTCAAAGCGTTGGAGCAATGCCAAAATATAGATCCCGTACAATACCGTATGGAAGACATTGAGCTCTACTAAGTCTTATGTACGGAAAATCGGTTAAGATAAACCATTGGCTCATTCCGGTCAGTTGGCTATATGGACTCGGAGTAGAGATTAGAAACAAACTCTTCGACTGGGGCATTCTCCCGGCCGAAGAGTTTGACATACCCGTCATATCAGTAGGCAACCTTGCCGTAGGAGGGACAGGCAAAACGCCTCACATCGAATACTTGATCGAATTACTTGGTCATAAATATCATATTGCCGTACTCAGCAGAGGGTACAAACGAAAAAGCAGAGGATTCATATTGGCCGATGACAAGTCTACCGCCCGTGAAATAGGAGACGAACCTTACCAGATAAAAAGGAAATACCCCAATATAACCGTCGCGGTAGATGCCAATCGCCGTCGAGGTATCAAACAATTAAAAAAACAAATACCCGACATCGATGTGATTCTACTCGACGATGCTTTCCAACATCGCTATGTTACGCCGTTGTCCTCGATAGTACTGACCGACTACAATAGAGCTTTACATCTCGACAAACTATTACCGGCGGGACGGTTACGTGAATCTCGACACGAATTGTCGAGAGCCAATATGGTCATTGTAACCAAGTGTCCAATAGATATGAAACCTATTGAATATAATATTATATCTCGTTGGTTACACCTGTTTCCCTACCAAAATCTATATTTCTCCACTCTTTCTTACGGTCATCTGCAAGCAGTATTCCCCGATACTGCCATAGGAGAAATATCGCTAAAAGATATATCGAGAAAAGACGGACTGATGGCAGTAACCGGAATCGCCAACCCGGCTCCCATGCTGCAATACCTCTCTCATTTTCACGACCTGAGAGAAAAGTTACTTTATCCCGATCATCATAACTTTACTTCGAACGATCTGAACGATATAACGACACGATTTTCGGCCTTGAAAGGAGAGAAAAAATACATCATCACCACAGAAAAAGATGCAGCGAGACTACGATCGGTCCCATTCGATGACGCAATAAAAAAAGCGCTCTATTTTCTTCCGATACATGTTCGTTTCATGCAACACACCGGAACATCATTCGATGAAAAAATTTCAGACATAATCTATAAGAACCGCAGATCGAAACAAATGAAAAAATAACTTCGAGGCCGCATTAAGTTTTTATGCCAGATTAAGATCATCGCACAAAATATCTATCTACAAAAATTAAAACAGTTTCTTAAAACTCCACGGTAATTCCCAATGTCGGCAGAATCACTCCGCTTTGTTGGGCGATGTATTTCATGCGATACCGTTCTGTCCCGTCATTATCCACATATTTTTCGCCCGTGCTTATCAATACCGGAGGATTATCGTATTTAAAATTCAGCACATTCTGTAAATCTACATAAAATCCCAACATCACACCTTTGAAATAAAACGACTTATCCACTCTGATATCAGCCTCATAGAAAGTTTTCAAACGTCCTGTATTATACCGCTCATAATCATAATATGGTCTAGCCGTGGCATCCCACGCCGGAACAAGAGACGAAGTATACTCATCATAAGGAGTATATGGAGCCCCTCCCATCAACCTGAATTTCAATCCTATATCCCAGTTTTTAGGTAACTTATACGTCCCGGACAAAGTAAAAAGATGACGATAATCCCATGCCGATGGTATATAAATCCCGGTGGCCGGATCCTCGAACTGACTACGATACCATGTATAAGAAGCCAATGCCGTAAACCGCCCCATACCAAACCAACGGAGCATCACTTCCAAACCATAGGCTCTGCCTCGCGCAGTCGAGCTTGCCGCCTCATTACCCGACACACCATAGTCCGTCCCCTTACAGGCCAATGGAATACTATCCCTTAGAGACAACGGTGAATGAGTATATTTTTTATAAAACCCTTCAACCGTCAAACGTGCCCACTTGTTGATATAATACTCCACTCCAACGACAGCTTGGTCGGAACAAACATATTTCAATCTCGATTTATTTATCAAAACATTATCCTCTTGATACCCCATTGTCGTATATGCCGGTAGCTGATAAAACCGACCTATGCTACCATTCAAAAAGAAATTCCCTATCACATTATACGAAAGCGACAATCGGGGAGAAAATTGCTTGAAAGGATTATCCGTCAAAGAAGAATAATTACAAGCATCGAGACGAAATCCAAATGAAGCCGAAAAACGATCGTCGGCCGACTTATATCCAGAAGTTACGAAGATACCCCATTTGAACAGACCCAAATCCGTTTTATATCTTATTTCCTTAGGGATATCGGTAAATGCACGTTGAAACGTATTATTCCTATAAACAGCATAATCGACATTAAATCCAGCGGTCAAATCAAACAGCCCCACCAATGACCTGTTCTCGAACCTCAAATGATTTTCAATCTCGTCCGATTTAAGCCTCAAAGTCAGATTATCGGTAGAAGATTCATCATTATCCCTATACTTAATATTACTGTTATTCATAAAACTACGGCTCAACACGACCGTCTGTGTATGATTGCCCGAATAATGCTTATAGACTGCACCCAGAGTATAGGTATTCTGTTTAATGGTAGGCAAATAGTTCAACAGATATTGTTTCGATTCATCTTCGGGATCCGTTTCCGTGTTCAACTTCATATCGTCTATCGCGCCCAATCCCAAAACCGTAAGCTCATGTTCCTGTGAAAAACGGGTCTTTACCTTGAACTGAGCGTCGGTATAACGGGGCAAAAACGGCATATCGAGCAAGGAAAACAGTAGTTGCAAATAAGACTGCCTTACTGAAACGATATAAGTCGTCTTATTCCCAATATGTCCTTTCGAGGTCAAAGCCAACTCCGAAGCTCCGACGGTTCCTTTAAAAGTATATTTATCGGGAGTACCATCGAGCAGTTTAAAATCGAATACAGAACTTAAAGCATTTCCTCGACTTACAGGAAAAGCCCCCGTATAGAAATTGACCTCACGGATAAGATCGGCATCAATAATCCCAACCGGTCCCCCCGATGCCCCTTGTGTGCTGAAATGGTTGATGTTAGGTATCTCTACCCCGTCTAAGAAAAACTTATTTTCCGAAGGACCTCCACCCCTTATCATCAAATCATTCCTGTACCCGTTTCCCACAGCCGAAGCCACACCGGGAAAAGAATTTACGACTTTCGAAATATCCCGATTTGCGCCCGGACTTTTTTCTATCTCCTGCACACCGATAACCCTCATAGCGATAGGACTCTCTATCGAACTTCTAAACGGAGCGGCCACAACACTTACCTCGCTTAAAGCCACCTGCGATTCTTCCAACGCTATATCGAGCGTATAATCATAAGACGATATACGAAACTCAGGAGAGACATAAGTTTTATATCCGACAGAAGAAACCTGTATGCGGTACATTCCCGGAGATAAATTTCCAATGAAATAATTACCCAAAGAATCGGTCATCGTCCCCATCGGAGTATTCCAAACACCCACACTGACAAAGGGCAATCCCTCACCCGTTGCATGAGACGTCACCACTCCTTTTACAGAATACGTTTGAGCTCCATAAGCCGAAATAAATACAAAAAAGAGAAAAACAAAAAGTATATGCAACCGTAACATAAACAATCCTTTTTTAAGAGTACAAAGATAAATATATTTTTGTTCTCGATTCAAAAAAGAAAATAACCGATTACGTACGTTCAAAAAATTATCCGTATAAATAAAAAACAATAGTACCATGAAAAATTTATCAAATTTCAATCTACTGATTATCATTTTATTATTCTCGTCTTGCCGACAACAGCCCTTTACAGGAACAGTCCACATAATCCCCTACCCCAACCAAATCGCCATCGGAACTCAATATAGGCCGATAGGGAAAAACTTATCGATTTACCTATCTCCCGAAAGTGGAATGGACAAAGATTATATCGAAGACCTCTTGTCCGATACCGGTGTCAAATGTAAGTTTACTAATTTTAAATGGATAGCCGATTTAACGTTCGACATAGAACCCGATACAATCGGCCTAGAAGGCTATCGGCTCGTATCCAACGACTATGGAACAAAAATTACGGCCTCCGATACAAAAGGTCTATTCTATGGATTACAGACATTCAGACAACTAATAACATCTCAAAACAATACGCTTGTTATTCCGTTCGTCGAAATAGCCGATAGCCCTAAATTTCTCTGGCGGGCTCTCATGCTGGACGAAGGCCGTTATTTCAAAGGAAAAGAAGAAGTTAAAAAGCTATTGGACGAAATGGCTCGTCTCAAAATGAATACATTTCATTGGCATTTGACCGACGATCAAGGGTGGCGAATCGAGATAAAAAAATATCCGTTACTGACCAAAATCGGAGGGAAACGAGATTCTACCCAAATAGGGAATTGGAACAGTAACATTTACGATGGAAAAGTACACGAGGGATTTTATACACAAGAAGAAATCAAAGAAATAATAGACTATGCAGCCAAGCGACAAATAACTATCGTTCCCGAAATCGAAATGCCGGGGCATGCTTCTGCGGCTATTGCAGCTTATCCCCAGTTAGGAACAGAAAAACAATCTATCAAGGTTCCTACACGCTTCGGAGTACAATACCATGCTTATAACGTCGCCGACCCCAAAGTCATACAATTTATAAAAGATGTTTTAGACGAAGTATGTAACCTTTTCCCCTCGGAAACAATTCACATCGGAGGAGACGAAGTCAAATACGACCAATGGAAAAAATCGGCACAGGTACGTAATTTCATGAAAGAACAGAATATAAAAACACCTGCCGATCTCCAAATATGGTTCACAAATACCATTTCCCATTACCTGGAAAGCAAAAAAAAGCACATGATGGGCTGGAATGAAATTACCGGAGTTAAAATACACGATTACACCGATTTTGAGGATGCAGCCTCCGGAGCATCGCTTGCAGAAGGAACCATCGTACATTTTTGGAGAGGAGACCCTTCTTTGATCAAACAAACAGTCAAAAAAGGATACCAAGTGGTTAACTCCTATCACGAATATACCTACCTCGATTATGACACGGCATACACTTCTCTCGAAAAAGCATACCATTTCGATCCTTTGGCGGGTATCACCGGAAAAGAAACGGATTTAATTATCGGAATAGGAGCCCAAATGTGGGGAGAATGGATACCTACCCCTTCGGACATGTACCGTAAATTATATCCTCGTATAGCGGCTTTTGCCGAATGTGGCTGGACCTCACCTTCAAATAAATCATGGAAACGTTTTAATCAAGCGGCCTACAAAGAAAATCTCCGTTGGAAACAATTATACCAATAAATATTAATATTTATTCTAAAAAATCTACATAGGTAATTATTGATTTATCTATGTAGATTTTTAGAATTATAAAACTTCATTCTTTTCATTCCTTAAATATTGTTTTTCTATCATTTTTTACCGTAATTTGATGCCGATAAAACAAGCTGCTCCTCGACAGCATCACTTTATGCAAATCACCAGTCAACAAATAGAAGAGATACGTGCAGGCAAAATCAAAACATTCGAGATTTTGTTCAACGCATATTATCCTCGGGTTAAAAGCTTTGCATTCGGTATGATAAAAGATCAATACGAAGCCGAGGAAATAGCACAAAATGTATTCTTAAAGTTGTGGTCCAATCGGGAAAAACTCTCGTCCGACAACACTTTGAGCAGTTACATATTCACCATCGTACAAAATGAAGTTTACGACTTTTTTCGAGAAAAACACTATTCGCTCGGATACCAAGAAAAAATGTTGTCTACTCCACAAAATTTACAATACGAAATCGATTCGGAATATAACATCAAAGAAATAAAATCCATTGTCAATCGCACGTTGCAAAACATGCCTCCGCAACGGAGGACAATATACCAAATGAGCCGAGAACAATTCCTAAGCAATGACGAAATCGCCAAAACCCTCGGTTTATCCAAACGTACGGTAGAAAAACACATCAGCCTCGCATTGGCTACCATTAAAAAAAATTTAGGAGACTTCCTTTTCTGGCTATTTATATTCTTTATTAAATAAATAGCTTTTATCTCCTATCGTCATTTTCTTTCCAATAAAGATTTATATTAAATTTTTTTCACGGTCGTTACGTGTGTAATTTCCTTCAATCGTATAATATTATATAAGATAAAATTATGCAGAATCCAACTCCAACCAGACAAGAACTATCCAGTTATTTTTTCGACCGGTGCACGCGCGAAATAAGCAATAAGGTCGAACGTTGGTTTTTCAAGAACGGTAACAATCAAGAAGCCAAAAAGTTATTATTCTCTTTATGGGAAGAATTGGAAGATACTACATCATCTACTTCTCCCGAAGAGATACAAGCCGCTTTCGAGCAATTCAAAGCCCGACTACTGAGCTCCGCACCCCAAGAAAACAAGTCTAAAAAACCAAACTTGTTTCTCTGGATACAACGTATTGCGGCAATCCTCATTCTCCCTCTGATTATATTTTCGGGGTACTTATTCTATCAACACCAAAAAGAAGAAAACATAGTGTGGATAGAAAAAAGTGCCGAATATGGCGACATCAAACATATCACTTTGCCCGATAACACCACTGTATGGTTGAATGCCGGCAGCACTATTATTTACCCCGAAGAGTTCATCGGCCGTTTCCGGCAAATATTCTTTACGGGAGAAGGTCATTTTTCTGTGGCAAAAAATAAAGAAAAACCATTCATCATTAAATCGAACGAAAGCAGTATAGAAGTTTTAGGAACCCAATTCAATTTAAAATCGTACAGCAACGACAACAGAATAGAAGTAGCCCTTCTCGATGGATCGGTAGCGTTCTGTTATCCGAGTACGACAGACCAAGAAATGAAATGTATCCTCTCTCCGGGCGAGCAAGTTTATTACAATCGCACAACCCACAATCTGGAAAAGAAAAATTTTATCCTATCCGACTATTCTTCATGGAAAGATGGAAAATACTATTTCAAAAACGAAACATTGGAAAATATTGCCAAACAGTTAGAGCGGAATTTCGATGTCAACATAATTATCAAAAACGATTCACTCAAACAAATTCCTTATCACATGGCATTTGTCAACAACGAAACTTTAGACGACATTCTATCGGCCATGAATTTAGACGGATATTTAACAATCAAACGAGATGGTAAAATCATAGAAATTTATTGACAATCAAACTAATTTATCATGAAAAGGCACAAAATTCATCACTCCGCCGACATTGTCGGGAGATGCAAGAAAGGCATAATCCCATTTTTATTATGCTTCGTCTTTATGGGATACGGACAAAACATATCTGTCAACTTCCCGAATATAACAGTAGAAAGAGCTTTGGAAATTCTTCGGAATCAAGAAGGGTATTCTTTCTCTGTCAAAACAAATGATGTAAACTTACGACAAAAAGTCAATGCCGATTTGCAAAACCAACCTATCGAAAAGGTCTTGGAAACCATATTCCAAAACCAACCGGTTTCTTTCGAAATAGAAGGTAAAATGGTAAGAATCATTAAAGCCCCTGAAAAAGATTCGAAACAAACAGGAAGCACAGCCGAAAGCAAAAAAATCTCCGGTAGAGTAACCGATAAACAAGGTGAACCACTCATCGGGGTAAGTATCATTGCAAAAGGAGCCAACAAAGGCACGATAACCAATATAGACGGGTATTATTCTTTAATTGTACCCGACAAATCGGTTATACAATTCTCTTATGTAGGCTACGATACCCAAGAACTAAAATTAGGAAAAGGGAATATATTGAACGCCACCCTACAAGAAAAGATAAATGACCTCGACGAAGTGGTCGTTATCGGATATGGCAGTATGAAAAAAAGCGACCTGACAGGAGCTGTTACCTCGGTAAAAACCGAAGACCTTCCGATGGCAGCCAACACATCGATCTCTCACATGTTATCGGGAAAAGCCGCCGGGATAACATCGGTTCAAAACAGCGCACAACCGGGTGGCGGCGTCACTCTGCGTATACGAGGCGAAGCATCTACCGGAGCCGGAAACGAACCTTTATACATCATCGACGGATTTCCAGTAGGAGGATCCCAAGTCGAACCGGCAGCAGACAACAGATATAGCGATTTCGGGTCTCGTAATCCTCTGAACTCTATCAACCCCAACGACATCGAATCCATAGAGATTCTAAAAGATGCTTCTTCCACGGCTATTTACGGAGCAAGAGCTGCGAACGGTGTTATCATCATTACGACTAAAAAGGGACGCGAGGGAAAACCCGTTGTCAATTACAGCGCAAACTATGGCGTCCAACAAATTGCCAACAAGACGGAAATGATGACAGCCGAAGAATTCATGACCGAAGCCAACAAATTCGCCAAAGAGCAATGGCTCTATAACAACAGAGTATATCCATACGGAAATACGAACCCATCGTCGATAAAAGACCCCATCGTCTATCCTTATGACGCAAAAGATATAAAAAATGCGGGGAAAGGAACCGACTGGTATGACTTAATTACCAGAGAAGGTATGATTCACCAACACAATTTATCGGTATCTGGCGGAACTTCCAACCTGAAATACATGGCATCATTCAACTTCTTCGATCAAAACGGAGTTGTTAGAAACAGCGACTTCACCCGCTATACCGGACGCCTGAACATCGAACATCAAATAAATAAAATATTCAAATACGGAATCAATGCGACTCAAAGTTACATCAAGTCCTCGAATGTTCCATTGGGAACAGAAGACTTCGAAAACTCAGGATTGATAAACTCGGCTATGTCGTACGACCCGACGACTCCTGTCAGAGACAAAAACGGGGATTATGCACAAAGCGATCGAATGACTACTGTACCCAATCCTGTTTCCATGCTCGAAATAGATGACTATACACAAACTAAAAGATTATTGGTGAACGCTTTTCTTCAAGCAGAAATTATAAAAGGATTGGTTGCAAAAATCAATATAGGATTCGATGACCAAAACGGTGTAAGAAATTCCTACATACCCACTACTACATTATACGGTAAGCAAGAAGGAGGAAAAGCCAGCAAAAGTATGGCACAGCAATTCGACCGCTTGTTAGAAGCAACCGTAAACTATAATTTCAATATTGCAAAAGCGCACAAGTTCAATATTTTAGCAGGATATTCCTATCAAGATTTCAACAATGAAGGATTCTCTGCCGCCAATTCACAATTTTTCACCGATATATTCAAATACAACTCACTGGCTTCCGGAGAAGCAGCCCGCCCCACGGTAGCTTCCAACAAGTCAAAAACTATGTTCATCTCCTACTTCGGTCGAATAAATTATAACTTGTTCGATAAATATCTTTTCACTCTCACTGCTCGTGTCGATGGCTCAAACCGATTCGGTGAAAACAATCGATACGGAATATTCCCGTCGGGAGCATTTGCATGGCGTATCAAACAAGAAGACTTTTTAAAAGACGTCGACTTCCTCTCCGACTTAAAAATGAGAATAAGTTTAGGTCAGACAGGTAATAGTGAAATCGGGAATAACGCCTTTGAATACTATACGGCAGCATGGCAACAATATGTGTTTGGCAATTCGATTAACACCGGAACGGCAAAATCGCAAATCGCCAACCCAGATTTAAAATGGGAAACAACAACCGAATTTAACTTTGGTTTGGATTTCGGATTCTTCAACCAACGGTTAAGTGGTACATTCGAATATTTTAAAAAAGAAGTGAAAGACCTTTTGGGTTACCGCTCGCTAAAATCATTCATGGAAGTATCTACGGTAGCCGCCAACATCGGAAAAACTCAAAGTACCGGTATAGAAATCTCCTTGAAAAGCCGAAATTTTACAGGAGAATTCAAATGGGACACTGAACTTAATTTCACCCGATATGTAGACCGTTGGAAAGAGCGTAATCCCGAAGACGAACTAAGCCCTTGGCAAAAAGCGAATGATCCCATTCGAGCTCACTACGGATACCTATCCGACGGAGTTCTGGGTATAGACGAGACACCTCCCGCTTCCATGCCCAACCTGTTGCCCGGTGAATATAAAATAAAAGACGTAAACGGTTATCTCCGAGACGACTTCGGGAACCTTATACCCGATGAAAACGGAAACGTTCAATACACAGATGCCCCGGACGGGATTATCGATGAAGCGGATATCGTATTATTGGGAACATACGATCCGGGCTTCTCTATCGGATTTGGAAATACATTCGAATACAAAGGCTTCGATCTGAATATATTCTTTTACGGCATGTTTGACCGAATCGTCAACAACGCCACGCGTGGAAAATTCTCCATTCCCAATATTCGTTTTATTCTAAACGGGCAAAACATGATGAAAGAAATATCCGAACGTTGGTCTAGTGAAAACCCACACAGCAAATATCCGTCTGGATTCGTAAGCCAATACCCGCAGCCATCTGATTATCTGTGGGAAGACGCTTGGTTCATACGTTGTAAAAATATCACTCTGGGTTATACACTTCCTCAAAAATGGATACGGAAAGTATTTTCCAGAGCCCGGATTTTTGCAGATGTTTCAAATCCCTTCGTAATTACACCTTACTCTGGCAATGACCCGGAAACCGATTTCAAAGCCGGTTACCCCAATCAACGTACCTATTCTTTTGGAGTGGACATAACCTTTTAATCCTATATGAATTATGAAAACTAAAAATATATTTTTCTCCTCGCTGTTTCTCATAGCAGCATATTCGTGCTCTTTGGAAAACGAAACTTATGATCAACTTGGCTCCGATAACGTGATGACTACCGAAAACGATGTCAAAGCCGCTGTCACCGGGATATACCACGAACTACGTGGCGGAGGCTGGGATCGCTATAATTGTGCATGGGGTTCTCTACTAACTATGCAAATCGGTTGTACCGATGAATGTGACTGCAACTGGGTATGGGACAAACAACTCGATTTTCTGTGGACTGCCGAAACAACCGATTTAGGGCAATTTTATACCGGACTAGTTCCCGCTGTTACCAAAGCAACCTCTCTGCTGGAACGCATGCGAAAAATATCTATATCCGCTCCAATAAAACGCAGATATATGGCCGAGGTCCGATGTCTCAGAGCTATGTGGGCATATGATCTATATGATCTCTACGGAACAGTACCATTAATTACCGATCCAGATATAGCCCTCGATCCTCAAAAAGCCCAATCTTATATGCCAGAACGGCCCTCGATAGAATGGTATGTCAACTTCATAGATACTGAATTAAAAGAAGCAGAAGAAAATTTGAAACCGGCCAGTCTGCTCGCGGCAAGCGAATATGGGAGAATGACCAAAGGTATCGCTCAAATGTATATGTTGAAACTCTATATGCATGAAGCCGGTCAAGAACGCCACTATCGAAACGACGAAGGCAAAGCCATGATGTGGTGGAATCGAGTAGATTCGATTACCGAAGTCATGATAAAAGACGGAGAATACTCCCTGCAAAAAGATTACATGTCGATATGGTCTCCTTCGAATCAAAGGAACAGCGAAGTAATTTTCCCGATACCCAATTTCCCCGAAGGCGGTTTAGGAAACTGTTTCCTCGCACATGCATTACCCGCCGATTATGTATCGCAAAACGGAATAGCATTGACTAAATGGGGAGGTTTCCTTGTTCCCTGGGATTTTTACGACACCTATGATCCCAAAGACAAACGGAGAAATGCTTTGTTGGCGACCTATTGGAATGGGAAAAAGATGGTCGACCGCCGTACTGAATACACAGGTAAACCGGGTGCTGTTCCAATGAAATACCAAGAAAATCCTAGCACGACAGGGCAATGGGATGCCAGCGAATACGTAATAAACCGATATGCCGAAGTAATATTAGCCAGAGCCGAAGCTCTGAACGAAATATACGGTCCGACCCAAGAGGCCAAAGACCTCGTTCATGAAATACGGGAACGAGCATTCGATAATTACAAAGGTAGCAAATACGAAAAAGAGATAAATGACATAACCGATAAAGATGCATTCAGAGCACACCTATTAAAAGAAAGAGGTTGGGAATTTTGTTGGGAAGGCATGCGTCGCCCCGATTTGATTCGTCATGGAGAACTAATATCCAATGCCATTGCTCGTGGCAAGCTTATGGCCGAACCCAAACACATTCTATATGCAATACCACAATCGGTAATTTATGAAAATCCAAATCTCAAAAATAACGAAGGTTTTTAGTTATGAACAAATTAAATTTTAAATATCTGTTTCCTAATTTATTCCTATTTTGTATCTGCATGAACCTTACAGCGTGCAGTGAAAAGAACAGTAGCGGAGACAATCTACAATCGGGAGATGAAATAATCTCGTTCGAACCCGACCTGAATACACTTATCCGCAATCCAGCATCGGGTTGGACTTTATACGACGATGCAAACGACTACGTCGCACAAGCGAATACCTATTGGAATCAACAGGGAGCCGCAGCAGAAAAATATGCTTCTATTTTCTATTGGCGTTCCCGATGGTCTGAGCTCGAACCTGAAGAAGGTAAATACGCATGGGAACATGACGAGAATTTCAAAGCGCTCATTCAAGGCGCCCTTGACCGAGGATTGAAATTAGCATTCAGAGTTTACATCGACGGACAAGACAATATTCATAACGGTACTCCCGACTTCGTAAGAGAGGCCGGAGCCAAAGGTTATGCAGTCCATAAGCTCTGGGACCCTGCAAATGAAAACAACAACTGGACTCCCTATGCCGACGACCCCGTCTTTCAGGAAAAATTCGGGAATTTTATCCGTGCTTTCGCCAAAGAATTCGACAATCCCGAACAAGTAGATTTTATCGACGCTTACAATTTAGGCTGGTGGGGCGAAGGGCATCACGTACAATATTTGAACAACAATAATAAATTCAAAGTGTATCAATGGATTACAGACCTATATGCCGAGAATTTCAAAAATGTTTTGCTTGTCGTGAACTTTGGAACAGAAATAGGATTCGAATATGAAAAACGATTGGCTATCGACAAACACGATTTTTTGACTCGCCGTGACGGAATCGGCAGTTATTGGTTCCAAGATGCAGAAGTCAATATCATCAACTCGCTTTTCCCACAAAAAGCATTCATAGCTGAAGGCTGCTATTGGGGAGGAAATTCCGACAGCTATCAACCGTGGAACACCGATCCGCTTTATGCCGACAAATTCAAATCATGGTCCGACTTTTATGCTCAGGCTTATAAAGACGCTATACGAGGACATGCCAATACACTCGATTTGAGAGAGGCTACCGAAACCAGAGGTTGGATAACCCACGCCAAAGATTTGGTAAAAGACTTCATTAGTAACGGTGGATACAGATTAACCCCTATCCAAATAGAATATCCAGCATCGGTACAAATGGGAAATACATTATCCATAAAGCATACATGGCGAAATAGCGGGGTAGGCGTATGTCCCAACAATAACAAAAGATGGAACTATAAATATAAAGTTTCATTTGCCCTACTCGATCCCGAAAGCCATGAAATAAAACAACGGATCACCGATGAAAACGCAGAACCGTCGGCATGGATAAAAGGAACCGATAAAACGTATAAAACTAGCGAATCTTTAATTGTCCCAGCCGGACAATACATATTGGCAGTTGCCATTACAGACGATACCCAAAATCAAAAACCAGGATTGAATCTTGCCGTAAAAAACGGGAAATTCATAAACGACTGGCTACAAATCGGTACTATACAAATCACTAAATAATTCATCAACCCTAAAAACACAATTACAATGAAAAAATCACTTTTTTATTTAACAGCAGCACTACTCATTGCTACGACCTCATGTTCCGAGGACAACAATGACAATGACCCCAAAGGGCAAGAGAGTAACATTACACTATACGCGCCCGACGATTTGGAAGAGTTTGATCTTTTGTACGAAAATCCTACACGAAAACTGAAATTCGAATGGGAAGGCGATAAAGAAGGAGCTACATACGCTCTTATATTCAGCCTCGATGAAGAGATGAACAACATCGAGAGAATTGATATCGGAACCGAAATGTACACATCTCTCACCCATCAAGACCTCGACGACTTACTCGGTAAACTGGGCGTAGGCGAATACAAAAGAGGTGAATTATATTGGGCGGTCGAAAGTGAAAACGAAGGAACCTTGTCCCGCAGCGAAATTCGCAGCATGAAATTGTTCCGTTTTTATAAACCTTTCATCGATCCTCGTGACAACGAAGAATATCGCGTATGTCGTGTTTTCGATCCTATATCCGAAGATTATGCCGTATGGTTGGCCGACAATTTAAGAGCGACGACCTATTCCGACGGAACTCCTCTTGGAGAAAATGATGTAAAATTCTATACTCCCCAAGAAGGAGAAGACGAATCTTGGACAAAAGTTTTCGGAGGGTATTACACATGGACCGCCACCATGCGGGGCACTCGTGGAGCAGAAGAAGGTGAAAAAATTCAAGGTATAGCGCCCGAAGGTTGGCACATACCGACTAAAACTGAATGGGACTTCTTAATCAATGCTTGCGGTGACCCCACTATGCCCGCCACCATATTAAAAGAAAAAAGCTATTGGGATCCTAATGCCGGAGATGTCGGTATGAACTCTATCGGATTCAATATGGCTGGGACTGGATACATTTGGAGCATACCTGAAAACGATGTAATAGAAGCCTTTGCCAATACCTATTTCTGGACCTCGACAGCTCCCAAAGACGGAGATGTGTACCCGTGGAATCCCGATCCCGTAAACTTCCCCAATCAGGGAGTAACATACGGATTCACACTTAACGATTCAGGAGCCGCCCTTTATCCTTACGACAGGAACAGAGGATATAGTGTCCGCTGCGTATTAGATTAAACTATTGCTATACGTTATTGCCGGATCCTTCGGCAATAACGTATAACATACTTATCCTAACCCCGATAACTGAATATCATGAACATCAAAACCTCAATTGCAATAGGGCTACTCATACTCCTACTTTGTTCTAATTGCACCAACGTCAACAAAACCAACCAACCGGAATCCACCGCAATATTAGCCGAACGCCCACCGATGGGTTGGAACAGCTGGATATGCTTTGGAACTTCTGTAACAGAAGACGAAGTTAAAGCCAATGCCGACTTCATGGCCGAAAATCTGAAAAAATACGGTTGGGAATACATTGTTATCGATGCCGGTTGGTATGCACCCGGCATGGAGACTTTGGAGCAATATGAATCGTCAACGCCACATCAAATCATCGACAAATTCGGACGCCTCATCGTCGATACGGAAAAATTCCCATCTGCAAAAAACGGAGAAGGATTGAAACCTCTCGCCGATTATCTGCATAGCAGAGGCTTAAAATTGGGTATACACATCATGAGAGGTATTCCCATTCAAGCGGTCGAAGCTAATACGCCCATAAAAGGGACATCATATCGAGCACGAGACATTGTCAATACCGATTCTCGATGCAAATGGTATTTCGGATTTTATGGGATAGACATGAGTAAGCCCGGAGCTCAGGAATACTACGATTCGCTTTTCGAACTTTATGAATCATGGGGAATAGACTATATAAAGGCCGACGATTTACTATCTCCCATTTATGCACACGACGAAATAGAAGCGATAACCAAAGCCGTAAGAAAAGGGAAAAGGCCCATCGTCCTGAGCCTTTCTCCGGGCCCTGCCCCTGTCGAGAACATAAAACATTTGCAAAACGTAGCCCAACTATGGCGCATTTCCGAAGATTTCTGGGACGACTGGGAGGCTCTGAAAGAACAATTTCCACTTTGCCGGAAATGGCAAAAGTATATTTGTAAAGGGCACTGGCCCGACGCCGATATGCTCCCCATAGGCCCAATGGCACAAAGAGCCATGAGAGGAACTCCCCGAATGAGTAATTTTACACCAGACGAACAATACACGATGCTTACACTATGGGCCATGTTTAGATCCCCTCTGATGATTGGCTGTAATCTACCCGAAATAGACGATTTCACGCTAAACTTGATTACAAATAAAGAGGTACTTGACATCAATCAATATTCCAAAGGAAATAAAGAATTGTTCGATCGAAATGGAATAATCGCTTGGTATGCTCAAAGCGAAGACGAATTGACCCACTATATCGCCATATTTAACACTACCGATAAAGATATAGAATCTTACACCTTTCCACTACAAACCATAAATTATATCGGAGACGGTCACATCACCGATTTGTGGAAAAACGAATCAATGGAAATCAAAAATAACTCAGTCTCGTTTTCTGTTCCTGCGCATGGCGTAAAACTGATTAAACTAACTAAATAGTCTTGTAGGTATGAAATCATCACATTTTTATTATATAATACTATTCTCGTTTTTACTTGCCGCCTGTAAAGACGACGGACCGGGTGAAAAAGAAAATTCGGACAACGACGTTCCCTCCGTAGCGACCAATACTTGGCTATTAAACAGTCTGGATAACATAGAAAATTATTCCAACTCGGATCCAGAAAACCGATACGATATAAATATGGTTCGTAACGAATACGAAAGTGTACAGCTCGTTATACAAACCGATAGTAAAAAAAGTCTGAAAATAGAACGTATCGGCAACAACGATGCCATTGAATTTCAATGTCGGAAACTGGAAACTTTCAACGGGAAATACGATGTTCTGATTCCTTGCGATAACGAAATAGAACCCGACGACAAAGTAGTGCGAGCTTGGCTCACTTTTAAAGTCAAGTCCGAAGCCGAGGCTAAACGACATAAAGAAATCATACGATTCAAAACCGATGACAAAGAATATGCCGTAGCTATATCGATTAATGTCGTTAACGCCTCTTTGCCAGAAACTCCATCTATTGCCTCGGTATTCGGAATCAACCCTCAAAATTTCATATTCACCGGTCTATCGGAAGAACAAAAAATAGAAAAGCGCAAAGCAGCTTCGGATCTTTTATTGGAATATCGCATATCACCCTACTTTTCCACATGGCTGAGCGGAACGATGAAAACTGAATGTTTCTCCTCGCCATACGCATGGAATGACGATCGCACCTGGGAATACTTGGCAGACAAACGTTTTAACCATATTGCCTTGCCATCGCATGGGTTATCCGACGGTGAGTTAGAGATGATGCTGAATAAAGCTCGCAAAACCGGATTGCTAAACAAAGCATTTTTCTATGTATGGGACGAACCTACAAAGACCGATGAATATGAACAGATCAAAACTCTTTCGGATCGCATTCATCGATATGCACCGGAAGCCAAAGTGCTCACTACATTCTATTGCGGCCCTACCGACGGAGAACACAAAGACGATTTATTCGCCGTATTCGACATTCTAAATGGAGCGACATCTATTTATTGTACTGGCGTATGGGCGTTGCAGGATAATGAAAATCGCTCGGAGCAATGCAAAGCCAAATTAAAATCAGGACAAGAATGGTGGAGCTACGTGTGCATGTCCAACACTCCGGGGCTTGCCTCAAATTCTACCGCTATCGGTAACAGGGCGACCATGTGGCGTAATTATAAAGAACAAAATTCCGGATTCCTATATTGGGTCGTCAACGGATTCGCCAGCGTTTATCCCCTCAGACCTCGCCCTGAACTGCCCGAAGGAGACGGGATACTCATCTATCCCGGCGAATCGTTCGGCACAAACAAAATTTGTACCTCTGTCCGGTTGGAACGATGGCGCGATGGAGCCGAAGATTACGATATGTTAGTCTTGTACGAAAAAAAACTCGGACGATCGGCCGCCTTATCTCTTCTCAACAACGTTTATAAGAGTCCCTCGAATTACACAGATCAAAGCAAATACGCATTGGCTCTACGTAAAAATTTAATTGAAAACATCACAGAATAAATATTTCGATATGCAACATCACCTTTTCTATCGGCTTCTCATCATAAGCTGTACATTCTTTTTAATCTCTTGTCAACAAACAATCGAATGTTACCTTATACCTTCGACCGAAAAAGCATCTGATTTTTATAAAGTTCAACCTCGAAATTCCGGCACGTTATTCCTCGCTAAAAATGAAGCGGAACATATCCAAATCGTTTTCAAAGGCTGTCCGGGAGAGACCTATAAAATACATCGAAACGAAAATGCCGACAATTCTATCCGATATAGTTGTCGGCAAATCAAATCGGTATATGGATTCGACGATGCCTTAGTCCCCATAGATGGAGAACAAGTTACTTTAAACGACTCTATCGCTAAACTATGGATTACATTCCGTACGGCCGAGTCGACCCGACCGGGGAAATACGAAGAACAAATTTCGATCGATAGTAACGGAAAACGGCAAAAAATAAAAATCAATCTGCAAGTGTACGACACGACATTACCCTCGACACCTTCGTTACCAGCAGCATTCGGTATCATAGAAAAGAATCTCATCGACTCGGCTTCGAAAGAACAAACTTTGCAAAACAAACTGGAATGGGCAGAATTATGCCTTGATTATCGCATGAATCCCTATTTCTCCACATGGTTAGCCAACAGCATGAAACATGAAGCATCTTCATCTCCGTGGAAATGGAACGACAAGAGAACGGTTCCTTTCCTATCGGACAAACGATTCAATCGGTTCGCTGTCCCCTACCACTCTCTGTCACACAACGAATTGGACAGCTTGTTACAGCAATTAAAACAAACCGATTTACTCGATAAATCCTACTTCTACTTATGGGACGAACCTGCTTATATGAAAGAATATCACCTCATCGGTCAATATTCCCAAGAAATACACAAGCTCATGCCCGAAGCAAAAGTCCTCACGCCCTTTTACTGCGGACCAAAAGACGGGAAATACAAAGACCGGTTGTTTTCCGTATTCGACCTTTGGCGAGGAGACACTCAAATTTTCAGTATGAGCGCTTGGGCTTTACAAGCGAACGAAGCCAACGCAGACACATGCCGTTCTCTTCTCCGAGGCAATGAAGAATAGTGGACTTATGTCTGCATGGGACCCGGAGAAGAGCAACCCAATTTATTGCTCACGATGGACGGATATCAGCATCGAGCTGTATTATGGCGCAGCTGGAAAGAGCGTACCACCGGATTCCTATATTGGGCAGTCAATGCCTATGCCGAATCCGACACATTGGCTTTTCGCAAAGACCTCCCCGAGGGCGACGGTGTGCTGATTTACCCCGGCCAATATTTCAACAGCACAAGCCCCGTAGTATCGATACGAATGGAACGTTGGAGAGACAGTATGGAAGACTATGAATACCTTGCCAAGCTCGAAAAGAAAATAGGAAGAGCCAAAAGCGAAACCCTTTTCCAATCTATATACCAATCGCCCGAAAAATACTCGAAAAACAACGCAGAAATAGAAAAATTCAGAAAATCCATTTTAGAAATTCTTAGTAAATAATTCTTTAATCATTTAAATTTCAAATCTATGAAAACAATTACTTCATTCAAAATCGCAGGTTTAATAACAGCCTGTCTTTTTGCAGCTATGCCTACAAAAGCGGACATCGGAGCTATTTCTTTCAAAACATCGGCTGCCGGTATGAATGCGTTGGAAACGACAATCGGGTCTAATCAAATGACTTTAGAAACATGGTTATATATAGACAATAGTACCGGATTTTTCGCTAGCAATATGCACAACGACAAGGGATTCGCATTAGGATTCGACGGGTGGTTTAAATTTCAGTTGGACGGAGCAGCTATATGGATCGATCCTACTTCTTGGAAAGAGAACTGGACTCACATCGCTTGTGTCGCCGACGGAAGTCAGATGATTGTCTATGTTAACGGTGAAGTAGCCGGAACACAGGAGAATACAACAGGATATAATACGGAAGCCGATGGAAAGCCTCTTTTTTTGGGAACTGCTCCGTGGGGCAATCCTTGCAATTGCAAAATGGCAGACTTTCGACTTTGGAGTGTAGCCCGCACAGCAGAAGAAATAAAAAATAATTATCAGAAACAAGTAGAACCGTCCACGACAGGACTGATTAAAAATTTCAATTTCGCAGAAGGTAATGGAGACCACACGGCCAACTTAGCAGAGCCCGAAGGTAATCAAGCATGGTGTATGGGCGCTATCGATACCGATTACAGTTGGGAAACAGTAGCGCAGACTCCTACGAATCTACGGACAGAAAATCAAACCGAAAATTCATTCGACATTTTATGGGACGGAACCGACGGTAACACATGGAGTGTCGAATTATCTGCCAATGGACAAGTTGTCGACACGAAAACCAGACTTACCGAAAAGAAGACCAGTTTCTCTAATCTCGATAAAAAAGATTACACTGTACGTGTAAAGGCACATTCGTTTATGGAAACTGCATTCTCCGATGCTTTCTCGGTCAATCTATCTACCTCCTCGACCATAACCAATATTCATAAAAATATTTCTATTGTCAGACACAATAACGCAATCCAAATTGACGGCATTCAAACTGGAAAATTGATTTCGATATATACCGATCAAGGCATTTTGAGCCGACAAATTTCAGCCGAACACGAAACAACGGTTCTCAGTATAGAAGGATTCCCTCATGGCATATATTTCATCTCCATAGAAGGGTACGGTCCGACATTTAAAATTGCTCTTTAATAAATCTTCCATAAACTATAAAGGCAGGAACATGCAATGTCTCGCCTTTTCTGTATCTGCTTTTTCGGAACAAAAATATATCCTATCTTTGCACGCATGAGTAAGAATGAGAATATTATGAATAAGGTTCTAATCATCGACGATGAACCACAGATAAGACAGTTATTAGCCCGCATTTTAGGGCTGGAAGGATATGAAGTTTTACAGGCAGGAGACTGTAAAGCGGCAGTAAAACAAATGGAGTATTCTCCCAATGTTATCTTATGCGATGTTTTTCTCCCCGACGGGAATGGTGTAGATTTCATAAAAACAATTAAAAAAATATCGCCCGAATCGGAAATCATTTTATTAACAGCCCACGGAAATATACCCGACGGGGTACAAGCCATAAAAAACGGAGCCTTCGACTACATAACCAAAGGTGACGACAATAACAAAATTATTCCTCTGATTAGTCGGGCTATGGAAAAAGTTCGAACTAACGGAGTAAAAAATCGTCCCGAAAAAGAAACCTTTCAGCAATATTCATTCAATTCTATTCTTGGTCAGTCAAAGCCTTTGCTGGAAGCTATCGCGTTGGCACGAAAAGTGGCATCAACCGATGTACCGGTTCTTTTAACCGGAGAGACCGGTACAGGAAAGGAAGTTTTCGCCCAAGCGATTCACCACGAGAGCAAACGAAATAAAGGAAATTTCGTTGCAATAAATTGTTCGGCATTTAGCAAAGAACTCTTGGAAAGCGAAATATTCGGACATAAAGCAGGCTCCTTTACCGGAGCCTTGAAAGACAAAAAGGGACTTTTCGAAGAGGCTCACAACGGAACGATATTTTTAGATGAAATTGGAGAGATGGCGATAGAGTTGCAAGCCAAGTTGCTTCGAGTATTAGAAACCGGAGAATATATCAAAATAGGTGAAACCAAACCGACATCTGTAAATGTTCGTATCATTGCAGCAACCAACCGAAACTTGCCGGAAGAAATAAATGCAGGGCATTTCAGGGAGGATTTGTTTTATCGGCTGTCAGTTTTCCAAATCCATTTACCGCCGTTGAGAGAACGTCCGGGAGATATTAGGCTTCTAACCGAAGCGTTTGTACAATCCTTATCCGAAAAAATGACCCATTCCTCGAAAACGGTTTCCAAAGCATTCATCGACATGCTCGAACAACAAGAATGGAAAGGCAATGTGCGTGAACTCAGAAACGTTATCGAAAGGAGTCTTATTGTTTGTGAAAGTGATGAGTTACACCCCGAAGATTTACCCATAGAAATACAAAATGCAGCTTTTAAGGAAAAAAGCTGCAATAATAGTGGTTTCGAATTATCGGCTATGGAAAAACGCCACATCGCCCGAGTACTGGACTATACGAACGGCAATAAAACCGAAACTGCAAAACTCCTAAAAATAGGACTTACCACTTTATATCGAAAAATAGAAGAATATAAACTCTAATTCTTTTCAAAATAATACACAACCCTACCAAAATGAAAAGGGAGTATCTGGTGAACAGATACTCCCTTTTCATTTACAATACTAATTATGAATCAATTAAAATATTCAAAAACAATATTGGCACAACTTTGGCATACCCCAAACCGAAAAAAATAATTTAGTATTCACTTAAAAAAATGTAACATGGAATTTGACGCATTAGGTTTTGGAGTTTGTATACTCAGTGGAATTGCCTGTTTCTGGCTCTTCTATAAGTGCATAGACTGGTTTGAAAAAATTTAATTAAAAGGAGATTTAACATGTACACTGCATTATTTATTATCAGCGTAATTATGTTCGGGTATCTGATGTATGTATTAGTAAAACCCGAAAAGTTTTAGTCATTTATAAAGATTAAACACAATGAATACAGAGATATTAGGTGTTATTGCACAAATTGTCCTGATGGTCGTACTCGCCTACCCCATCGGGAAATACATTTCAAAGGTTTTCAAAGGTGAGAAAGTTTGGTCGGACTTCATGACTCCCATCGAAAAAATCATGTACAAACTGGGAGGTGTCGATCCAACAGAAGAGATGAGCTGGAAACAATTCCTGAAAGCATTGCTCGTGATAAACCTCTTTTGGTTTTTCTGGGGAATGATATTATTAGTTTCTCAGGGAGCACTGCCCCTAAATCCAGACGGCAATTTAGGACAGTCTGTTCATCAGGCATTCAACACATGTATCAGCTTCCTCGTGAATTGTAACTTACAACATTATAGCGGAGAGAGTGGGCTAAGCTATCTCACCCAGTTATTCGTTATCATGCTGTTCCAATTCATTACCGCTGCAACCGGTATGGCGGCAATGGCAGGTATCATGAAAGCATTGGCCGCTAAAACGACCAAAACAATTGGAAACTTCTGGTACTTCTTAGTAAGGAGCTGTACCCGTGTTTTATTTCCTATTTGCCTCGTTATCGGATTCATACTGATTATAGAAGGGACCCCTATGGGCTTTGATGGAAAGATGGAAGTGACTACAATAGAAGGACAAACACAATATGTATCGCAAGGTCCTACTGCGGCGATAGTTCCCATCAAACAATTAGGTACGAATGGAGGTGGATACTTCGGAGTAAATTCATCGCACCCTCTTGAAAATCCTACCTATCTCACTAATATGATAGAATGTTGGGCCATATTGATTTTACCTATGGCTATGGTATTCGCTTTTGGGTTTTACCTTAAACGAAAGAAATTAGCATACAGTATTTTCGGAGTAATGCTATTTGCTTACTTAGCCGGGGTATGGATAAATGTATCCCAAGAAACAGGTGGCAACCCGCGCATCGACGCAATGGGTATAGCACAAGACAACGGTGCTATGGAAGGAAAAGAAGTCCGACTGGGTTCTGCTGCTACGGCGCTTTGGAGCGTGACAACCACCGTTACTTCCAACGGCTCTGTAAACGGTATGCATGACTCTACCATGCCTCTCTCCGGCATGATCGAAATGCTGAACATGCAAATCAATACATGGTTCGGTGGTGTAGGTGTAGGTTGGATGAACTACTTTACTTTTATCATTATCGCCGTATTTATCAGTGGATTGATGGTTGGTCGTACCCCCGAATTCCTCGGCAAAAAAATAGAAGCTCGAGAAATGAAAATCGCTACGATCGTTACCTTGTTACACCCATTTGTCATCTTAGTAGGAACCTCATTAGCGGCCTATTTATATGTTCATGCACCTTCCTTTGTCGAAAACGAAGGCGGTTGGTTGAATAACCCGGGATTCCACGGACTAAGCGAAATGCTTTATGAATTTACTTCCTGTGCCGCCAATAATGGTTCCGGTTTCGAGGGATTGGGTGATAATACATGGTTCTGGAACTACTCTTGCGGTATAGTATTGATAATCAGCCGATACCTTCCCATCGTAGGACAAGTTGCCATTGCAGGATTATTAGCCAATAAGAAACATGTACCAGAAAGTGCAGGAACCTTAAAAACCGATACAGTTACTTTCGGTGTCATGACCTTCGCTGTCATCTTTATCGTTGCAGCTCTGTCATTCTTCCCGGTTCAAGCATTAAGTACTATTGCAGAACATTTCAGCTTATAATAACAGAACGATAGATATGAAAAATAATAAATCAGCTTCTTTGTTTGAAAAAGAGCAAGTTTTAACGAGCTTAAAACAATCATTCGTTAAATTGAATCCCCGAATCATGGTGAAAAACCCCATCATGTTCACGGTAGAAGTTTGTACAGCCATTATGTTCCTTGTGATGATTTATTCCATCTTTGACAACGCTCAAGGTTCATTCGTGTACAATGCATGGGTTTTTGTTATCTTGTTTATCACACTATTATTCGCCAACTTCGCCGAAGCTATCGCTGAGGCCCGAGGCAAAGCACAGGCCGATAGTTTGAGAAAAACCCGCGAAGAAACTCCAGCAAAACTACTTGTCAATGGACAAATAAAAACGACAAGTAGCTCTCAACTGAAAAAAGGTGATGTATTTATCTGTGAAGCAGGTGATACCATACCAGCCGATGGTGAAATCATAAACGGATTGGCTTCTATCGACGAAAGTGCGATTACCGGAGAAAGTGCTCCTGTAATTCGAGAAGCCGGTGGTGACAAAAGTTCAGTGACCGGTGGAACAAAAGTCCTTTCGGATCGCATCGAAGTACTTGTTACACAACAACCGGGAGAAAGTTTCTTGGACAAAATGATTGCTCTCGTCGAAGGCGCTTCCAGACAAAAAACTCCTAACGAAATTGCGCTGACAATTCTTTTAGCCGGCTTCACATTGGTATTCCTAATCGTATGTGTAACCCTTAAACCGTTTGCCGACTATACAGGAACTGTTATTACAATAGCATCTTTCTTATCGTTGTTTGTCTGCCTTATCCCGACGACAATCGGAGGTTTGCTTTCCGCAATCGGTATAGCAGGAATGGATAGAGCTCTGAGAGCAAATGTAATTACCAAATCGGGAAAAGCAGTAGAAACTGCCGGAGATATCGATACTCTCCTTTTGGATAAAACAGGAACTATTACAATCGGAAACCGTAAAGCTACCCATTTCTATCCCGCCAACGGTTTGGAAAATCATGCTTTTGCCGAAATTTGTATGATGTCGTCTCTATCCGATGAAACTCCCGAGGGTAAATCTATCGTAGAACTGGCTCGTGAATCGGGTTTAAGAGTACACAACTTGAATACAACCGGTAGCAAGCTTATCAAATTCAGTGCCGAAACAAAATGTTCCGGTGTAGATTTAGCAGACGGTACTCGGATTAGAAAAGGGGCAGCAGAAGCTATTCGAAAAATTGCTCAAAACGCAGGCTACGAAATTCCACAAGATTTGGAAAATCGTATCACAGAGATTTCAAAAAATGGAGGAACACCTCTTGTAGTTAGCGTCAATGAAAAACCTGCCGGTGTCATAGAATTACAAGATGTTATCAAACCGGGAATACAGGAACGGTTCGAACGGTTGCGTAAAATGGGAGTTAAAACAGTCATGGTTACCGGGGATAACCCATTAACAGCCAAATACATTGCAGAAAAAGCCGGTGTAGATGACTTCATCGCAGAAGCCAAACCCGAAGACAAAATGAACTACATCAAGAAAGAACAAAGTGCCGGTAAACTGGTAGCCATGATGGGCGACGGAACCAACGATGCTCCTGCTTTGGCCCAAGCGAATGTTGGTGTAGCTATGAATAGTGGAACTCAGGCAGCCAAAGAAGCTGGAAACATGGTAGACTTGGACAACGATCCGACGAAATTAATCGAAATTGTAGAAATCGGGAAACAATTATTAATGACTCGCGGAACCCTTACCACATTCTCCATCGCCAATGATGTCGCAAAATACTTTGCTATTATTCCGGCTCTATTCATGATAGCCGTACCAGAATTAGCGTCACTGAACATTATGGGATTACACAGTCCCGAAAGTGCTATTTTATCGGCCATTATTTTCAATGCAATCATTATTCCCATTTTGATTCCATTGGCTTTAAGAGGTGTTCAATACAAGCCTATCGGAGCTTCGGCTTTACTCCGCCGCAACCTGCTCATTTACGGATTAGGTGGTATAATAGCTCCATTCGTCGGCATTAAACTCATAGATTTAGTAATAGGATTATTCTTTTAATAAAAGCAACAATGAAAAACTTCATAAAATCAATCAGGCTAACATTAGTTTTCTGCCTTTTCTTCTCAGTATTTTATATACTGATATTATGGATATTCGCCCAATTCGCAGGGCCAAACTCTGGAAACGCCGAGGTTGCGACCTTAGACGGAAAAGTAGTGGGTGCAGCCAATGTAGGGCAAGTCTTCACCGAAGACATCTATTTCTGGGGCCGTCCCTCTTGTGCCGGAGATGGATATGATGCCAGTAGTTCTTCTGGTAGCAACAAAGGACCTACGAACGAAGAATACTTGGCAGAAGTAGAAACTCGTATCGACACCTTCTTGGTACACCACCCTTATTTGGAACGTAAAGATGTACCGGCAGAAATGGTCACAGCCAGTGGTTCTGGTCTCGACCCTGATATCACGCCAGAAAGCGCATACGTACAAGTAAAGCGTGTTGCCGCAGCCAGAAATATGGACGAAGCTACCGTGAAAGAGATAGTAGACCAAACAATTGAAAAACCATTTTTAGGATTATTCGGAACAGAGAAAGTAAACGTATTAAAATTGAACATTAATTTAGAAAATTATGAAAACAAATAAAAACATTTCAGCAATAGCTATCATGAAAAAGAAACAATCAATAGATAAAGAAGGAGCTAGACTCATCAGAGCATTGATAATCATTTCGATTATAGGGCTCCTTGCCATGTTTACCAATAAAGCATCTGCCCAAGTACGATTCAATGTACAAGGAGATTTAGTCAGTTCCTATGTGTGGAGAGGTATGTACCAAACAGGCGCTAGTATTCAACCGACGTTGAGTTTCAGTGTTGAAAACCTATCGTTGACGGCATGGGGATCCACCGACTTCGATGGTTACCGGAATGGTAATATTCCCTCTGCGAATAAAGAACTTGACTTGACTCTGGCTTATACCTTCCCCAAATTGGGACTAACAGTTTCGGTTGCCGATATGTGGCAAGCCGGACAGGGAGCTAGAAAATATTTCGATTTCAATAACAAGACGACAGCTCATCATTTCGAAGCAAGTCTTGCTTATGTACTTCCGGTAGAAAAATTTCCTCTTTCGATCGCATGGTACACCATGTTTGCCGGTATGGATAAAAATGAAAAAGGCGATAAAAACAACTACTCGTCTTATGTAGAACTCAATTATCCGTTCAGTGTAAAATCGGTCGATCTCAATGTAACATGTGGTATAGTACCTTATAAAGCACCTCAATACTATACCAACGGATTTGCCGTTACTAATGTAGCATTGAAAGGAAGCTACGCAATTAAAATCACAGATTCGTTCTCCCTTCCGATATTTTCACAAGTAATATGGAACCCTCGTATGGAAGATGCTCATATCGTATTCGGAATCACTCTTAAACCATAACAGGGAGAATGGATATAATTGAAAACGAAAAAAATGTACAATATTTTCTCGACTTGATAAAAAAATCGAGGAGAGGTAAGTTTAAACTCTACATCGGCATGATTGCCGGTGTAGGGAAATCTTATAGAATGCTACAAGAAGCCCACGAACTCTTAGAAAACGGAGTAGATGTGAAAGTGGGTTTCATAGAGACACACGGACGTACCGGTACAGAAGCTATCCTACAAGGGATTCCCATTATCCCGAGAAAAAAAATTTTCTACAAAGGGAAAGAATTGGAAGAGATGGATTTGGATGCTATCCTTCAAATGCGTCCCGAATTGGTCATTGTCGATGAACTGGCTCATACCAACGTCGAAGGCAGTCGCAATGAAAAGCGATGGCAAGACGTCATGGAGTTACTCGATGCCGGTATCAACGTCATATCGGCAGTAAATATCCAACATATCGAAAGCCTGAACGAAGAGGTGCAGGAAATATCGGGAATCGAAGTTCGAGAACGAATTCCCGATCGTGTTTTGGAAGAGGCCGATGAAGTCGTAAACATAGACCTCACAGCAGAAGAATTGATCGAACGGTTAAAAGCCGGGAAAATATATAGGCCGGAAAAAATAGAATTGGCATTGAATAATTTTTTCAAGGCCGAGAATATTTTACAACTACGAGAACTCGCACTCAAAGAAGTTGCTTTACGGGTCGAAAAAAAAGTAGAAAACGAACTCCCCTTAGATACATCTCACGTACGTCATGAAAAATTCATGGCGTGCATCAGTTCCCACGAAAAAACGCCCCGCAAAATCATTCGACGCTGCGCTCGATTGGCTACACGATATAACACAAAATTTTTCGTACTATATGTACAAACACCCAAAGAGGATCCCGATCGCATCTCGCTGGCAGATCAGCGACATCTGTTAAACCATTTCAAATTAGCCACTGAATTAGGTGGAGAAGTCATACAGGTACATTCCCCGCACATTCTCGAAAGCATTATAAAGGTCGCAATCGAAAAACAAATTACAACAATATGTACAGGAATTCCAGCACTGAAATTGCCCCAAACCATATTTACGGTGTCCAAATATAAAAATTTCATGAAATCTTTATCCGAGAACAATATAGATTTAATTATCTTAGCCTAATAAAAATACCCGTCATGAATATAAAAACAAAGTTGCTTTTAAGTATAGGGTTACTGACCGGAATGATTATTCTGCTGGTCTCCTTATCAGTTATCTATTTACAGATGCTGACGGCTGCCGAACCAGACAGCCCGATAGCTTCGACAGGCTTAAAACAAGCCGTTGTATGGGTGGCAATTATCGGAGGCATCTGCATAGTCTGCGGTGTCACATTAGCTATCTGGCTTCCTCAATCGATAAATAGACCTATCAAGGAGCTAACCGACGGTATCCTCGAAATAGCGAATCGCAACTATGAAAAAAGGCTGAATATATCGGATAAAAACGAAGAATTTAAAAATGTGGTCGATAGTTTCAATAGAATGGCTCAACACTTGTCCGAATACAGATCTACCACCCTATCGACACTACTGGCACATAAAAAATTTCTCGAAGCAATTATCAATAGCATCAGCGATCCCATAATAGGATTAGATCCAGACCGCAAAATACTTTTCATAAATAGTGAAGCTCTGAACATACTGAATCTGAAAAAAGAAAACACAATCTTCAAATCGGCCGAAGAGATTTCTTTGAAGAATGATTTATTAAGGAAATTAATACGAGAACTGGTTTCTCCCAATCCTCAGAAAGAGCCTATCAAAATATATGCCGACAATAAAGAAAGTTACTTCAAAGCCTCCTATATAGAAATAGACAACACGAATCACGACAGTGAAGAGCCCGAAAAACTGGGGCACGTAATTATATTGAAAAACATCACGGAATTTAAAGAGCTGGATTCTGCGAAAACAACATTTATCTCGACGATATCTCATGAATTGAAGACTCCCATATCAGCCATTATGATGAGTCTGCAATTATTGGAAGACAGACGTATCGGGTCTCTTAACAAAGAACAAGAACAACTCTCCCAAAGTATTAAGGAAAACGGAGAACGGTTGCTCAATATCACCGGAGAATTACTGAACATGACCCAAGTAGAAGCCGGAAAACTACAACTGATGCCCAAGATAACCCGGCCCATAGAATTGATCGAATATGCGATCAAGGCCAATCAGGTACAAGCCGACAAATTCAACATACACATCGAAGTCGACTATGACGAAAATACAAAGAAACTATTCATCGACAGCGAAAAAATAGCATGGGTACTTACCAATCTTGTAAGCAATGCCATACGTTATTCCAAAGAAAATGGCCGCGTCATTATCGGCACTCACCAAGACGGCAATATGGTCGAAATCTATGTACAAGATTTTGGGAAGGGAATCGACCCTCGCTATCATCAAAGCATATTCGACCGTTATTTCCGAGTGCCGGGAACAAAAGTACAAGGCAGCGGATTAGGATTGTCTATATCCAAAGATTTTGTAGAAGCACATGGGGGGACTCTTTCCGTAGAAAGCGAATTAGGAAAAGGGAGCCGTTTTATACTAAGATTGAAATCATAATAAACGGGGACTAAAAATCTCACCAATCGATTTCCCGTATTCCCTTACTCCGTAAAAATGCATTCGCTTTACTGAAATGCCGACATCCGAAAAAGCCACGATCAGCCGATCGTGGCGACGGGTGTGCGGCTGTTAAAACCAAATGCTTGCGAGCATCAATAAGCGCAATCTTCTCCTTAGCATAACTCCCCCACAGCATAAACACGAGATTTTCTCTCTCATCGCTCAACTTTCGAATGACCGCATCGGTAAAAATCTCCCAGCCCATGTTTCGATGCGATCCTGTTTCATGAGCTCGCACGGTAAGCACAGAATTCAAAGGAAATACACCTTGCCTCACCCACCGATCCAAATTGCCCGAAGCGGGAATAGGCTTGCCCAAATCATCATGTATCTCCTTAAACATATTAAACAAAGAACCGGGAATAGCCACCCCCTCGGGTACAGAAAAACAAACACCGTAATACTGTCCGGGATTGGGATAGGGATCTTGGCCTAAAATAACAACTCTCACAAACTCGAAAGGACATGCATCGAATACATGAAATATCAAATGTCCCGGAGGCAAAACATGCGCACGGCCATATTCGCCCCGCACAAAAGAAACCAATCGCTCGAAATAGGGCTTATCGAACTCGTCTTGCAGCCTCTTTCGCCAACTTTCCTCTATCCTCACATTCATATCTTATAAATTATTTCTCCAACGACAGCGCAGCTTCGGACAACAATAAATACACTCGTACCGAAATCTTCCTTGTCGCATTGCCTCTTGCAAAGTTACACAAACAATGCTCTAAAAGATTCATACGGCCTACCTTTTTATTTTTAGAGTCATTACAACAACTGATAAACACTCGCCGATATACAAACAGACTTCTATTCGAATACAGAAAATCACATATTCCCAGCAGAGATTAATAATAAGTTATGACTGCGTTTAAACCTTTTTTCGTTAACTTCGTCAAATGAAAAAAGATTACACATGAAACCACTATTTATACTTATTTCGATTTTATTCGGATTCCTATCCATACAAGCCCAATATGACTATCCTTACGATAGCGGCAATCATTACCACGATAATACCCCACGTCTTATCATTCAGAAAAGCCGAATCATGGGTTGGTACGTTTCCGACATAAACGGAAACCGCATAAGCGACTATTACGAACAAATCCGACCTTATAGGCAAGGTCGGGCAGCAGCATTAGACAAAATCATGGGTTGGTGTTTCATTTCCCTCGACGGTAAACGATGCACCGATTATTACCTTCTCGTCGACGACTTCCACGAAGGGTATGCACTTGTCAAAGATAAAATCATGGGCTATTGTTTCATCAATAGGGACGGTCATCGACTCGGCGACTATTACGAAGAAGCCTATCCGTTTCACCGGGGCGTCGCTTTGGTGAAAGACAAAATCATGGGGTGGTACTTATTGAACACTGCCGGAAAGCGAATAAGCGACTATCACGACTCGCCTCGCGATTTTCAACCGACAAGACCACCGCACCGTCCGTGGTGAAAGCCGAATTTTCTATAATAGACAAAAGTAAAGAAATAAAAAAGAGAGTCACCAAACTGTAACTCTCTTTTTTCAAGTGGTGCCAACGGGAATCGAACCAGTGACACAAGGATTTTCAGTCCTTTGCTCTACCAACTGAGCTATGGCACCATCATTTTTGCGTGTGCAAAGATAATAGGGTTATTCCAATTTACCAAATATATTGTCGAATTTTTCCGTTCAAAAATATAAATATGCAAACGACGCAAGGGACGAATAAATTCTTATTCTTCGGCAAGAGAATTCCACCCCTGTGCCCGAAGGGTTATCTCGGTATCGTCACGGGTTATCATGCAACAACCCAATTCTGGTTTTGTAATATGTCCTATCACTCGCACTCCGGGGATAGTAGCGACAATGTCGTGCTTTTCGAGAGGTACGGTAAAAAGCAATTCATAATCCTCGCCTCCATTCAATGCAGCAGTCACCAGATTCATATTAAATTCCTCCGCCATAGCTGCCGTCTGGTAATCGATCGGTATCCGGTCTTCATATATACGGCAGCCCACATGACTCTGCGAACAAATGTGCAATAATTCGGAGGAGAGCCCATCAGAAATATCCATCATGGCTGTCGGAACGATCCCGGCTTTATCCAACTCGGCAACAATATCCTTACGGGCTTCTGGTTTCAATTGGCGTTCGAGCAGGTATTCATGTCCTTCGAACGCAGGCTTGAATTCGGTTTCTCCGGCAAACACCCGCTTCTCCCGTTCCAATAGTTGCAATCCCATATAGGCTGCTCCTAAATCGCCGCTGACACAAATCAAATCGTTTTCTTTCGCTCCGTTACGATAGACGACCTTCCCGGGTTCTCCTTCTCCAATACAGGTAATGCTGATAGTCAGCCCCGTCACCGAAGCCGATGTATCTCCCCCGACCAAATCCACCCCGTAGATATCGCAAGCGAGCTGTATGCCGGCATAAAGTTCTTCGAGATTTTCTACCGAAAAACGTTTGGAGACACCCAACGAAACAGTTATCTGACGCGGTGTCCCATTCATGGCATATATGTCGGAAAAATTAACCACCGCCGATTTATACCCCAAATGTTTCAACGGGACATAGGTAAGGTCGAAATGAACACCTTCGAGCAATAAATCGGTTGTAATCAACGTCTGTTTTCCTTGATAGTCGAGCACGGCCGAATCATCTCCCACCCCTTTTAGAGTAGAAGTGTTCTTCAACTGTATATGCCCGGTCAAACGCTCTATCAAACCAAATTCGCCTAACGAGGCAATTTCTGTACGTTTTATTTCTTCCATAAATTATAACAAAGTCCACAAGCTCATGGCTCATGGACTTCTTCTATTTCATATTAAAATTGTTCTACCAGTTCTTTCATAATAAAGCTCATTCTGGGCTGAGCTTCTGCCGCTGCCTTTTGCACCTCTTCGTGAGAACATTTCTCCACAATACCTTCTACCCCCAAATCGGTAATCACCGAAACGGCAAAGACTTCGATACCGGCATGACGCGCGACAATGACTTCGGGAACCGTACTCATGCCCACGGCATCACCGCCTATGATATGAAAGTAACGATACTCGGCCGGGGTTTCGAAAGTAGGTCCCTGTGTACCCACATACACACCTTGCTGTACTTTTATATGATTTTTTTCAGCTATTTCAAGAGCCTTTGCAATCAAACGGCGAGAATACGCCTCGCTCATATCGGGGAATCGTACACCCAATTCCTTATAATTGCGTCCATGCAACGGATGTTCGGGAAAGAGATTGATGTGGTCACGGATAATCATAATATCGCCGATGGCAAAATCGGGATTCATACCTCCGGCTGCATTCGAAACGAAGAGATGCTCTATTCCCAGTTCCTTCATGACACGCACCGGGAAGGTAACTTGTTTCATATCGTATCCCTCGTAATAGTGAAAACGCCCCTGCATAGCCATGACATCTTTCTTTCCCAATTTTCCGAATATCAACTTCCCCTGATGCCCTTCTACTGTCGACACCGGGAAATTGGGAATCTCGGTATAAGGAATTTCAGTCTTGTCTGTAATGTGGTCTACCAACTCGCCCAACCCAGTTCCCAATATAATGGCGGTCTTAGGCATCACCTGAACTTTTGCTGCGATATAGGCGGCTGTTTCTTTAATCTTTTCAATCATCACGTAAATATTTTGGTGAATAATATTCTAAAAAATAGAGTAACCCGAAGGCAAATACAATATCCCTATCGATTCCAATGAGCTACAATCTATTTCCGTTCGTTTTACAAATATAGCACAACCTCCGGTATTTCGGCTCCCCTCCAAAACATTTTTCTTAAATTTTCAGTAAATAATTCTTTCCAATATCTACTTTTTCTCTACCTTTGAATAATAATACCTGAAAAATGAAACAGTTTTTATTTTGTCTAACTATCTCTCTATATGGCAGCATATTGGCTGTGGGACAAACCACCGGGACACTAACCTCTCATAAATTTCAATCAGGAGGAATCGAGCGTAGTTATAAATACTATCAGCCGGCCAATCTCTCATCTGGGGCTCCTCTTGTCTTTGTACTTCATGGCTATGGTGGCACAGCCGGTCCAAAAAGATTCGGTATGAATCCTATCGCCGATAAATACGGATTCGCCGTATGTTATCCGCAAGGCGAACAAGATAAAAAAGGGAAAAACTGCTGGAATGTCGGCTATCCATTTCAGGCCGATATGACTATCGACGATATAAACTTTTTATGTGATCTCGCCTTATACCTTCAAAAGAATTACCGACTAAGCCCGCACAATACATTTTGCACGGGTTACTCCAATGGAGGAGAAATGTGCTATCTTTTAGCGTACAAACGTCCCGATATATTTACAGCAGTAGCTCCTGTTTCCGGTCTTACGCTCGAATGGATGTATCGGGAATTAGAAACAAACCGCCCTATCCCTCTATTCGAAATACACGGAACCGAAGACAAAACCTCTATGTGGAACGGAGACCCGAATAATGAAGGAGGCTGGGGGAAATATATAGCAGTACCTATCGCTGTAAACTATTGGGCTATTCAAAACAGATGCACTCATGAAATTACCGATACGATTGCCTCTATTGATTCTTTATCCAATCATACTATTATCAGCCATAAATACGTCAACGGTATAAACAGAAACGAAGTTTGGTTATACGAAATAAAAGGGGGTAAACATTCATGGGGAGAAAAAGACTTGAATACAAGCGAGCATATTTGGCTATTTTTCAGCAAATTCGTCCGTTAGGATACACAAAAACAATATAATAATTACATCAAAACAAATTCATCATGTTCACACAAATCAAAAATTTTTTAGTGCTTCTAATGGTTATTACCATTGCGTTCCCTTCGGCATGTAAAACAAAGTATCCTCCACTCCGAATTGGGAACTCCATCGGTATCAAAGACATGAACTACGAACGTCTCAAAGCGATGAAAGATGCCGGTATCGACTGCATAGAAATTACAACAGGTGGATTCATATCCACGAAGAAACCCAAAACAGATGCCGAAATTACGGAGTTGTTGACTCGTACCAAATTAGCAGCCGACTCTGCCGGTATTGAAATTTGGTCTATACACATGCCTTTCGGAAAAGACATCGATATTTCGCAAACCGACGAAAAAATACGGAAAAACAGCGTCGCTCTACACATGAAAGTACTCGAATTTTGTAAAATCATACAACCTAAAATCATTCTTTTCCACCCAAGCTGGTATCTGGGCCACAACGAGCGGAATGAACGTATTGCTCAGTTAGTACGCTCGGTAAATGAGCTCAATCCCAAAGTTAAAGAACTGGGAGCCAAAATGGTTATAGAAAATATGTTAGGATACGAACTCGTGAGAAACGAACAACATGAACGTCCCTTAGGTCGTACAGTAGAAGAAGTCAAACTCATCATGAAACAACTTCCTAAAAATGTATATTCTGCCATCGACATGAATCACATCGATAACCCAGAACTGCTCATACAGGCTATGGGCAAACGATTAAAATCTGTTCACATCGCCGACGGTGACGGACGACACGAGTGTCATTACATGCCTAACCCTTGTAGCGGAAAAGGAGACAACGATTGGATAAAAATACTGAAAGAGCTCTACAAAGCCGGATATACAGGGCCTTTTATGTATGAAGTAAAAACATCGGAATACAAAGAGTTCAAAGACCTCTATAACTGTTATCAAAACCTCTATCAAAATTTTATCGACTCAAACAAATAAAAACACATATAATATTATGAAAGATTTGAAAGACATATTATCGCATTTTTCTCTTGCCGGAAAAATTCTCGAAATTAAGCCATTAGGAGCAGGACTCATCAACGATTCTTATAAAGTAACCACCGCCGCCCCCGATACCCCCGACTATGTTTTACAGAGAATCAATCACTCGATCTTCAAAGATGTGGATATGCTGCAAAATAATTTTTACCAAGTCACGACTCATATCCGCCACAAATTAGAAACCAAAGGAGAAACCGATATAGACCGCAAGGTTTTAACCTTAATACCGACAACCGATGGTAAATTATACTATTTCGATGGAGAAAGTTATTGGAGAATACTCATCTTCATTCCAAACGCAAAAAGCTACGAAGCCGTAACCCCGGAATTCTCATATTATGCCGGACAAGCATTCGGTAATTTCCAAGCTATGCTGTCGGATATTCCGGTGGAACTGGGTGAAACGATTCCAGATTTTCACAATATGGAATTCCGATTAAAACAACTGCAAGAAGCCATAACAGCCGATCCTGTCGGTCGTGTGGCCTCCGTCAAACCCATCATCGACGAGCTAGACAAACGAGCCGACGCCATGTGTTTGGCCGAAAGATTGCATCGAGAAGGGAAATTGCCCAAACGCATTTGCCACTGCGACACCAAAGTGAATAACATGATGTTCGATGAAAACGGTCATGTATTATGCGTGATCGATCTCGATACAGTCATGCCCAGCTACATATTTTCCGACTTCGGCGATTTCATGCGAACGGCAGCCAATACCGGAGAAGAGGACGACAAGAATTTGGACAACGTCAATTTCAATATGGAAATATTTAAAGCATTTACCAAAGGATACTTAGAAACTGCTAAATCGTTTCTCACCGACATCGAAATCGACAATCTGCCCTATGCTGTTACCTTGTTTCCTTATATGCAAACCGTACGTTTCCTGACAGACTATATCAACGGCGACACCTATTACAAGATAAAATACCCCGAACACAATTTAGTTCGTACAAAGGCTCAATTCAAACTTCTACAAAGTGCCGAAGCCGCTATCCCCAAAATGAAGGCTTACATCAAAGAATGTTTGAGTAAATAAATTCATACTGCCCAATGAAAGAAAAAGAGCTCCCGAATAATTCGGGAGCTCTTTTTCTTTCATTGAAAACTCCTTAAAAAAATTCAAAACCCACTCTTTCTCCTCTTGGTTTTGGTTACCTTTGCACACTCAAATTCGAAACCAAGAATCATGAACTCCCCCAAAGGACTCTTCTACGCTATCATTTCTTCATCGACATTCGGGCTTGTACCCCTATTTGCCATACCTGCTTTACAAGCCGGTATCCCCCTCAACTCAGTAGTATTTTATCGATTCCTATTTTCCTCAATCTTGCTCGGCATTATACTCTGTATACGAAAAACGAACTTCAAAATCTCAGGGAAACAAGCCCTCATCATTTTCGGGTTGGCATTTTTATATGCGGCCACTTCCCTTCTTTTGACAAAATCGTATCTGTACATACCTAGCGGATTGGCTACTACCCTACACTTCCTTTATCCTGTACTCGTAACCTTACTGATGGTTACTTTTTTCAAAGACAAAGTTTCCGTCTCCATCATCATTGCAACAATAATGGCTATCGGCGGTGTCTACTTATTAAGCGGAAGCGAAGGTGGTACACTTAATTCCACAGGATTGGCATTAGCTCTCACAACCGTATTGACCTATGCCTCTTATATCGTCGGAATAAACAAATCGAGCGTAAGCGATATGGACGGTTTAAAACTCACGTTTTACGTTTTGTTATCGGGTGCATTCATTTTCTTGTTGAACTTAATCGTAAATCGGGAAATGCTTACACCCATACCCTCTTGGGAAATCGGCGTTGATCTTATTCTTCTAGCCTTAGTGCCTACACTTATATCTGATCTAACCCTTATTCTTGCCGTCCAGCATGTCGGTTCGACGACAACGGCAGTATTGGGTTGCATGGAACCTTTAACAGCTGTCATTATGGGTGTATTATTTCTGGGTGAAAGTTGTAACTTCATACAAAGTATCGGTATTTGTATCATACTCATCGCTGTAACCACTGTTATCATAGCTCGTAATCCCCACGAAATAAAAAAGGGACTGCAACTTATCCCCAAACTACTGCATAAATCAAGAGTCAAGTGATAGATGGCGAATGGGGCCGTTTTCTCTCATGACCGTTGTTTTCAGCTATCTCTACCCAATAAACACCCACACAAATAAGAAGCATAGCACCCAACTGTTCCCAAGAGAATCTATCCTGTCCTACCAGAAATGAAACAATCGAAGCGACGACCAAAATTAAATACCCATATATAGCCACGACTGTCGTACTCAGATATTTGAGACCTGTCGGTATTAGTAAATAACTGATAACAGTTGGAAATATCAACACAAACAGCAATAAGGCAATAGGCCAAAAATGTAGCGGAGGTGTAGTTAAAGACGCTTCATATCCAACAAAAGCCATAACGATAAGACTCGATACAGCCGCTCCTGAAAACGTATAACGCATAAGTGTATAAGGGCCTGTTCGTTTCAAAAACCGATTACTCAATATCAGATATACGGCATAAATCACAGAACTCACCAAACAAAAAAGATTACCGGAAAAAGCATCCGAAGCCAAATCATCGCTCTTTTGTGTTGAAATACAGAGTAGAGCCCCACCTAATCCTACTAAAATACCGACAATTTTCATCACAGTCGCTTTCTCATTAAAAAAGAAAACCGACAAAATAAAAACCCAAATGGGCTGCATAGAAGTAAAAATAGCCGCCGATACCGGAGTCGTTTTACTAAGTCCCATTAAATAGGAAAACATATAACCATAAATGCCGACAGCCCCCAACAAAAACAGATAAATTTTATCTTTTACCGAAGCCGTCTCCGGTTTTGCCCAATACCCTATGATCCAAAAAGCCACGGCTGCAAAAACACAACGAAAAGTCACACCGGTTAGCGGGGCGATCCACAAAGGCAACAAATATCGTAACGCATTTACGTTTAATCCGCTAAACGTTTTTGAAACGACCATAGCCAAATTGGCTTCCTGAATTTTATTTGTCATAACTTTTTCAGAGATTTATCATTATCACAACTATCATTAAACAAAAACGTATGGCGACGATAATATGCCCCCAAAACGACAAGCAGTGTTATAACCAAATTAAATATAAATGCAAACTGCTGAGTATGAATATGGAATAGAGATTGTAATGTATCGATAATCGTAGGACAAAGTAAGATAGCCAAATAATTCATAGACATGACAAATGCGAGGGCCAAAGTCACTTTATCGGGTGTAGCTACTCTCGTTGTCTGATCATAAACAACAGGTTGTATCACCCCATACCCGAACCCGATAAATATGGCTCCAAGTCCCAATATCCATTCATTGCCCGACAACAATATCAGAACCATACCTCCTGCCATACACAATAGACTCACACATTTTGTAAACGACCCAAAAATCGATAACACTCGATTCAATATGAAACCGGGAGCCATAATAGCTAAATAAAACAAAGAAATAATAATTCCCGAGGCTCCCGTGTCGAAATGATATTCCTTCATCAAAAATGGTAAATTGAAACTAACGATAACAGCTAAGTAAGTTACCAGGCCATAAAACGACATGAGAGAAACCAACCTCTTCACTTCTATTTTACCCGATACAGTCACCTTTACTGGGGCTACCGATATAGTATCTCGTTTCAAATAAAAAGACAAAAAGAACGATACCACAGGGAAAAAATAAACAATAAAAGGCAAGTGCCAATTAATCTCTGCCAAATATCCAGTCAATACAGTCGCCGTCACTAACGTTATATTTGTAATCGCAGAACTCAAACCAAACTGTCGAGTACGATATCGACCTATAAAATGGCGAGAAATCAAACCCGTTGACAACGGAACTATCATACCCGAGCCAATACCCAACAACGCACTCACCGCTATTAACTGCCACATTCGGGAAGAAAGCATATATAGCAAACCACTTAATGCAAAAATAATTAATCCAACTTGTAACAAGACGATGTTATTAATACGTTCGGTCAACTTCCCGGATAACAAGATGAAAGGTATAGTCAATAACGAAGGTAGTGAAGATAACAGTTGTATGTCGAACTCCGAAGAATGCGGAAATATTGTAGACATCTGTCCCAAAATAGGGGAAACAGCTAAACCCGGTAGTGCATTTAAAGCTGAAATAGACCATATTCCCAAAAGCGTAATCAAAGGTATAGTCCCTTGTCCAGTTTCTATTTTCATAATCACATCTTTTTTATGCTTGCATTTTCAAAAACAATAATCACCTTCGAATGTTTACCGGTACTATTCTAATATTTTAATAAGTGCCAAATTGTGTATGAATAGACAAATCGGTCAAACTTTCACCTTACAAGGCTGTTGTTTCATCGAAGAGCCGTACAAAATAATCCGGCTTTATAGTTCTAACTCATAAAATTTTATACAATGAAAGATTTGAATTTCAGAGAAGGAGATGCCAAGACAAGTATCTTCGGGTCCAACGAAATGTTGAAACCATCACCGGTAGATCGTATTCCCGATGCACCTACAACACCAGAGATTGCATACCAAATGGTTAAAGATGAAACGTTCGCTCAAACACAACCTCGATTAAATTTAGCTACGTTCGTAACCACCTACATGGACGACTACGCAACCAAATTGATGAATGAAGCGATCAACATCAACTATATCGATGAAACAGAATATCCGCGTATCGCTGTCATGAATGCCAAATGTATAAATATCATGGCTAACCTTTGGAACTCTCCCGAAGAGGAAAAATGGAAAAGCGGAGCTTTGGCCATAGGTTCTTCCGAAGCCTGTATGCTCGGCGGTGTCGCAGCATGGCTACGTTGGCGTAAAAAACGTCAGGCAGAAGGGAAGCCTACCGATAAACCCAATTTTGTTATCTCTTCGGGATTTCAAGTCGTTTGGGAAAAGTTTGCACAACTTTGGCAAATCGAGATGCGAGAAGTTCCCCTGACTCTCGAAAAAACGACTCTCGACCCGGTAGAAGCTTTAAAGATGTGCGATGAAAATACAATTTGCATCGTTCCTATCGAGGGCGTAACTTGGACCGGATTGAACGATGACGTCGAAGCTCTCGACAAAGCCCTCGACGAATTCAACAAAAAAACAGGATATGACATTCCTATCCACGTAGATGCAGCTTCCGGTGGATTTATATTACCTTTCCTCGATCCACACAAAAAATGGGATTTCAGATTAAAATGGGTTCTATCAATCAGTACATCGGGGCACAAATTCGGATTGGTATACCCCGGTCTAGGCTGGGTCGTTTGGAAAGACAAAAAATACCTCCCAGACGAAATGTCATTCAGTGTAAACTATTTAGGAGCGAATATCACACAAGTAGGGCTCAATTTCTCACGCCCGGCAGCCCAAATATTGGGACAATATTACCAATTTATCCGATTGGGATTTCAAGGATACAAAGCCGTCCAATACAATAGTATGCAAATAACCCAATACCTCCACGACGAAATCGGTAAAATGGCTCCATTTGTCAATTACAGCGATCATGTTGAAAACCCATTGTTCATCTGGTATATGAAGCCCGATTACGCAAAAACGGCAAAATGGACTCTATATGACTTGCAAGACAAATTGAAACAAGGCGGCTGGATGGTTCCGGCATATACTCTACCCGAAAATATTCAAAACTATGTAGTCATGCGTATCGTCGTACGTCAAGGGTTCAGCAGGGATATGGCCGACATGTTGCTGAACGATATTCGCGATGCCGTCGCGTCTCTCGAAAAATTGGAATACCCGACCAATACTCGTATCGCACAAGACAAAAATATTGAAGTGAAAGGTTCGGTATTTACCCATACGGGGAACCGCCATAAAACAAAAAAATAGGAATATGAAAAAAACTATTTCGGTTTCCCAAATCAAACAAGCGGTCAACGAAGCGTACGATCTCTATAAAAATAACCAAGACGGTAAGAATGCCGACTATATTCCCTATCTTGCCAACATCGACAAAAACTTGTTCGGCATCAGCGTATGTCTACTGGACGGACAAATTATCGAAGTCGGAGATACTCAATATAAATTCGGTATAGAATCAGTTTCTAAGGTGCACACCGCCATATTGGTATTACGCCAATATGGCGCAGAAAAGCTCCTTTCCATGATTGGAGCCGATGCGACAGGATTACCGTTCAATTCGATAATCGCTATTTTGTTGGAAAACGATCACCCCTCGACCCCATTGGTTAATGCCGGAGCTATCACCGCATGCAGTATGGTTCAACCAGTTGGTAATCCAAAAGAAAAATGGGCTGCAATAGTGAAAAATATCACTGAACTTTCGGGAAGTGCTCCCGAATTGATAGATGAATTGTATCGCTCCGAATCGGCTACAAATTTCAACAACCGCTCAATTACATGGTTATTGAAAAACTACAACCGTATTTATGACGATCCCGATCTGTCGCTCGACCTTTATACTCGTCAATGCTCTTTGGGAATCACGGCAGAACAGCTTTCTGTATGCGGTGCGACCATAGCCAATAAAGGAGTCAACCCAAAAACCGGAGCAAGAGTATTCGATGCCTCGCTGTCTCCTCAAATTACATCGCTGATAGCGACAGTAGGATTTTACGAACACACCGGAGACTGGCTCTTCACTTCGGGAATTCCTGCAAAAACCGGAGTAGGCGGAGGTGTCATGGGAGTTCTTCCCGGAATCATGGGTATTGCAGCCTTTGCACCCCCTATCGATGCAGCAGGCAACTCGGTTAAGGCTCAACTGGCAATCAAACATATTATGAATAAACTCGACCTGTCGGTATTCAGTGGCGATCAGGTTAATGTCCAGTAAAAACATCTCTCATAGCAAAAAGAAACCCAGATAGAGTAAACTATTTGGGTTTCTTTTTCGTATCTTTGTTCAATATTTTTTCCATATTATCCATATCTTTACCGAAAATTCACATAACATGAAAAACAAAATGATCCAAAAAATAGGTTTAGCCATTACTACCTCTCTTTTATCTTGGAATATTTCATTCGCACAGACAATCGACAGTTATATACCATCGCAAAAGAATATCGAAGCTCGAAAAAAATTTCAAGACAACAAATTCGGAATCTTCATACACTGGGGCATTTACAGCATGTTGGCACAAGGAGAATGGTACATGACCAATCACAACATCGACTGGCGAGAATATGAAAAATTGGCATCAGGATTTTATCCGTCTCGGTTCAACGCAGCCGAGTGGGTGTCGGCAATCAAGGCCTCAGGGGCAAAATACATTTGTATTACCAGCCGACACCATGATGGATTTTCTATGTTTCACACCCAACAGTCCGACTTTAATATCGTAGATGCGACACCTTTTAAACGCGATATTTTAAAAGAATTGGCCGACGAATGCCACAAACAAGACATTAAGCTCCATTTGTATTATTCTCATATAGACTGGCGTAGAGAAGATTACCCGGCCGGAGGCAATACCGGGAAAGGAACCGGTCGTACCAATGGACACGGAGATTGGCCCAGTTATTATCGGTTCATGAATAACCAGCTTACAGAACTACTAACCAATTACGGGCCGATCGGAGCTATATGGTTCGACGGAGTATGGGACCGTCCCTCCAATTTCGATTGGCAACTAAAAGAGCAATATGATTTGATACACAAGCTACAACCGGCATGCCTCATTGGGAATAATCACCACCGAGACGTATATGCAGGAGAAGATATACAAATCTTCGAAAGAGACGTCCCCGGTGAAAACACAGCAGGCTATTCTACTCAGGCAATAAGCGCCCTCCCATTAGAGACCTGTCAAACTATGAATGGTATGTGGGGGTATAAAATCACCGACCAAAATTACAAATCTACTAAGGCTCTGATCCATTATCTCGTTCGCACGGCCGGACGAAACGCTAACTTGTTATTAAATATAGGTCCGCAGCCCAATGGAGAGCTCCCGGCTTTGGCGATAGACCGTTTAAATGGTATGGGTAAGTGGCTATCGAAATACGGCGAAACCATTTACGACAGCAGAGGTGGCGATATTCCTCCACATAGCTGGGGAGTATCCACCCGAAAAGGGAATCGCCTCTTTATCCATATTTTGGACTTGAAAGAAAATGGACTCTATATACCACTGAAAGTCCCAATAAAAAAGGCAATGAAATTTTCCAATCAAGCTCCCATCGAATTCAAACAAGATAAAGACGGTACATTATTGAAATTTCCCCAAATACCGGACGAAATCGACTACATCGTAGAGCTCGTACTAAAATAGCACAAAATCAACGAAAAGGACGATGCTAAAACCGATACCTACCGGCCTACGGTTTTTGTGTCTCCTTATCTTGTGCATTGAATTTTTGCAATAGGCTCGTCACATAGACCGTAAAAATAGGGAACATCATCATACCCAATGCAGCCAAAACGACCGAAAGAATCTTTCCGGTAGCGGTAACGGCATAGATGTTCGAACCTACTGTCGTCACGTCCATAAAAGCCCACCACAAAGCATCGGTATACCGAGTAACCATTGGATTAACCGCATGTTCTAAAACAAAAAATATAAGACTCGAAAAGTAAACTGTCGCCATAAGCATGGTAACATACGAAATAAACAAGCTCGATATTTTATTATAGGATAACCACCCTACCACGATAGCCAAAGCATATCCACTTCTCACTAACGGAATAAACCGAAGAAAATAATAAGTCTCGGAAGAAAAATTTAAATTCAAATAGGAAAATATATTCAAATAAGGTATCGATACGAGAAAAAAGATAAATCGGTTTCTAAGATATTTCCATTTATGATCGGATAAAACAAATTCCAACAAAAAATCGAACATAAAGAAACTACATATCCATAATTGTATTTCCATATAATTCCCTTGATTCAAGAAAGATATGTTATGAAATGTATCTATCGATATGGTTATAATCAGAAAAACCGATAACAATAAAATCAATATGTGCAATATGCCATAAATTCTCGACTCATAATTTCTCCACCCCCCGATTATCTTTTTTCCCATTTTTCTTTCCTCATAAATTATGCGACGATAAAACAACAAGCGACCGACGTTTGTTTATCTACACGAATGTAGATGCTCCTATTAATAAACTTAATATCAACAAATATGGCAAACATCGGAAAATCAGTAAAATTAGGCGTATTTACGCTTGCAATTATGAATGTAACGGCTGTCGTATCCCTCCGGGGACTGCCTGCCGAAGCTGAATATGGAGTCAGTTCAGCTTTCTATTATCTATTCGCAGCCCTAGTATTCCTCATTCCTACGGCCCTAGTCGCAGCCGAACTGGCTGCCCTGTTTTTAGACAAAGCAAGGGGGGGACCTTTCAAT
>OGUN01000214.1_pt1 | contig 54381 bp, 40 predicted proteins | sample 1553621 | NCBI WGS metagenome assembly OGUN01 (sample SAMEA2580300, study PRJEB22360) | human gut metagenome | biome: human gut; feature: human-associated habitat; material: faeces | place: Denmark | collected 2008/2010
TACAGAATTATGATAGCTGATAAAATTAAAAATGCTCGTACTAACAATATGTGGTTTATGAAATGATAATACAAACAGGAATGAGAACAGATATACCTGCATTTTAGTCAAAATGGTTTTTGAATCGGATTAAATATTTCTACTGAATATTTTAGCCTTTATGGGCGGAAATTTTCAATGAGAACTTGAAAATCAAAAGGAAAACATATATAATATTGATTGAAAAAGCCTAAATAGGCAGAAATTTTCAATGAAATGGAGTGAGCTTTATGGAAATTAAGCGTGATAGCTACCTTGAGCAGTTGATTTCATATCGTTTTGACGGTTTAGTGAAAGTAATTACCGGTATCAGGAGATGTGGCAAATCTTATCTTCTCAAAAATATATACCGAGATTATTTAATTGAAAATGGTGTAAAAGAAGAACAGATTATTACGATTGAGCTTGATCTTGCAAAAGATATTAAATATCGTAATCCGCTTATTCTTTCAGCGTATGTAAGAGAAAAAGTGGAAAAAAGCAAAGAGGAGTATTATCTTTTCGTTGATGAAATTCAAATGTCTGATGAGGTGTCTAATCCATACAATCCGGACGGTAAGAAAATTACTTTTTACGATGCTCTTAATGATTTGAGAGGTTTATCGAATTTAGACGTTTATGTAACCGGAAGTAATTCAAAAATGCTTTCCAGTGACATTCTTACTGAATTTAGAGGACGAAGCGATGAAATAAGAGTACACCCACTCAGTTTTGCGGAATATTACTCTGCGGTTGGTGGAGATAAAAACGAAGCATTTGACGAATACGCTTTCTATGGTGGTATGCCACTTGTCCTGTCAAGACCTAATGATACGGCTAAGATGAATTATCTAAAATCACTTTTCTCAGAAGTGTATATTAAGGACATTGTTGAACGTAAGAGAATTGAAAGGCAAGATGTTCTGGAGCAGATTTTAGATTTGCTTTGTTCGTCGGTAGGCTCATTAACAAATCCAACTAAAATTGCAAACACTCTGAAGTCGAAACAAGTGGGCGGTGCGTCTGCCAACACGATTCGGGCATATATCGGACATTTGGAAGATGCGTTCCTTTTTTCTGAAAGTAAGCGATATGATGTAAAAGGAAAATCCTATTTTGACTCGCCAAATAAATATTATTGCGAAGATATTGGACTTAGAAATGCAAGAATAGGTTTCCGCCAGCAGGAAATGACGCATATAATGGAAAACATCATATATAATGAGTTGAATATCAGGCAGTTTTCTGTTGATGTTGGCGTTGTTTATGCAAGGACACTTAGTGAAAAAAGAAATTCCGTTCGTACGCCAAGGGAAATTGATTTTGTCGTAAATTCAGGAGGAAAACGAACCTATATCCAGTCGGCGTATGCGATGCCTACTGATGAGAAAGCTGATGTAGAACTCAGACCATTTACGCTCACAGGAGATTCTTTCCCTAAAATTGTGGTAAGGAAAGATATTGGAAAGCGTTGGTATGATGATAACGGCATTTTGAATATCAACGTGATTGATTTCCTTTTGGATAAGGAGTTTATCTAAAAAGAGCATAGAACATCTGAAAATGGGCAGAGTCGATTATTTAGGTTCTGCCCATATCTGCATTATAGAGGCGCAGACTCAGCTGCGTACCTGCCTTGGCGTTATACCATATTTTCTTTTGAACATGCGGTTGAAATTCGACAGATTTGAGAATCCGCATTTCTGTGAGATTTCAAGAATCGAATCATTGGTAGATGTGAGCATTGCACGTGCTTCTGTGACACGGAAGTCATTCACATATGAGATAAAGCTCATTCCGGTATGAATCTTAAAAAATTTCATAAAATGTGATGGACTATAGTGGCAGAAATCTGCAATTTCTTCGATGGATATATCTTCATAATAATGTGTGGAGATATACCGGATGATACTTTTCAATTTCTCTTCATGCTTATCGCTTTGCGTCGTCTCGTTTACTTTTGGCGGGTGCGTAATCAGCAGGTATATAATCTGGATAAGCCCACCCTTGATAAAAAGCTGATACGCATAGTCTCTTTCATCACTTTTTTCATCTAATAAATCAACAATATTACTGATTTCCGTGTATAACGTGTGTCCGGGTGTCAGATAATGACGAATCTGGATATCTCCGTTAAAAAAAGGATCGATAAATTTTTGCTGCGTCACGTCATCTGCACCAAAGGCAAGAAAGTGCTTTGAAAAAAGTATATTTTCATATTCCATCGTTGAATTTTGTTTACCTTCAATGGAATGAAGCATTCCGGGAAGAACGATGACAATATCCCCGGACGAAACCTTATATCTCTGAAAATTGAGGGTAACGTATCCGCGCCCCTTCTTGATGACGATCATTTCGAACTCGTCGTGCCAGTGAACCGGTACACTTGCAAAATCCATCGGAATCGAACATATATAGGTGTTATATTGATATTCATTTTGAAAGTGAATCTTGTTTTCATTTAATTCGATATTAGATGCAGCGTCCGGATTTATAATCTCTTTCATGGCAAATACCCTCCTGATTGATAGAATAGTATCATATTATGATACTATTCTGCAAGAGAAACGTTTCCAATTCGTGATATTGTATTATTATAAAAGAGCGTACAAAAGCTCAAGTGAAAACGAAAGGGGTATACGATGAAGGTAAAACAGGAACTTGAAAAACTGCTTGGAAAAGAAATCGCACAAAGCAGCAATGAAGAAGTATATTATGCATTGCTCAACCTGACAAAGCAGTTAGCAGATGAACGCCGCATGGAAGAGACGAAAAAGAAGATTTATTATGTATCGGCAGAATTTCTGATTGGAAAGCTGCTGTCGAATAACATGATCAATCTTGGAATCTATGAGGACGTCAAAAAAGTGCTTGCCGAAAGCGGAAAGACACTTGCAGAGATTGAGGAGATTGAGGTAGAGCCATCGCTTGGAAACGGCGGTCTGGGGCGACTTGCTGCATGTTTCCTTGATTCAATCGCAACACTTGGATTATCGGGTGCGGGGATTGGATTGAATTATCATCTTGGCTTGTTTAAGCAGGTGTTCGAAGACAGAATGCAGAAAGAACAGATTAATCCATGGATCAAGGATCAAAGCTGGCTTAGAAAAACAGATGTGACATATCCTGTTACATTTGGAAAATGCACGGTGCAGTCGAGATTGTATGAGATTGATGTAACAGGTTACAATAACCGTACCAACAAATTATGCTTGTTCGACGTAGAAACTGTGGATGAATCCATCGTAGATGCGAATCATCAGTTTGATAAAACAGACATAGAGAAAAACCTGACATTGTTCTTATATCCGGATGACAGTGACGAAGATGGAAGAAAGCTTCGTATCTACCAGCAGTATTTCATGGTAAGCAATGCCGCAAGACTCATTATCGATGAGTGTAAGGCGAAGGGAAGTAACCTTTATGATTTGTTCGACTATGCAGTAATCCAGATCAACGACACACATCCAACCATGATCATACCTGAGTTGATTCGTCTGCTTGTAGCGGAAGGGATGAACATGGATGCGGCGATTTATGTTGTAAGTAAGACCTGCGCATATACAAACCATACAATTTTGGCTGAGGCACTTGAGAAATGGCCTAGACATTATCTGGCAGAGGTTGTTCCGCAGCTTGTGCCAATTATTGAGATTCTGGATGATAAGGTAAGAAGACGGTTTAGTGATGAGAGTGTGGCAATTATCGACCGGAATGATCTCGTTCACATGGCACACATCGATATTCATTATGGATTTAGTGTAAATGGCGTTGCGTATCTTCATACGGAGATTTTGAAGAATTCGGAGCTTAATAATTTTTACAAAATATATCCGGAGAAGTTCAACAACAAGACAAACGGCATTACATTCCGCCGCTGGCTTCTCTATTGTAATGAATTGTTATCCGATACGATCACAGAGTGGATTGGGGACGGATACAAGAAAGATGCAATGGAATTAGAGAAATTACTTGCATTTGTAAATGATGATGCCAAGCTTGAAAAGCTCCTTGAAATCAAACATCAGAACAAGCTTCGCGCCAAAGAATATTTCAAGGAGACACAGGGAATCGAATTAAACGAAAACTCGATTTTTGATATCCAGGTAAAGCGTCTGCATGAGTACAAGCGTCAGCAGTTAAATGTACTTTATGTGATTCATAAGTATCTGGAGATCAAAGCGGGCAAGCTGCCTACTACACCGGTTACGGTTATATTTGGAGCAAAGGCTGCACCTGCATACACGATTGCAAAGGATATTATTCATTTGATCCTGTGCCTTCAGGAATTGATCAACAACGATCCGGAAGTGAGCCCGTATCTGAATGTAGTTATGGTAGAAAACTACAATGTTACGCTTGCAGAAAAATTAATTCCTGCCTGTGATATTTCGGAGCAGATCTCACTTGCATCAAAAGAGGCAAGCGGAACCGGAAATATGAAGTTCATGTTGAACGGCGCGGTTACTCTCGGAACAGAAGATGGTGCGAATGTTGAAATCCATCAGCTTGTTGGCGATGAAAATATCTATATCTTTGGAGAGTCAAGTGATGCGGTGATTGAGCATTATGCGAAGGCGGACTATGTCTCAAGAACATATTATGAGAACAATCCGGTATTGAAGGAAGCCGTTGATTTTATTATCAGTGACGCGGTGATGGCACTTGGAAATGCAGAAATGCTGCATCGTTTGTATAATGAGCTTCTCAACAAAGACTGGTTCATGACATTTATTGATTTCGATTCTTATGTTGACGCCAAGGAACGTGCCTATAAGGAATATGAGGATCGTAAGGCGTGGGCGCAGAAGATGATGGTGAATATTGCGAAAGCGGGATTTTTCTCATCCGATCGTACAATTGCTGAATATAATAACGATATTTGGAAAATAATAAAATAGGATCCATTGATAGCAAATGCACGCAGAAATTAGTGATAAGTAACAAAAAAAATCAAAATTGCTGTGTAATTTGACCAAATAAACAAAAAGTTGACTTTTTTGATTGCAAAAAGTTTTTAAATGTTGTATCATTGACTCATGAAATGGAAACGTTACCAAAAACGATACAACAAACGTTTCCAAAGGACGTATACGTAACTATTAACAAAACAAATCAAATGATTAGAGGAGGAAAAAGCATGAAGAAGAAATTAGCAGTTTTAGGATTAGCTGCAACAATGATGATGTCACTGTTTGCAGGTTGTGGAGGAAAGGGATCTTCAGGAGGAAAGGATGCATCGGCTGATAAGGGTTCGGTATATTACCTGAATTTTAAGCCGGAAGCAGATGCCCAGTGGCAGGAGCTTGCCAAGATCTACGAAGAGGAGACAGGCGTAAAGGTAACCGTTGTTACAGCCGCATCCGGTCAGTATGAGACAACTCTTAAGAGTGAGATGGGTAAATCAGAATGCCCTACATTGTTCCAGGTAAATGGTCCGGTCGGTCTGGCATCATGGAAGGATTATTGTGCAGATTTGTCTGACACAGAAGTTTACAAGCAGCTTACTTCAGAGGATTTCGCTTTGAAGGATGGCGATAAGGTAGCAGGTATCGGATATGTTATTGAGTCCTATGGTATCATCTGCAATAAGAAGCTTCTTGCGGAGGCAGGTTACTCCATGGATGACATCAAGAACTTTGCAGACCTGAAGAAGGTAGCAGAAGATATTACAGCAAGACGTGATGAGCTTGGATTTGATGCATTTACATCCGCAGGTATGGATGGTTCTTCAGACTGGAGATTTAAGACTCACCTTGCAAACCTTCCTGTATACTATGAGTATCAGGCAGACGGAATCAACAACACAAAGGCAATCAAGGGCACATACCTGGATAACTACCGTCAGATCTGGGATCTGTACATTAATAACTCAACAACAGATCCTAAGCAGCTCAGTGTTAAGACCGGTGATGATGCAGTCGCTGAGTTCGTAGCAGAAAAAGCAGTATTTTACCAGAATGGTACATGGGCATACTCAGATATAAGCTCAGTCGGTGATGAGAATCTCGGAATGCTTCCGATTTATATCGGTGCAGACGGAGAAGAGAATCAGGGACTTTGTACAGGTACAGAGAACTACTGGTGTGTAAATGCTAAGGCTTCCGAAGCAGACATCAAGGCAACAGAAGATTTCATGGCATGGCTTTCTACAGACGATACAGCACTTAAGGCAATCTGCGGTTCACAGGGTGCAATGCCATCCGGAGCAGACGGAATGGGATTTGTTACTCCATTCAAGAAGAACCTTGAGTCAGATAACCTTCTTGTGAATATCGCAAGCCAGTATGTGGCAGATGGCAAGACACCTGTAAGCTGGAACTTCACAACAATGCCTTCTGAGACATGGAAGAACGAAGTAGGATCAGCTCTTACTGTATATGCTTCCGATCAGACAGATGCGAATTGGGATCTTGTAAAGAAAGCATTCGTTGAAGGCTGGGCTACAGAGAGTCAGGCAGCAGGAAACTAGGATCAGGAAGCCTGATAAAACAACCTGTAATTAAAAAGGGAGGAGACAGTTCCTCCCTTTTTTAGAAGGTAATTGTTCAAGGGCGTAGGAGGTATAAGATGGAAAAGGCGGTAAAAAAATATTGGCCAATATTTTTGTTACCGACTATGGCTGCATTTTTGATAGGATTTATTATTCCTTTTATTGAAGGTATTTACTTGTCTTTCTGTAACTTTACAACAATCAAGGATGCAAAATTTGTCGGAATACAAAACTATATAGAAGCATTTAAAGATTCAAATTTCCTTGGATCATTTAAATTCACTACGTTATTTGCAATCGTTTCACTTGTGTTGATCAATGTACTTGCATTTTTAGTCGCACTGGCGTTGACACAGAATATCAAAGGAAAGAATATTTTCCGTACAGTGTTTTTTATGCCAAACCTGATCGGAGGTATTGTATTAGGTTATGTATGGCAGCTGATTTTTGATGGTATTTTCGTGAAGTTTAATACAGCCCTGAAGTTGAATGAAACATTAGGTTTCTGGGGACTGGTTATTCTTGTAGGATGGCAGCAGATTGGTTACATGATGATCGTATACATCGCGGGACTTCAGGCGATCCCCGGAGATATTCAGGAAGCGGCTATGATCGACGGAGCTACCAGAATGCAGAGATTGTTTAAAATTACAATTCCGAACATGATGCCATCGATTACAATTTGTACATTCCTGACGATTACGAATTCGTTCAAGTTATTCGATCAGAACCTTGCTCTTACAGGTGGTGAGCCACTTCATAAGACAGAAATGCTTGCCCTGAATATTTATAGCACATTCTATGGCAGAGTAGGAGCTGAAGGGGTTGGACAGGCGAAGGCAGTTGTGTTCTTCATAATTGTAGTAGCGATTGGATTGTTACAGTTAAAGTTGACAAGGGATAAGGAGGTGCAGCAGTAATGAAAAAGAAAGTGATGGGAATACTTGCAACATTATTTTTTACACTCGTTTCAATTGTATTTGTTGCTCCAATCTTTATCGTATTGATTAACTCGATGAAGTCGAAGACGTTCATCAACCTTGAGACATTTAAGCTGCCTACAGAGGAAAGCTATGTTGGACTTGAAAACTATAAGACAGCAATTACGCAATATGATTTCCTGAAAGCTGTAGGCTGGACATTATTTATTACAGTATTTTCAGTTGCGGTTATTCTGATTTGCTGTTCCATGACAGCCTGGTTTATAACCCGGGTTAAGAATGTTTTTACAAAAATGATTTACCTCTTATGTGTGTTTTCTATGGTTATACCATTCCAGATGGTCATGTTTACACTTTCCGGAACGGCAGACTCCCTCCATCTGAATACACCTTGGGGAATCGTGATTGTATATCTCGGTTTTGGTGCCGGACTTGCGGTATTCATGTTCACCGGATTTGTAAAATCAATTCCGGTAGAAGTGGAAGAAGCTGCAATGATTGATGGCTGCTCACCACTCCGGACATTCTTCTGTGTAGTAGTTCCTATGATGAAGCCTACATTCATTTCTGTAGGTATTCTTGAAGCAATGTGGATCTGGAATGACTTCCTTCTTCCATACCTTGTACTTGATATTAAGGAATTCAAGACAATTTCCATTGTCATCCAGTACATGAAGGGAAGCTACGGCCGTGTTGATATGGGCGCGATTATGGCATGCCTGATCATGGCAATCATTCCGGTTGTTGTATTCTACTTATGCGCTCAGAAATATATTGTCAAAGGGGTTGCGGCTGGCGCTGTTAAGGGTTAATATATAATCACATTTTTACAGGAGCGATTATATGACAATCAAAGATATAGCAAAATTATCTGGATACGGTATTGGTACCGTATCCAGAGTAATAAACAAACAACCGGGTGTAAGTGAGAAAGCGCGCGAAAAGATATTGAAAATTATCGAAGAGAGTAATTTTGAACCAAACGGAAATGCCAGAAAGCTGAAACGATGTGGCGGAAATACAGTTACAATTATCATGAAAGGCCGACACAATAGTTTCTTCATGGAGATTCTTGACCGGATTACACTTCTGCTGTCAGAACTGGAAGAGGTTGTATCCTGTCAGATTATCGATGAAGATGGGGACGAGGTTGCAGAGGCATTAAAATTCGTTCGTGACAAAACCTCGAAAGCGATTATTTTTCTCGGCGCGAATTTAGCTCTTTTTGATGAACGTATGAATGAACTTGACATACCCTGTGTTGTTGCAACTACGAGTGCAAAGGAGTTAGCGTTTGACAATGTATCTTCTGTATGTGTCGATGATGAGACTGCAACTATGGAACTCGTGCAGTATTTAACAGGCTACGGACACAAAGATATTGTCGTAATGGGTGGCGAGATTTCAGATAAACAGATCAGTTTCTCGCGTTATCTTGGGTGTAAAAAAGGCTTTGAAAAAAGTGGTCTGGAATTTGATCCGGATAAGAATTATATGGCTTGCCGGTATTCGTATGAGGCAGGTTATGAAACAACAAAAAGACTACTTGAAAAAAACATACATGTGACAGCGATTGTCGGGCTGTCAGATACGATTGCGGTTGGCGCAATTCGTGCAATAGAAGATGCCGGGAAAAAAGTACCGGATGATATATCGGTGGTAGGCTTCGATGGTACAGTCATATCGAGATTTTACACACCGAGAATTACATCAATGGGTCAGGACATAAACAGTATTGCGAAGCGGAGTGTGGAGCTTTTGATGAAGCACATACATTATACACTGGGGTGTGAACATGATTATGCCCCACACAATCTGATCGAGGGCGAAAGCGTACGCAGAGTATAATTGTTTTGCCTTGACGTATATGGAGGACATATATGGATAAAACAGCAGGAATATTGTTCGCGATTTCCAGTCTGCCATCAAAGTATGGAATTGGCTGCTTTTCCAAAGAAGCATATAAATTTGTAGATTGGTTAGTGGAAGCAGGTCAGACGTTCTGGCAGATTTTACCTTTGGGACCTACCGGATATGGAGATTCTCCATACCAGTCGTTTTCCACATTTGCCGGGAATCCGTACTTCATAGATCTGGAAACTTTAATTAGCGAAGGTTTATTGACGAGAGAAGAATGTGATAGTGTTGACTTTGGAACAGATGAACAGTCTGTTGATTATGAAAAACAATATAATGGACGGTATGTATTGCTCCGCAAGGCTTGTGAGAGAAGCGGGCATAAGAACAGTACAGAATATAAGGCGTTCTTAGAGAAGAATGAAGCGTGGGTGTATGACTATTGCTTATATATGGCAGTAAAAAATCATTTTGGCGGAATAAACTGGACTGAGTGGCCGGAAGCAATTCATAGTCGTACAGAAGAAGGTTTACGTGAATATAAGGAGAAGCTGGCAGACGAAATTGATTTTCAGTTATTCATGCAGTTCCAGTTTTTCAACCAGTGGTATAAGCTCAGAGCTTACGCCAATAAAAAAGGAATTAAAATTATCGGAGATATTCCGATTTATGTATCATTAGATAGTGCAGATGCATGGTCGCATCCGGAATTGTTCCAGTTAGATGAACAATGCACACCAAAGGCTGTTGCGGGATGTCCGCCGGACGGATTTTCGGCGGATGGGCAGCTGTGGGGAAATCCTCTTTATGATTGGGATTACCACAAAAAGACATCGTACGCATGGTGGATCGAACGGCTTTCATTCTGCTTTGAGTTATATGATGTTGTACGTATTGATCATTTCCGTGGTTTCGATGAATATTATTCCATCCCATATGGGGATAAGACCGCGGTAAATGGCAGTTGGAAGAAAGGTCCGGGCATGGATTTGTTCCATACAATCGAAAAGAAGATTGGCAGAAAATCCGTGATTGCGGAGGATCTTGGCTATATAACGGATACCGTCCGTAAGCTTGTTGCGGATAGCGGGTTCATGGGGACGAAAGTGTTGGAATTCGCATTTGACACAAGAGATACGGGTTCGGCGAGGGAGTATTTACCTCATAATTATATTGAGAATTGTGTAGCGTATACAGGCACGCATGACAATGAGACACTGGTCGGCTGGTGGCAGGAGGTCGATGACCAAGGCAGGAAAAAAGCAAGAGATTATCTGTGTGATTACTATACACCGGCAGATAAAATGTATATTCCGCTCATTGGCGTAATCATGCGAAGCAATGCGAAAATCTGTATTGTTCCGATTCAGGATTACCTTGGCTTAGACAACAGGTCGAGAATGAATACGCCTTCTTCGGTTGGCAGCAATTGGAGATGGCGGGTAGACAGCAAAGAGTTAAATAAGACTTTAGCCAAGGAGATAAAAGCGATTACGGTTCGGTATGAACGCTGTAACTAATTTATAACTGACGATTTTTTGAATGCGCCCCGGGTTTTTATGTTACCAGGGGCGTTTTTCATAGATACGCCGGATAAGCAGAAAAGCCTGCAGGATTATCTTAATATGGCGGATCAGTCTATGTATGAGAATAAGAGAAAAAAGAGGACAACATAAGACAGAGGGACGATTATGAGGAGGAGATCGGTTATGATAAATGTTACAGAGATTATGAAGCGTGGAGCGGAGAACAGAAAACTTCCGCCATGGGTGAACATGCGCCATGCGTGGATGGTGAATGATGGATTGCGCGACAAAGATCTGGAATATCCGGAAAATGTTGTACAGATTAAGAATTTAGATTATAAGAAAAGATTGGATGCAGAGCAGTTTGCTGCGATTTTGGATAGCTGGAAGATGGATAAGAAAAGGGAGATGCTGTATGCATCATCCGGGGATGCGTCGGACATTGATTCAGACAGTTATGTATCGAACAGTCTGTTTGATCTTTGTGTGCCGGCATCTTATATGGGAGACTCGGATAAAGCATATCCGGTGATTGTCAGTGTGCATGGTGGTGGCTGGTTTTATGGAGATAAGAAACTGTATAGCCATTATTGCTGTCATTTGGCACAAAGCGGATTCGTAGTTGTGAATTTTAATTATCGTCTGGCACCGCAGAATAAATATCCGTCTGCCATAGAGGATGTAGCACATCTCGTAAAATATATTGATGATCATGCGCGGGTGTTTGGTCTGGATATGAATCGGTTTTTCATGTTGGGAGATTCGGCGGGGGCACAGCTCACTGCGCAGTATTGCATTGCTGCGACAAATCAGGAATATCGGGAGAAACTGGATTATTTTACCTATGATAAAAGACCAGCCAAAATCTGCTTGAATTGTGGTGCATACGATATGGGAAAGCGGGATGACACGATTTTAGACTGGTATCTTAGAAAAGAGAATTCACTTGTTGTGTCCAAAGAACAGTACCAGTTGTTTATGGAGCAGTTAGCTTATATGAATGTAGATTTCCCGGAAACATATCTGATGTACAGTGAGAATGATGATCTGCGGTTTCACACGATAGAACTGGATAAGAAGATGAATGATATAGGCGTGGCGCATGTAACGCGGGCATTTGGTGCGGGGCATCCGGAAAGTGGTCATGTATTTCATCTGAATCTTCGAAATTCGGATGGTGTACAGTGCAATGAGGAAGAGTGTTCTTTTTTCAAAAACAAATAAAACAACAAGTTAAATGATTAGTAGAAAAATACGCAGGTACAAAGTGCTTGCGTGTTTTTTTATAAATACAAATTGACAAATTATAGAATTATTATTATACTGAAATAGTAATAATTACTATTATTCGAAAATTAAACCAAGGGGGAACCAATTATGGAAAATAATAAAGTAAATGCAAAAAAAGCGGTTATGATTGGCTGTGGATTTGTGGGATCGGCATCCGTCTTTGCTTTGATGCAGAGTGGATTATTCACAGAGATTGCATTGATTGATGCGGACAGGAACAAAGCGGAGGGAGAGGCAATGGATATCAGCCATGGAATCCCATTTGCTTCACCGATGCGGATTTATGCAGGAGATTATGACGATGTTGCGGATGCGGGAATCGTGATTATCTCCGCGGGAGCCGGACAGAAACCGGGGGAGACAAGACTGGATCTGGTGAACAAGAATGTTGCAATTTTTAAGTCTATTATCCCGGAGATTGCAAAGCGGAATTTTAGTGGAATCCTGCTTGTGGTAGCGAATCCGGTCGATATTCTGACACAGGTGGCAATCAAATTGTCCGGACTTCCGGAGCAGCGGGTGATTGGTTCCGGCACAGTGTTAGACAGTGCCAGACTGAAATACAAGCTGGGTGAACATTTGTCTGTGGATAGCCGGAGTGTGCATGCGTTTATCGTGGGCGAACATGGCGACAGCGAAGTCGTTGCATGGTCATCTGCAAATGTCTCCGGTGTGGAATTAAGTGAGATGTGCGAGATGCGTGGACATTATCAGCATAAGGAAAATACGCGGGAGATTGCAGATGCAGTCAAGAACAGTGCATATGAGATTATTAACCGGAAGCATGCGACGTATTATGGAATCGCAATGTCTGTAAGGAGAATCTGTGAGGTGATCATGCGGGATGAGAAATCGATCCTGCCGGTCTCACACATGATACATGGTGCGTATGGCATCGAGGATGTGGTGCTGAGTATGCCTGCGATTGTTGGTGCAGATGGTGTGGAGACAGATATTCCGATCAAGTTAAGCGGCGAAGAGGCACTGAAATTGAAGGAATCGGCAGATGCATTGAAAGAGATTCTTGCATCGCTGGAGTTATAGAAGGAGGAATCGTCATGGATTTACGGGTTGGAGTGTCCGCGGTTGCTATGAACTGGCTGATTATGTTATATTTCATTATTTTATTTGCGGAACGTGTACAGAGCATCGTGCGTTCCATAAGGGATAAAGATGTGAAACTGTTCGGAAGCGGCTTTGATAGTTATGTGTATCTGGCTGTGTTCTTATCGCTCGCTGCATTTCTTGTTTTATTGGCAGTGGGGAATGCAGCGTTCCTGCAATCATTATTTACGATGGATATGAACGTGTATCGTTCCATTGATTACCGGATGCTTTCCATAACTGTGGGAGTCATTCTTGTGTCTGGCATGGTACATACGGAATATACGATTCCGGGAATCCAGTTTGCATCTTACGGAATGCTGATTGCGGCTTTGGTTATCAAGACGGCATGCGTAAACGCACAAGCGGAAGACCGTGTATTGTTATGGATGTCTTTAATCTACCTAATATTATTTTCCATGGCAATTCCGGTCATGTATCATTCGGAAATTGAGAAAGCCATCCTCTTTCATGTGATAGAGGCGGTTGTTTCACTTGCACTTGTTGCAGCGTTCGCAGTCTTGATGTACAAAGTGCTGATAGGAAATGCTGTCAATCTGTTCTATGTAATTCCGATTGCTATTGCAGTAATCGGAGATACTATTATTGTGGCAATGCGCTGGAAAGAAAAGGTAAATGGCTTTGTTCTGATATTCCTGATCGCAGCATCTGTCATGTGGATTGCCGGAAGGATCGCGGCAGCGGTGCGCCTGCATGGATAGGATATAAAAGTTATTGATAAAGATAGAATGAAACTGTTGTCAATGTTAAGTTATGCAAGCATTGGCAGCAGTTTTTTGTGTGTACAGCTTTGTCGAAGTATGATAGAATCAGACATAAGTATGTAATCATTTTCTAAGAGAAAACAGGGAGGAACGAATGAAAGAATTATTACAGTTTTTATTGGGAATCGTACTTACGATCATCGGGGTGATCATCTTCTTGCAAAACGTTGTCGTGAGCAGCTTCACGCTATTTTACCGGATGGGACGCGTGAATGTCGGAGGTATTCTGATTGTGCTCATCGTTGTGGCATTTATCGCATTTATTGTGAAGCCGAACATGCTGACCGGACTTTCACTGATCGGATTGTGCATTGCGTTTTTCGTGTGTCTTGTGATTTCACTGAACGTATCCATGCGTTATATGTCCGGTCTGGAGCTGGCACTGATCCTCGGCACGATCGGCGTTGGTGTCGGATTCATCATCAAGGGTCTGCTCGGTGTAAATAAAGCAGACAAAGAAAGTAGGAAACAAGGAAAAAAATAGAGAAGATAGAGGACAATTGCGAAACGAGAAATTATACGGATAATCATATATTTCGATATTGATTCGTGAATATATACGATATGTTTGGAGTTTAGAAGTTCTTAATGTTCTATGAAGATAGAAGCCATGTTTGAACACGATGTTCAAACAAGCCGCCACTGAGCCATGGACGGCGAATTGGCGGCGGTGGCGTATAATATGATTTGTGAATTAGAACATTTAGAACTTCTTAACTTCAATACATTGTATATAGAATGAATCAATATCGAAATATATGTTGAACGTATATACGTTTCGCAATTGCCTGAAAGGAAAAACAGATGATTTTAAATGTTGAGAACTTAACGCACGGTTTTGGCGACCGTGCAATCTTTAATAATGTATCGTTCCGCCTGCTTGCAGGCGAGCATATCGGCCTGGTCGGCGCGAATGGCGAAGGTAAAAGTACGTTCATGAATATCGTGACGGGGACGCTCACACCGGACGAAGGAAAAGTAGAATGGAACAAGCATGTGCGGGTTGGATACTTAGACCAGCATGCCGTGCTGGAGAAGGGCATGACGATCGAGGATGTCCTGAAGTCTGCATTTTCATATCTGTTTGATATGGAGCAGAACATCAACGAGATCTATGAGAGCATGGCGGATGCGACGGACGATGAAATCGCAGAGATGATGGAAGAGGTTGGTACGCTGCAGGATATGCTGACGAACCACGATTTTTATATGATCGATGCGAAGGTTGAACAGGTAGCGCGGGCACTCGGACTTCTGGAGCTTGGGCTTGACCATGATGTGACGGACTTAAGTGGTGGACAGCGTACGAAGGTGCTGCTTGCGAAACTGCTTTTGGAGAAGCCGGAGATATTGCTTTTAGATGAGCCGACGAACTATCTCGATGCGGAGCATATCGAATGGCTGAAGCGGTATCTGCAGGAATATGAGAATGCATTTATCCTGATCAGTCATGATATTCCGTTCTTGAATGATGTCGTGAATATCATCTATCATATGGAAAATCAGGAGCTGAACCGCTACGTCGGAAACTATGATAAGTTCTTAGAAGTTTATGAGGCGAAGAAGGCACAGCAGGAGGCTGCCTACCGGAAACAGCAGCAGGAGATCAATGAGCTGAAGGATTTCGTGGCAAGAAACAAAGCACGCGTTGCCACAAGAAATATGGCGATGTCAAGACAGAAGAAGCTTGATAAGATGGATGTGATCGAGCTTGCCAAGGAGAAACCAAAGCCGGAGTTTTATTTCAAGGAAGCCCGGACACCGGGCAAGATGCTCTTTGAGACGGAAGATCTTATCATCGGATATGATAAGAATGCACCGCTTTCCAAGCCAATCAATCTGCGGATGGAGCGCGGCGAGAAGATTGCGATTATCGGAACAAATGGAATCGGTAAAAGTACATTGCTAAAAAGTCTGCTTGGTATCGTTCAGGCATTATCCGGTAAGGTGGAACTGGGCGACTATCTGTATAAGGGATATTTCGAACAGGAGATGGCAGGCACGGACAACACCTGTCTGGAGGAGATCTGGCAGGAATTTCCGGGATATTCTCAGTATGAGGTGCGATCCGCATTGGCAAAATGTGGCCTTACAACGAAGCACATCGAGAGCAAGGTGCGCGTCTTGAGTGGTGGAGAACAGGCGAAGGTGCGCCTGTGTAAGCTTATCAACCGGGAGACAAACCTTCTAATCTTAGATGAGCCGACAAACCATCTGGACGTGGAAGCGAAGGACGAGTTAAAGCGTGCTTTGAAAGAGTATCACGGTTCGGTGCTGCTGGTGTGTCATGAGCCGGAATTTTATTCGGATATTGTGACGAAGGTATGGAATCTGGAAGAGTTCAGCCGTCTGGCTGTATAGAAAATAAAACTTGCTATCCCTGTGAAAAGGAAATATGATGAAACGTAAGTGTCAAGCAGAGGAGGAATTTGCCGGATGGCATCGAATAGAAGAATCTTAACGAAATTAGCCGGGGAGCTGCAGGCAACACGGACAGGAATGGGAAGCCAGCTGCATGGCGTGTACCGGGGATATACATATGTCGTGAAACCGGGTACCGGTTCCGGCAAAAAAATGATGATGGTTGCATTTTCGGTTTCCAACGATCAGACACCAGCATCTGTCGATGTGTGGGGAACGATGCGCGCGGTACTTCCGAGCGGCGGCAGGATCATACCGAAAGGATTTAGCATTGCGGTATATGTTCCGGTTCGTGGTGGCACAAAAAAGAACGTGCAATTTATCAAGAATCTGATAGAAGGTATGATCACGCAATTTGAACGATATCAATATTATAATTGTGATGCCAGGGGCGTGCAGGGGCCAACGAATGTCTATCAGGTGGAGGATGGCTATTCCTTTTTAAATGAGGAATCTGCGAAGATGACGGAATATGCGTTGAAACTGAACCAGGAAGAGGAATATGTTGTGCGTGAAAATTATGCACTCGGTCTGCTCGGAGCGATTGGTGGTGGCGTTCTGGGGGCGCTGTTGATTTTCCTGATCGCACGCATTGGATTCGTGTCGAGCTATGCCGGGCTTGCGATGGGAGCCGCGGTGATCTATGGATATAAGTGGAAAGGCGAAAAGCTGTCGATCATAAGTTTTCTGTTGTGTGTTGCGGTATCAGCTGCATGGCTATATCTGGCATTCCGGGTAGACATGGCAATGGCGATACAGGCGTCTAAACTTTCAGATTACTACTATAGAGCTTCTTCGTTCCAAAGCTGTTTTGTACATGCGAAGGAGCTTATGAGATGGTCTGGCAACATGGATATCTATTATGAAAGTCTTATCAAAATGATGGCGTTTGGTATGGTCGGCGTTCTGGCATTTGGCTTTACAGAAATACAGGGGCAGCGGAAAAAATATAAGATGAAAAAAATGTAGAATACGATAGAAGAAAGATGTGATTCGAAAAGAGTTGGCAAATATGCTTCAAAATCATGAGAAAAACAGAATTTTTTGTGCAATTTAAACGTGATTACGGACAGATTCGTCAAAATTCATATAAAAATTTCATATAATCAAAAAAAATTGCTAATATATCCAAAAATATTCTATTCTTTCCGGACCTCATTCCAAATATAATGAATTTAGTCAATGAGACAGGGAATGATTCAAAAAAAATGTACAAAATGAACAAAAAGTACGAAGGAACATTTCAACAAGTATTTCATTCATAGGAGGAAAGAGTATGAAGAAGAAAAAAATTTTAGCTGTAATCGCAGCAGCAACAATGGCACTGTCAATGGTAGGATGTGGATCATCAGGTGGTGGTTCTTCATCAAGCGGAGTTGCAAATAAGGATAAGCCGCTTGTATGGTACAACCGTCAGCCTTCCAACTCATCAACAGGAGAGCTTGACAAAACAGCCCTTAACTTTAACAAAGATACTTACTATGTAGGTTTCGATGCGAATCAGGGTGCTGAGCTTCAGGGTGAGATGGTACTTGACTACATCAAGAAGAATGCAGCAACGATCGACCGTAACGGTGATGGCGTAATCGGATATGTACTCGCAATCGGCGATATCGGACATAACGATTCCATCGCACGTACAAGAGGTGTCCGTTCCGCACTTGGAACAGGCGTTGATGCAAATGGCGCAGTTGATTCAGCACCAGCCGGTACAAACGTAGATGGATCTGCAAAGGTTGTTCAGGATGCAACACTGGAAGTAGATGGAAAGAAATACACAATCCGTGAGCTTGCTTCACAGGAGATGAAGAACTCTGCAGGTGCTACATGGGATGCAGCAACAGCAGGTAACGCAATCGGTACATGGACAGCTTCTTTCGGTGATCAGATCGATGTAGTTGTTTCTAACAACGATGGTATGGGAATGTCAATGTTCAATGCTTGGGCAAAGGACAACAAGGTTCCTACATTTGGATACGATGCAAACAGCGATGCAGTAGCAGCTATCGCAGAAGGCTACGGCGGAACAATTTCACAGCATGCAGACGTTCAGGCTTACCTTACACTCCGTGTTCTTCGTAACGCACTTGACGGTGTAGATGTAGACACAGGTATCGGTACAGCAGATGAAGCTGGCAACAAGCTTGACGAGGGTGTTGATTACAGATACTCAGCAGAAGAGAGATCTTACTACGCATTGAACATTGCAGTAACAGCTGATAACTATCAGGATTTCACAGACTCAACAAAGGTTTATGACAAGGTTTCTAAGCAGCTCGACTCTAGCAAGAGCCCAGAGAAGAAGGTATGGCTTGATATCTACAACGCTTCAGATAACTTCTTAAGCTCAACATACCAGCCACTTCTTCAGAACTACGATGATCTTCTGAATCTGAAGGTTGATTACATCGGTGGTGATGGTCAGACAGAGTCTAACATCACAAACCGTCTTGGTAACCCTGGTGAGTACGATGCATTTGCAATCAACATGGTTAAGACAGACAACGCAGCATCTTACACATCAATTCTTAACAAGTAAGAGAACTGATTGAACGAACGGTAAATGATTTAACCAAAGAAGGGTGTCACCTAGAATTGATACCCTTCTTTTTAAGAAAGGGAAGTAGAGATATGGCAGATGATAAGAATAAATACATCTTATCGATTCATGGCATGAGTAAATCATTCGGAAGAAACAAGGTTCTTAACCACATTGATTTGAATGTGAAGCCAGGATCCATCATGGGACTTATGGGTGAGAATGGTGCCGGAAAATCGACAATGATGAAATGTCTCTTCGGAACCTATCAGAAGGACGAAGGAACAATCGTATTAGATGGCAAGGAAGTTAATTTCTCTGGACCAAAGGATGCACTCGAAAACGGAGTTGCAATGGTACATCAGGAATTAAATCAGTGTCTGGAAAGAAATGTAATTGATAATTTGTTCCTCGGTCGATACCCAAAGAATTCGCTTGGTGTGGTCGATGAGGGCAGAATGAAAAAAGAAGCATCTGATCTGTTCAGAAAGCTTGGAATCACAGTGAACCTTACGCAGCCGATGAAGAAAATGTCTGTATCAAAGCGTCAGATGTGTGAGATTGCGAAGGCAATTTCGTACAATTCAAAAGTAATTGTACTTGATGAGCCGACTTCATCCCTGACAGCACCGGAAGTAGCAAAGCTCTTCAAGATGATGCGTCAGCTTAAGGATCAGGGAATCTCCCTGATTTATATCTCCCATAAGATGGACGAGATCTTCGAGATCTGCGACCAGATTTCCGTATTGCGGGATGGCAGTCTCGTAATGACGAAGGACAGCAAAGATACAAACATGAATGAACTCATATCAGCCATGGTAGGCCGTTCTCTGGATAACAGATTCCCGCCGGTTGATAATACACCGGGAGAGACGATTCTCTCCGTGCAGAACCTTTCAACAAAATATGCACCGAAGCTCCAGAATATCTCCTTCGATGTGAAAAAAGGCGAGATATTTGGTTTGTATGGATTGGTCGGTGCAGGTCGTACAGAGCTTCTTGAGACGATATTTGGTATGCGTACAAGAGCAGCCGGAAACGTTATCTATGATGGTAAGATGATGAATTTTGCATCTCCGAAGGATGCGATGAATCATGGATTTGCCCTCATTACAGAGGAACGTAAGGCAAATGGTCTGTTCTTAAAAGCAGATATCACATTTAACACAACCATTGCAAATATGAATCATTATAAGAGTGGACTTGCACTCTCACATGATGACATGGTGCGGGCAACCGCAGAGGAAATCAAGGTCATGCATACGAAATGTATGGGACCGGATGATATGATTGCAAATCTGTCTGGTGGTAATCAGCAGAAGGTAATCTTCGGTAAATGGTTGGAGCGGTCTCCGAACATCTTTATGATGGACGATCCGACAAGAGGTATTGATGTTGGAGCAAAATATGAGATTTACGAGTTGATCATTAACATGGCAAAGCAGGGTAAGACGATTATCGTTGTTTCCTCAGAGATGCCGGAGATCCTCGGAATCACAAACCGTATTGGCGTAATGTCAAATGGACATTTGGCAGGTATCGTAAATACGAAGGAGACAAATCAGGAAGAATTATTAAAGCTTAGTGCGAAATATTTGTAATAGAGAGGAGTTTTGGCGATGGCAGATAAAAGTATGATCCTTTCGGCAGAAGCGGAAGCAGCGCTTTTGAAACCGATTGATGAATATGTAGGAAAAATACAGAAGCAGATCGATGCACTTCGTGTAGATGGATCTGACAAGGTTCGAAGCTTAAAGAACCATATCGCAATTGCGAAGGAAGATAAGAATTTAACAAAGGAAGAGAGAGCAAAGATTATTGCGAAGGATAAGGCGGACTTAGAGAAAGCAAAATCTGTAGAATCTGCAAATAAGGATAAGGTATCCAAGCTCATTTCCGATGCAGAGAGCTATCTCTCCAAGCATTACAAGAGTGACTACTATGAGAAGGTAGTTGCGAGCTGTGAGGCAGAGAAGGCAGCAGAGAATGCCTCTTATGACAAGATTGTGGCAACCATTAAGACAGAGCACGAGCAGGCTTTGGCAAAGCTTTCTGATTCTGAGGAAATCAAGGATGAGAAGTATGTATATCGTAACCGCCTGTTTGATGCACAGATGACACATGAGTCTAAATTGCAGGAAATCAAGGATAGAAAGCACGATGCATTTGCTCATAAGTTCCATTTGATCGATCTGCTTCGTATGTCTAAGTATACATTTGGACAGAAGCAGTCACAGAAGGTGGAAAACTACAAGTACACATTCAATACAACACAGTTCCTGTATAAGAATGGTCTGTACATTGTAATTTTACTCATCTTTATTGCATTGTGTATCATTACACCGATTGTAAAGCATACACAGCTTTTGACACTGACAAATATCCTGAATATTTTGCAGCAGGCTTCGCCTCGTATGTTCTTAGCCCTTGGTGTTGCCGGTCTGATTCTGTTAACAGGTACCGACCTTTCCATCGGACGTATGGTAGGTATGGGTATGGTAACCGCAACCATTATCATGCACAGTGGTGTAAACACCGGTGGCGTATTCGGACATATCTTTGATTTTACAGGTATTCCGGTAGCGGGCAGAGCCATTATTGCACTTGTTGCATGTATCATACTTACAACCGTATTTGCAAGTATTGCCGGTTTCTTCATGGCGAAATATAAGATGCATCCATTCATTTCAACCATGGCGAACATGCTGATCATCTTCGGACTTGTTACATACGCAACAAAGGGTGTATCCTTCGGTGCAATTGAGTCAAGTATTCCGAACATGTTTATTCCAAATCTTGGTGGATTCCCAACCATCATTATCTGGGCAGTTGTAGCAATCATTGTTGTATGGTTCATCTGGAACAAGACAACATTTGGTAAGAACCTTTACGCAGTTGGTGGTAATCCGGAAGCAGCTTCTGTATCTGGTATTTCCGTATTCAAGGTAACAATGGGAGCATTCATCTTAGCAGGTATCCTTTATGGATTCGGTTCATGGCTTGAGTGTAACCGTATGGTTGGTTCCGGTAGTGCCGCATATGGACAAGGCTGGGATATGGATGCAATTGCAGCCTGCGTAGTAGGTGGTGTATCCTTCACAGGTGGTATCGGTAAGATCTCCGGTGTTGTAACTGGTGTACTGATCTTCACATCCCTTACATACTCTCTGACAATCCTCGGTATTGATACAAACCTTCAGTTCATCTTCGAAGGTATTATCATCCTTGCAGCTGTAACACTTGACTGTCTGAAGTATGTTCAGAAGAAGTAATAAAAGGAATCAAATAAAGTTGTAAACGAAGGAAGGGTCGCCTTGTCTATCGAAGAGGATGGAGAGGCGGCTTTTCCTGTATATTGTATATAATGTCAAAACGCAATAAAACCAGTATATATGGCACTGTTTAATTGGAACAATATAGGATGTATTGTAACTAAGAAGTTCTAAATGTTCTGATATATAGAATTGGTACCGGACGCAAGCTGGTTGGAGTAAAAACTTGAAAATGAGGGGAAATCCCCCAATAAGGCAGGAGTAGGAAACAAGTCAGTTGGAGCAAATTCTCGAAATAGAGGAAAAATCCCCAATTGAGCAATAGAAGGAAGCAACCAGCTAGATATTTAGGTATCTTTATAGTGATAACTTTGGTATAATAAGGACAATAAAACAACAAAGAACAATAAGAATTGCCGGGTAGTTCGGAAGCATCCTAACCAAAGACCAGATACTTTCGATCTCCGCGGCAACCGATAACAAGTGGGGTGCTACATGGAAAAATATAAAGTGCTTTTGGTGGATGACGAAGCAGAAGTCATCGAAGTAATTGAACAACGCATACAATGGGACGACCTTGGATTTACCGTTGTTGGTAACGCAACCAACGGAGTGAAAGCACTTGAACTGGTTGAGAAGCTTCAACCGGATGTCGTAATTACAGATATCAAGATGCCATATATGGATGGATTGGAGTTGTCCCGTCGTTTAAACCGGGACTTCCAGAATATTCACATCATTATTTTTACAGGGTTTGATGAGTTTGAATATGCAAAGGAAGCAGTGCATCTGGAGGTTGAGGAATATATGCTGAAACCGATAAATGCAACGGAACTGTCTGATTGCCTGAAACGTCTGAAGGACACACTGGACCGGGAACGGGAAGAAAAACTGAATGTAACACGTCTGGAGAATTATTTCAATGCAGCACTTCCGGTACTGCAGAATAACTTCTTTGTATCTCTCATTGAGGGACGGGTAACAGAAGAAAACTGCGGGAAATTTTTTGCCGCGTATCAGATTGATATGAAAGGACCATATTATGGATGCGCAGTTTTCCACACATCGGAACATCATGTGCCGGACGGTATGAATCCGCTGCTGCTTGCGATGTCTGTTGAACATGAGATCAAGGAACGGCTTGCGACAGAGTGGAAGAGCCGGGTATTCTCTTATCTTGGCAATACACTGATGCTGATAGAGCTTTCATCGGAGGACGCGATTGTGCAGTTTACGGATTCGTGTGACCGCTTCTGCAAATGGGCTTATCGTGTGATGGGGGCGGTGGTTACGGCAGGTATCGGTCGTGTATGCGACAATATGGCGAATATTAAAACGTCTTACGATGGTGCCAGAGAGGCAGTATCATACAGGGTACTGTATGGAACGAAACGCGCGATCAATATTGCCGAGCTTGCACCGAAGGAACAGGAAACGACCTTGCAACCGGAAGATACAAGAATGCATGATTTGTTCAAAGCCATTCATTTAGGGTTAAAGGAAGAGATCGAGAAGGTCGTTGTAAACGAAATAGAAAAGCTGCACAGCAATGCACAGACGGTCAGTCAGTATAATCTTGCAATCATGGAGATGGTGGGAGCATTTTACCGGTTTTGTGCAAATAATTTTCTTGATTTTAATGATCATCTGCATGGAATCCAGAATCCTTACGAGACGATTCCGCAGATGGATGAGAGTACACTTACCGCATGGATGCAGGAAGTTTCGGTAGAGCTTGGGGAACAGCTGAAAAATGCCCGAAACAGTACATCGAGACGGCTTGTGACCGATGCGCAGAATCTTGTACGTGAGCGTTATATGGAGCCGGATTTGTCATTGGACACGATCTGCTCTGTGCTCGGAGTATCTAATTCGTATTTTTCTTCGGTCTTCAAGAAGGAGACAGGAAAAGCGTTTATTACGTATCTGACGGATTACCGGATGGATCATGCGGCAACACTGATACTGGAAACAAATGAGAAAAGCTATCAGATCGCTGAGCGAGTGGGATATCTGGATGCGAATTATTTCAGTTATGTATTCAAGAAACGATTTGGCGTGTCACCGTCGAAGTACCGGGCACAGCATACGAATCAGTAAGAAAAAAATAGGGGAAATGGATTGAAAACAAGAGAGATGGGAAAATTGCAAAAGAAGGAAAGCTGGCTTCAAAGGTGGATGAAAAAGCAGGGCTGGACACATCATAGAAGATTTATCGGACTGGGTATCCAGTCAATCATTATGGCGGTTCTTACTGCACTTACGTTGATTACGACAATTACAATTGGCCTGCTTCTGTATAATCGTTTTAAAATGGCGATGAAGCAGACGGCTGTGTCGAACGCAGAGAGTATGGTCGAAAGTACGGTGGATAAGCTGGATGCGGAATTGTTGAATGTCCGTCAGATAATGAATGCAGTGAATTACAATATCATTCAGGAAAATGATATCTCCAGTGATGAGTTTAACCGCCAGTTCAGTCTGCTTTATGAAATCAACACAGACAAGGTTCAAAGCATGGCTCTGTATGACAGCGATGGTGCACAGCTTGTGGCAGAGCCGGTTTCGGAACGCAAGAAGGGCGTAAAGGCATCTAAACAGGACTGGTATACAAATGCAGAGGAGGAGATTGAGAATGTGCATTTCTCCCTGCCGCATATTCAGAATCTGTTTGAGGATGGCACATACCGGTACTACTGGGTTATTTCCCTCAGCCGTTCCGTGGATATTAACGATGGGGAAAAACCGCGCAGCGGTGTACTGCTGGTAGATATGAAATATTCTGTGATATCCAATACGATGAAGCGGATCAATGAGTCCTCAAACGGTATTTATTATTACCTTTGCAGCCGGGATGGACAGATGATTTACCATCCGAGACGTGCAGATATTGACCGTGGATATTTTTCGGAAAACTGTGAGATGACATCGCAATTAGAAGACGGAACGTATGAGCTTTCGCTGAACGGTAGACCGGGAAATGTTGTTGTGAGTAGTGTGGCATATACCGGCTGGAAGCTGGTCGGTGTGATTCCGGAGCGTGTACAGACAGCAAATATCAACCGGTTCCGGTATTATATTATCACAGCCATTCTGATTTTGATGATGATGCTGCTCGAAGTAAACAGGATCATATCAAGAAAGATTTCGCGTCCAATCCTGCGGCTGAATGAGTCAGTCAAGGCATATGAGACAGGTGGGGATACGGATATCTATATTGGTGGTTCTTCAGAGATCCGGCATCTCGGATATTCGGTCAAGAAGTCCTATGAACAGATAGAGAATCTGATGCAGGAGATTATCCGGGAACAGACTGAACGCAGAAAGAGTGAGATGGATGCACTGCAAAGTCAGATTAATCCGCATTTCCTATATAATACGCTCGAATCGATTACATGGATGGTTGAGGCACAGAAGAATAAGGAAGCGGTTCTCATGATTTCGGAGCTTGCCAGACTGCTTCGAATCAGTCTGTCAAAGGGAAGAACCGTAATCCGGATCGCGGATGAGCTGCAGCACAGCCGGAGCTATATGAATATCCAGCTTGTGCGCTATAAAGAACGGTTCCGCGTGGAATTTGATATTGACGAGGAAGTCAATGATTGCTGTACGGTCAAGCTCATCGTACAGCCGATCTTGGAAAATGCAATCTATTATGGGGTTGGAAATATGGACGAGGATGACGGCGGCATGATTACGGTACGCGGCGAGAAAAAGGGAGATGATATCTATCTCTCGGTCGAGGATAATGGCATGGGTATGAGTGAGGAGACAGTTGAAAATATCCTCAAGGATAACAATAAAGTACCAAAGCATGGTTCCGGGGTAGGACTTATCAATGTGCACAACCGGATCCAGTTGATGTTTGGTAACGAATATGGTCTTCTGGTTTACAGTGAGCCTGATGAAGGAACGAAGATCGTGATACACATACCGGCAATTCCGTTTACGGAGGAGAACCGGCAGCAGCTCGAGGCGCAGAGCTATAGAAATGGGAGGGCTACAGATGAAACGAGATAAATTAACATTTCTCATTGCAGAGCTTATTCTGATTGTCCTCGCAGCCTTCTTCATACATAAAATCTTCCAGGAGGATGTCGCTCAAAAGCGTGTAGCGGTTATCCTGCAGAATTCCGGTGACACCCGGTGGGAGGGTGTAATCAATGGATTAAAGCAGTCTGCGAAAACCAATAATCTGCATCTGATCATCTGTAATACGGATGATATTGTAAGCGCGCAGGACGAGCGGGAGCTGATCGAGGAACAGCTGGAAAACGATGTGGATGCATTTATCCTGTGTCCGGCACCGGGCACAGATACGAAGGATATGTTGGACTGGCTCGGCGAGCAGAAGAAGCCATTTGTACTTCTGACAGAAGATGTTTATACCGGTGAACAGCCAGAGGCAAGCGGGTATGCGACAGTCAAACCGGATAATTACCAGATTGGATACACACTTGGCACGCAGCTTATTACGCAGGACGAAGATGGGCTGAAAGGAAAAAGGATTGGCGTGATTGCCGGACGATCCAAGACGGAGGCAAGTGTGAATCGTATCCAGGGACTGAAGGACGCATTGGAGAAACAGGATTGCGAGATTGCATGGGAGTATAATGAAGAAAGTGACACGGATATCTGTGCGGTTGTTGATGCACAGGAGTCCGTCGATTATATGGTGGTAATGGATACGCAAGCCTTGGATACGCTGGGTGAACACGCGGAAAATGGTGTGTATAAGGATGCGAAGATCTTTGGCGTTGGTACGAGCATGAAATCGATTGCACTGCTCGATGCAGGACAGGTGCAGTGTCTGGTAATCCCGGATGGATACGGGATTGGTTATGAGAGTGTCGAGGAAATTGAAAAAGAACTGACGCGGACATTTTACACGTTGAAGAGCCATGAGAAGGAAGTAAAAGTTATTTATAAAGAAGATTTGTTCTCGGATGAGATAGAAAGGTTTTTGTATTCGTATGAGTAGAAGAGACGTAAAGAAGAATATGATAGCATGGTTGTGCGTGTGGGTATTTTTGATTTCACTGACAGGCTGCGGAAAGCAGGACACAAAAGCCGATCATATGTTGCGTGTTGGTGTCGTGACATATACACCGGACGACCCGTTTATCAATGCAATGACAGATATAATAAAAAGTAATCTGAAAGCAAAAGAGAGCAATACGATGAAGGTAATCGTATCTGTAAGAAGCGGCGACAATGACCAGCAGGAGCAGGACGAGATCGTTGAGGAAATGATTGACGCCGGATGTGATGTTTTGTGCGTGAATCTGGTTGACCGGACAGCCCCGTCGAATATTGTCCGTATGGCGCGGCAGAATGATATTCCGGTTATTTTCTTTAACCGGGAACCGGTGCAGGAGGATCTTCTTCAGTGGGATAAGCTTTTCTATGTTGGCTGTGATGCAGCACAGTCCGGTGAGATGCAGGGCGAGATCGCAGCGGAATATATTAAGAATCACCCGGAGGTCGATAAGAATGGCGATGGGAAGATCCAATATGTACTTTTAGAAGGGGAAGCCGGACATCAGGATGCGATCAGCCGGACAGATCTGTCGGTTAAGACGATGATTGAGAATGAAATAGAACTGGAGAAACTCAGTTATCAGTTTGCAGACTGGAACCGGGCACAGGCAGAAAACCGGATGAGTCAGTTGATTGATCAGTATGGTTCCGAGATTGAGTTGATTTTATCGAACAATGATGAGATGGCGCTGGGGGCTGTTGAGGCGTACAAAAATGCCGGCTACAGGCAGACAGAGCGGCCGATTATTTTCGGCATTGATGGTCTGACCGATGCATTGGAGGCAGTGGCACATGGTACGATGCAGGGAACGGTCTATAACGATAAGGAAGATCAGGCGAGGATGATCGCACTTTTGACGGTCGCATTGTTTCAGGGAAGCGATATCGAAGGGTATGGTCTGGAGGATGACATCTATTATATGTCACAATATCGTAAGGTAGACGCGGACAACGTCGATACATTCCTTGGAAAGTAAGGAAGGCTGCAACTGGAATTATGCAGAAAATGAATGCACGGATGAATGAATGGCAGATGCTGATTGGCAGTATAAAAAGAAACGGAGAACAGATATGCAGGAGACATGGTTAGAGCAATTTTATAACGAAATGGACGCGGAGAAGCGGCTGGACATATTGAATACGAATGCAGATAAAACTGTGAACGCAAGTGAAATGGCAAATCATTCCGCAGAAAATCCGGAAGAAGTGGATGTGGCGTTTATAAAGAAACTCTGGGTGGCGCGTTACGGAAAGCGCAAACCGAAGACCGATGCATTCGTCGGGTATCTGATGCAGCTCAAATATATTGCGGAGAGCGGGGCAAATGATATCGGTGGACAGAAGCGTAAGCAGGCAGTTGAGACCGTCTCCGGATTGTGCCTGTTTGATGTGGAGAAACGGCCGGAAGCCGAACAGGAAATCCTGCTGTCTGAGATGACGCATGCATTCCGGAAGTTTATTGATGTAAGCAGAAACGGCAGAGGTTTTACGTCGATTGTTTTCGGTATGGGGCAGCTTTCCGATGAGGGTGTGGCGAAGAAAATCGCAGAACAGATCAGCGCGATTGCATTTACGGCGCCGCACATGCTGCATATGGAGAAGGAATTCGCATTGCTGCAGGAGGCCGCGAAGCGGGCATTCCGGGCGGAATACCCGAACCGGGAGCATTTCCTGAAGAAATTGTAATCTGAAATTAGGCAAGGGGTTGTCTCTTTCTGTATTGGGAAGGAGAGACTCCTTTTTGTTTGCGGAATAACCGGCTGAAGTAGAGCTGGTCATCGTAACCGACGATCTTCGCAATCTCGTAGATGGAATAATTGGTCTGTTCCAGAAGAATCTGCGCATTGTTGACGCGCAACGATACGATAAACTGCATCGGTGTCATGCCGGTGTATTTCTTGAAGTTCCGGATAAACCAGCTCACACTCATGCCCCTGGTCTGGGCGTAGTTTTCAATACTGATATCCTGATTGTAATTCTCGTTGAAATAGGTAACAGCACTGTGCATCTCCCGATCCAGATATTCGTTTTTCAGGATGTGCTCGCACGTAAGTTCACGCTGAAATACAATAAGCAGATGACGAAGCAGCAGGGCAAGCATTTCCTCGTAGTGTTCCTGACATCGCTGTAATTCCTGAATAATCTGTTTGAAAATCTGTTCATATTCGAGAGAGGAACCGACCGGAAATACTCTCTGGTTATCTTGCAGACCATAGCTTCGCAGGATGTTTTTTACATCGGAACCTGTGAAGTGAATCCAGTACACTTCAGTTTTATCTTCTCCATAATATTCATATTTCTGTAATTCTTTTGGACGAAACAACACCATGTTTCCGGCAGGGACGATCGTCTCATTTTCCGGTTTATCGAAATGAAAATGTCCAAGTCCGGATGCGATATAGATTATCTGATAATCCAGGCGTCCCTTTGGGCGGTAGGTCGGCATCCTCGGATCGCCGCTCAGACGATAGATGCCGCAGCTTCCGACGACGAGCGGGCGGCTTTTGTCCTTGAAATCCAGATGGGAATGATTTAAGTAACCGGTATTGATATACATAGGGACACCTCCTATTGCTCATTGTATCATGTCGCCTGCGGCTCCATGTTTGCATTCGCATTATGCTGGTATGTGCAAGCACATCCCATCGCAATGCTCATTGTATCATTTCGTCCATATTTTGTCCATTCCTGTTCATAGACTTTTTATACGGAAATCAGTATTATAATATCAGACAATACGAAAAGACAGAAAAATGAGCGGTTCATTTAAAACAAAAAAATACATATACAAGGAGGACGATTTATGATTATACCACGTTATTATGAAGATTTGGATTTCTTACATGAACATACGATGCCGCCAAGAGCGTATTATATACCAGCTTCCCACCGAATGGAGGATCTGGTGGAGCATCGGGAGGCATCCGACCGCGTACAGATGTTAAACGGCATGTGGAAATTCCGGTATTTTGAGAGCATCTATGATGTGAGGGATGCATTTTATGAGAGCGGTTATGATACGTCGGATTTTGATGAGATTCCCGTGCCTGGTGTCTGGCAGATGGCAGGCTATGACACGCATCAGTACACGAATTTCCGCTATCCATTTCCGTTTGATCCGCCGTATGTGCCGCAGGATATTCCGTGTGGTGCGTATGTGCATACGTTTTCTTATGCGAAGGATGAGAAGGCTCCGAAGGTGTACCTGAACTTTGAGGGCGTGGATAGCTGCTTTTATGTATGGGTGAATGGCACCTATACCGGATACAGTCAGGTGTCCCATGCAACGAGCGAGTTCGATGTGACAGACGTGATAGAAGAGGGCGAGAATACGATTGCCGTACTTGTCTTGAAATGGTGCGATGGTTCGTATCTCGAAGATCAGGATAAGTTCCGGATGAGCGGTATCTTCCGGGATGTCTATCTTCTGAAGCGGCCGGAAAAGGCGGTGCAGGATTATCGGATCACGACGGAAATCACGGAAGCGTGTGCGAAAATTACATTGGATATCAGCTACTATCAGGAGACTCCGGTTACCGTATCCGTGGAGGATGCGGCAGGAAATGTGGTTGCACAGACGGAAATCAGCAAGGCTGGAACTGTGACATTGGAAATTGCAAACCCGGAGCTTTGGAATACGGAACATCCGTATTTATACACGCTTATCCTGCAAAATGCGGATGAGACAATCGAGGATGCAATCGCTTTGCGCACGGTAGCAATACAGGAGCGGGTGTTATATTTCAATGGACAGGCAATCAAGCTGCGCGGTGTGAACCGGCATGACTCGGATCCGGTCACAGGATTTACAGTTGATGTTGCAAAGATCAGGAAAGATCTTGTCTTGATGAAAGAGCACAATTTCAATGCGATTCGTTCGAGTCATTATCCGAATGCACCGTATTTTTATCAGATGTGCGACCGCTATGGATTCCTCGTGTGCGATGAGGCAGATATCGAGGCACATGGACCATTTATGCTGTACCGCAAGGAGGATACAGACTACAACCGCTTCAAAAAATGGAACGAGAAGATTGCAGATGATCCGGCATGGGAGCAGGCGATTCTCGATCGCGTGAAGCGTATGGTTGCGAGGGATAAAAACCGTTTCTGTATCATTTTCTGGTCGATGGGAAATGAGAGTGCGTATGGATGCAATTTTGAAAAGGCGCTTGCGTGGACAAAGAAATACGATCCGTCCCGTATCACGCAGTATGAGAGTGCGCGGTATCGGAATTACGATGTGACGTATGATTACTCAAATCTTGACCTGTACAGCCGGATGTACCCGGCACTTTCCGAGATTGAAGAGTATCTCGAGAAGGATGGCAGCAAACCGTTTCTGCTTGTGGAATATTGCCATAGCATGGGGAACGGGCCCGGCGATCTGGAGGATTATTTCCAGATAATCCAGAAGGATGCACGGATGTGTGGCGGATTCGTCTGGGAGTGGTGCGATCATGCGATTGCGCACGGACAGGCGGAAAATGGAAAGACGAAATATTATTATGGCGGCGATCACGGCGAGACAATCCATGATGGAAATTTCTGTATGGATGGACTGGTGTACCCGGATCGTACACCACATACAGGATTGCTTGAATATAAGAATGTGTACCGTCCGGTGCGTGTTGTATCTTATGATGAGAAGACCGGCAGACTTGTGTTGCATAACTATATGGATTTTGATGATATAAGCGACTATGCAGACATCTTGTATGAAATAACTGTGGATGGTCTGTGCGTGCAAAAGGGTGTGCTGGATGAGGTATCAATCGCACCGCACAGCGACGGTGTGATGACGCTCAAGTTGGACATTCCGCAGAGCGGCAAGGTGTATCTGAAGCTCCGGTATCAGTTGAAAAAAGAACTTCCATTGCTTCCGGCAAAGCATGAATTAGGATTTGATGAGGTGCTGCTTGCCAATGTCGATGGCAGAAACCAGACGGCAGTCAAATGGCTGGCAGAAGCGGAAGAGAAAAATGAGATCAGCGTCAGCGAAACCGATACAGAGATTACATTAAAGGCGAGCGATTTCACCTATGCGATTAGCAAGAAAACCGGACTTTTTACGAAGCTTCAATATGCAGGACGGGACTATCTGAACCATCCGATGGAACTGAACATCTGGCGGGCACCGACGGATAATGATATGTATATCCGCGCAAAATGGGAAAACGCACATTTTCACGAGGCGTACACAAGAGCGTATAAGGTGGAGACAATTCAGAACCAGTACGGCGTGATTGTGATGAGTCATGTCGGCGTTGTAGCACCAACGGTACAGAAGATTCTGGATGTCGAGCTCGTGTGGAAGGTGGAAAGTTCAGGAAGAATTACCGCATCCATGGAGGTAAGCAAGGATGCAGAGTTCCCAGAACTTCCGAGATTCGGTGTGCGTGTATTCTTCAACAAGAATCTTTCTGAGGCTTCGTATTATGGCATGGGACCGCAGGAGAGCTACCGTGACAAGCACAGAGCTGCGAGTCATGGATTGTATCGCAGTGCGGTGAAGGATCTGCATGAGGACTACATTATGCCACAGGAAAATGGCAGTCATTTCGATTGTGATTATGTCGAACTGTACAACGGCCGGTATGGAATCGCGGCAGTGTCTGAGACACCATTTTCATTTCAGGCGTCAAACTACACACAGGAAATGCTGGCACAGGCAAAACACAATTATGAATTGGAAGAATCGGACAGTACGGTATTATGTATTGATTATGCGTTAAATGGCATTGGCTCCAACAGCTGTGGACCGGAGGTGCTTGCGGCATATCGATTCGATGAGAAGGAATTTCAGTTTGGGTTTACACTTGTTCCGTATGTGAAGGGATGATATGAGGAGAAAAGCTATGGAAGAGAAAAAATATTTAAAATGGTATAACAAGGTGGGCTACGGTTCCGGCGATATCGCCGGAAATGTAGTGTATGCATTTTTGACATCGTTTGTCATGATCTATCTGACCGAGACGGTTGGGCTTGCGTCCGGAATAGTTGGAACTTTGATCGCATTTTCGAAGTTGCTGGATGGATTTACAGATGTTTTCTTTGGTTCACTGATCGACAAGACACACAGCAAGCTTGGGAAAGCACGTCCGTGGATGCTGTATGGATATATCGGCTGCGCAGTCACGCTGGTTGCATGCTTTGCGGTACCGACAAGCCTTGGCAAGACAGCACAGTATACGTGGTTCTTTCTGGCATACACACTGTTAAATGGCATTTTTTACACGGCAAATAATATCGCGTATTCGGCACTTACATCGCTGATAACGAAGAACAGCAAGGAACGTGTACAGATGGGATCTTACCGGTTTATCTTCGCATTTTCGACAAGTCTTTTGATCCAGTCGATTACCGTTGGATTTGTTGACCGCTGTGGTGGTGATGCGGCGGCATGGAGACTGGTTGCCATTATCTATGCGGTTATTGGACTGGTGGTAAATACGATCTCCTGTCTTTCCGTGAAGGAGCTTTCAGAGGAAGAGCTGAACGAGGGTAAAACGCAGGATAATGAAGAAAAGTATGGACTGATTCAGGCGTTCAAGCTGCTTGTGAAGAACAAATATTACATGATGATCTGTGGAACATATATTTTACAGCAGTTGTACAGTGCGATGATCGGTGCTGGCTTGTTTTATATGACATGGGTGCTCAAAAATAAAAACCTTTTCGGATGGTTTGCATGGGCGGTCAATATTCCTCTGATTATTGCGTTGATCTTCACACCGACATTGGTAGGAAAATGGAAGGGCATGTATAAATTAAATATGCGAGGCTATATGCTTGCTGTAATTGGCAGGGCACTGGTTGTCGTGGCAGGTTATATCGGCAATGTGCCATTGATGCTTGTATTTACAGCTGTTGCTGCGCTCGGTCAGGGACCGTGGCAGGGCGATATGAATGCCATGATCGCATCCTGTTCGGAATACACCTATCTCACACAGGGAAAGCATGTCGATGGAACGATGTATTCCTGCACGTCATTGGGCGTGAAGATTGGTGGCGGTATCGGAACTGCGGTTGTTGGATGGTTGATGGAATTGAGCGGCTATGTTGGCAAAAATACGACACAGCCACAGTCCGCACTGGATATGATGCAGTTTATGTACCTGTGGCTGCCGTTGATCTTCGATGTATTGATTCTGGTCATTCTTTCCAAGATGAATGTGGAAGCAGAGAATGAGCGGATAAAATTACAGCGGGGTATTGGTTCTGATATCCGTCATGAGTTATAAGAAGCCGGAAGGCAAATAAAAAAGCTGGGACTTTCGTCTCAGCTTTTTGTCTATGTACATACCTGTGCAACAACTTACCCACGCAACAGCAATTCTTTCTCGATCATCTTTCCATTCCGGTAGTAGAATCTTGGAACTCGCTTGCTGACGGCACAGGTTAATTCGTATGGAATCGTGTTTGCCAGAGCTGCCATAACGTTGATGGAATTCTTCTTTCCGAAGATTTCAATCTCGCTTCCGACATCGATTTGCATCTTGTCAGTCAGATCAATCATACACATGTCCATGCAGATCTTTCCGCGCTGTGGAACTGGACCTTCGTCCGACATTAGCGTGCAGCGATTGGACAGAGCACGGAAGAATCCATCGGCATAGCCGTAAGGGATGACGCCCATACGCGTTGTCTTGTCCGTTACATAGATGCCGCCGTAGCTGATTGCGGTATCGGCTGGATAGGTCTTGATCGTGCTGACAGTTGTCTTTAAGCTCATGACTGGCTGAAGTCCAAGCTCATCTGCGAATTCACCATAGCCGTATAACAAAAGTCCCGGTCTTACCATATCGAGCCATGTTTCTGGGTAGCGTGCAACCGCACCGGTATTGGCACAGTGGCGGATGGCGAACCGTCTGCCGAGCTTTTCCTCGACGCTTTTGATCACGTCAGTAAATAATTGGAACTGATGCTCCGTGTAGGCTTTGCATGCATCGCCTGGCTCATCCGAGACAGCAAAATGTGTAAAGATACCTTCGGCGTAAAGCCCCGGAAGCGAGCAGCCCTCACAGATACCTTCCACACCAGTATCAAAATAATCCCCGTCGCACAGATATCCCAGACGGGACATTCCAGTGTCAACCTTGATATGAATCTTCAATGTGCCACCGCATTTCACGGCTTCTTCGCTGTATTCAAGTGCCTTTGCTTTACAGGTGACAGCCTGTGTGATGTTGTACTCAATCAGGCGGCTGACCTGCTCCTTTGGCGTATGTCCAAGAATCAGAATCGGCATGGTAATGTCATTTAAGCGAAGCTCAATCGCTTCGTCGATGCTGCTGACCGCCAGATAATCAGCACCAAGCTCCTGCAGCAGGCGGCTGACCTGTACGGAGCCATGTCCGTAGGCATCTGCCTTGACAACGCCTAAAAATTTGACATTTGCGCCAATGCGGTCACGCAATGTTTTATAGTTATGAGCAAGGGCATCTAAGTCGATTTCAGCCCATGTTCGTTTCAATGTGGAATCCATCTTTCGCACCTCGATTATGCAATATTTTTATACCTATTCTAGCACAAACCGACAAGAGATTCCATAGATGGATGCAGGAAAATGAATCAGTTTCTTTTTTGTTTAGAAAATATGCTTCCGTATGCTATAATGATAAAAGTATAATTTATAAGAACGAAACATATGGGAGGAATACGCGTGATTACAGGCGATGTGATATTTGATTTACCATTTTATAATGCAAAAGGAATTCTGACGGGGGGCGATATTTATGGACCGCGGTACCGGATCGCAAAGCTCACGGTCGAGCATGAACCCGTGGAGGAAGGTGGCGAGACGACTTCCGAGAATTTCTTTGAAGTGTGTATATGGCATGCAAGTACCTGCTATGAGAAGACACCGGAGGAGCAGATCACAAGGAAAACATTTCCGTTTGATGCAGAGGGAAGGGAAGCTGTGCTTGCATGGTTGAATGAACAGATACCGGAGAGGTGAGAGTATGAAGTTTTTACATTTGGCAGATTTACATCTGGGAAAAACATTGGGGGATTTTGATCTGAAGGATGACCAGCGGTACATCCTGCAGCAGATTTTGGAAATTGCAGAGACAAAGCAGGTCGATGCGGTTCTGATTGCCGGAGATGTGTTTGACAAGACGGTACCAAGTGAAGGGGCGGTGCAGATCTTGGACGAATTTATCTGTGAGTTGGTTGAACGGCATTTGCAGGTCTATATGATCAGCGGAAACCATGATTCGGACGAGCGGCTGAATTTTGGAAGCAGCTTGTTTGAGGCAAATGATGTGCATATCGCTGCCAAATATCAGGGGAAATTATTTCATCATGTGATAGAGGATGCTTATGGAGCCGTACATATCTATCAGCTCCCGTTCGTGAAAGCATCGCAGGTGAAGCGTGCGTTCCCGGAGGCAAAGATCGAGACGTATGAGGATGCGGTGCGGGAGGTACTGGCACACGCAGAGATCAATCAGAAGCAGAGAAATATTTTAGTGGCGCATCAGTTTGTATCAGGAAAGGGCAAAGATCCAACACTGGGCGGTTCTGAGGGTGCATTGACGCAGCATGTTGGAACGGTAGAGAAAATCGGGTATGACTGTTTCGATGCATTTCGTTATGTGGCACTTGGACATATCCATTCCTCGCAGAGTGTCGGCAGAGAGGAAGTGCGGTATGCTGGTTCCGCGCTCAAATATTCTCTGTCAGAGGCTGGCCCGGTGAAGCAGATTCCGGGCGGCGTGCGCGAGCGGGATGGAGCAAAGCAGGTGCCAATCGTGACAGTGGATGGAGAAGGACAGGTGACGATCGAGCTGGAGAAGCTCGTTCCGCTGCGGGATCTCATTCATATCCGGGGAACATTTACAGAGATTGTAAAGGAAGAAAATCAAATCGAACATACAGAAGATTTTGTTTATGTAACGCTGACGGATGAGGACATTGTCCCGGATGCAATGCGGATCATGCGACAATATTATCCGAACACGATAAAGCTGGATTATGATAATTCCCGTACGCGAGAACTTTCCCATGTGGATGTGGTACAGGCAACACAGAGCCGGTCATATGAGGAACTGATCGGTGATTTTTATAAGCAGATGTATGGCGCCCAGATCAGCGAAGAGGAAATGGATATGATGAAGGACGTTGCGAAGGAGGTGGGAATCTATGAAGCCGACTAAATTGGTAATGCAGGCGTTTGGGGCGTATGCAGAGCAGACGGAGATTGATTTTACCCAATTTGAGGAGAAAGGTCTGTTCCTGATTTGTGGAGATACAGGTGCAGGAAAAACAACGATCTTTGATGCGATCAGCTATGCGCTTTATGGGGAAGCGAGCGGAAGCTACCGCGATACGAAGAATCTGAAAAGCGAGTACGTGGATAAGAAAGTGGAAAGCTTTGTCGATTTTTATTTTACGCATCAGGGCAAGGACTATCATGTGTGCAGAAAACCGAGCTTTAAGTATACCAACCGAAATGGTAAGCCGGATGAGCAGGCGGAAAAGGTGATCTTTTATCAGCCGGATGGAACAACGCTCGAAGGTGCGAAAAACGTTGATGGAACGAAAGAGAAGCCAGGCGCGATACCTCAGCTTCTGAATATGGATGCCGGACAGTTTATGCAGGTTGCGATGATCGCGCAGGGAGAATTCTGGAAGCTGTTAAATGCGAAGACGAACGAGCGGACGGAAATTCTGCGTACGATCTTTCAGACCGATGCCTATAAGAAACTGGAACTGAAACTGAAAAATCGAATGGATGTAAGTTTTGCCGCGCGCAAGGAAAAGGAGCAGAGCATCTCCCAGTCGTTCCGTGAGGTAAAGGTGGAGCCAGCGGAGATCTCAGAAGGGATATCTGGAATTTTGGCAGAGGACTTGGTGGAGGATTCGGAAGAACAACCGCGGTCGGTGGTACAGCGTATCTGTGACTTGCAGGAGAAGCTGCAGGACAGCAAAGCGGTGTGGAATATCGAGGAAATGCTTACGTTGCTGCAAGCTGTGATTGGGGAAGATACAGAAAAAGCAAAGCAAAAAGAAACTGTGCTTGCACAGGCGGAGGAAGAATTACAGAAGTTACAGGGCACACTCGTATCGGCAAAGGATAACAATGCAATTTTAGAGCGGTATGCACGGACGAAGGAAGAGCGGGAAGTATTAGAATCACAAAAGGGATTATTTGAAGAACGAAGGATACAGCTTGATCGCACGAAGCAGGCAACCTATAAAGTAAAGCCGGAGTACGATGCATGGAGTGCCAAGGAACATGAATGGGAGCGGACAAAGCAGCTGATCACAGATGGCGCGCAGACGCTTGCGGATTGTCAGACACGTGCCGGGATGGCAGATGCAAAAGTGAAAGAGACGGAGGCTTTACGACCAGAAGCGGAGCAATGCCAGAAGATCGTGGATAAGGTGCGCGAGGAAGAACCACGTTACAAAGAGCGGGAAATGCTACAACACGAACTTGGACAAATCCAGTTGCAGCTTGCCGCACAGGAACAGCAGGAAGCGGCACTTGTAACAGCGGAACAGACGTTACAGAAGCGGATTGGAGAGCTGCAGGAGCAGCAGGCAATGCGGAAGGAAGAGCCACAGCAGCTTGCGCAGGCACAGGCGGCGCATGATAAACTGTTGGACAGCCAGAAAAAGACAGAATCCATTGCGAAGAATCTGATTCCTGCATGGAGACGGAAGCAGCAGGAGTTAGAGGAAGCACAACGTGAATACCGGAAAAATCAGGATGCGTATGAGTCTGCGAAGGAAGCATTTACTCATGCAGACAGACTTTATCGGGCGAATCTGGTAGGAATTCTGGCAAGTGATCTGGCAGAGGGCGATCCGTGTCCCGTGTGTGGAGCTACGCATCATGAGAAGCTCGCGACGCTGGTTGAGGCATCTGTGACGGCGGAACAATGCAAAGAATTAAAGGCAGTGGAAGAGAAAAAACTGGATGCTTTTAATCAGGCAACTGCCAGCGCTTCGTCTTTGCGGGCAGTTGTGCAGGCAAAGGAACTACAGTTAAAAGAGCAGATACGGGGATGCATGACACCAGCGTTTATCGGTGGTGTTGAGGCATTAGAGGAATTGCTTGTAATCTTCGAGAGACAGCGGGCAAAGCTGGTGGATGCTGTTGCGCAAAGCAGAGAGCAAATGGATACATTACAGCAAAACTGTGAGAAGCTGCGCGAGGTGGAAGCTATGCTTGCACGTGCACAAGGGACAGAGATGGCGCGGCTTGCAGAGCAGCGAAAGTCGCTTGTAGAGGAGCGACAATCGCTCATTGCGAAGCAGGCTGCTTCACAGGCGACCTTAGCAGCATTACAGACATTATCGTATCCGGATTGGGAAGCCGCCATGCAGGCGGGGAATCATGCACTGGCACGTGTGACGGAGATTCAGACAGCACTTGATACAGCAGCGAAAGAAAAGAAATCCGCAGATGAGGCGGTAGCACGTGTACAGGCGTCCATAGCAACGCAGAAGCAGGCACTCGAACAGCAAAAGTCCGATGCGCAGATGTTAAAACAGCGATTAAATGAGAAGCTGACGGCATGCCAGTTTGCATCGGTAGAGGAAATGCAGGCGCAGGTGGCAACAGATGCAGAGATACATGCGGAGGAAACGAAACTGGCAGATTATGACAAAAAGGTAACGGAGGTTGCCGCCAGACTGTCACAGTTAGAACAGGAGCAGGATGCCAGACATCGGACGCTGGTTGATCTCGAACAGTTACAGCAGGAGCATACAAGCAAACGTGTACAGGTGGAAACACTTCGAACGGCTTTGCAGGCGATTACATTCCGTATCCAGAATAACTGCGAGAAACAACAGAATATCCGTGCACAGCAGGTGGCATACGAGAAAGCAAAGAAGGAAAATGATACGAGCTATCGGTTGTACACGCTTGTATCCGGGCAGACAAGAAACGGAAAGATTACGTTTGAGCAGTATATTCAGGCAGCAGGCTTTGACAGCATTCTTCAGGCGGCAAACCGGCATCTGCTTCCGATGAGTGACAACCAGTTTCAGTTGTACCGGCAGACGAATGCAGTTGGAAAACAGACCAATACATTTCTGGATCTGGAGGTGCTGGATATCAGCACAGGAAAACGCCGCCCGGTTGGAAATCTGTCAGGCGGCGAAAGTTTTAAAGCATCGTTATCTCTGGCGCTTGGCTTGTCGGATACAATCGCGGAAAATCGAGGCGGTATCCAGATGGATGCACTGTTTGTCGATGAGGGCTTTGGTACGTTGGATTCGAAGTCGCTGGAGGAGACAAAGGATGCGTTACTCAGCATGTCAGGAGAAAATAAGCTGGTCGGCATCATCAGCCACCGGGATGAACTGATGGATATTCCACAGAAGCTGCGCGTCACAAAAGGCAGAGGCGGCAGCCGGATTCAGATGGAACTGTGAAACTCGATCGTGTAAGTGTGCACGGCTTCGGCGTTTGCGATAAGCTTCTGCTCGCCCGGCTTCGCATTCAGATCTCCGGTGAAATCCATGTTATCGGTACGCCCAATCCAAGGCTCTAAGCAGACATACGGGCCATCCGGTTTTGACCAGATTCCGACGTATGGGAAGTCTGTGCAGGTAAGTGTGACAAATGGCTTCTTGTCCGCATCGACGAGTCCGACACTTGGAAGCTGTCCGTCCTCGAAGACCAGCGCGTCCTTGTCAAACAACGTATCTGTAACAGGAACGTAGGCGTTACCGGCGTCGTTGAATGGATAACTCTTGCTCGTATCGGCAAGTCCGGAACCGGCTGCATCGAGCAGGAGATAGTGTCGTGGATTTGCATCCGGCAGGGCGATGGAATATTCGCTCCGCGCATGTCCCGGTGCAATCTGGAATCCCGGATGTCCGCCGATGGAATATAACATTTCATCGGAACCAAGATTTTTCACTGCCCATGTGACGTGCAGGAGACGAGGATTTTCTGCATCGAAGCGGTGTGTGATTAGCAGTTCGAATTCAAATGGATAGATCTCCAGTGTCTCATCGGAATACACAAGCTTGTGCGTGATAGAATCAGTGGTTTCCTCGATGCAGGTAAATTCCGCATCGCGCGCAAATCCATGCTGTGTCTTCATGGCGTATGTATTTCCGTTGTAATGATAGGCACCGTCCTTCACCTTTCCGACAAATGGAAACAGCACCGGAGCATGACGGTTCCAGACTGCTGGATCGGCGCACCAGATCCGCTCGAAATCCTGTGCCTTATCGTAGACGCTTGTAAGCTCGGCACCGTGGTCGGATACCGTAACCTTCAGATAATCATTTTCAATCGTATGTAACATGTGTGATACCTCCTAAAACAAATTTTCTTTCGTCAACATCTCGTCGACAATACCCAAAATATTCTGGAATTCATCGCGGAAACGTAGTCTGGTTTCATCCAGACGGGATTTGCTCCAAAGTGTCTTTGTGAGTTCGAAAGAATTTTTCCCGTTATTTAGTGCCAGCGTGACTCTGCTGTTCTCAAATTCAATCTTCGTGTAGCCGTCGACCTTCTCATCTGCAGCAACAATATGTTCCATGAATTGTGGCGTGAGAATATAGAAGGCAAGCTCGTCATCGGAAGTGATTACCTTGAACTGCTGGTTGAATGGATCGCTCTCCATCTCAACTTTGTTCTGGCTCATGCCGAGAAATTCTGCCGCACCGCTGACGATACCGGAGAGAAAACCATTTTCTTTGCGTGGTAACGCGTTCTTTTCCGTCCGTTTTTATCCCGGTAGGTATCCTTATACTGCAGATGCAGATCGCAGAAGGTAAACGGAACCCCGCGATAAGTACCGGATACATAATCCGAGCCGGAGATACGATCGTAGTTTGGAAGAATGTTGCAGTTTTTCACGAAGTCCGGGTTGATATACTCATTTGGTGCGTATTTTTCAACCTGTACCTTCTCTGCAAGCACGCCTTTGACAAGGTATTCACCGGTCAGAGATTTGATTTTCCGTTCCAATGCATTTACAGACTTTCCGAGTACGACCAGAAATCTGTGATATAATCTGTGAATCGGATAGTTTTGAATCCATAATGTACACCCCCCCACTTATTTTGTAATATTTTGCATTATTATACATGGAAAAAACGATGAATGCAATGGAACTGACCGGTCGGATGCTGTATTATTTTTTGTTCTGCCTGTAATAATGTTTGCGTTGATGGTTATTCAGTTGTATTATGTAATTTGGATTGTAAAATATGTAGAAATATAAGAGATGTTTGAGATGGAGATGATGATAGATGACAATGGATGAATTACAGCCGGGGCAGAGTGCTTATATCACGGCGGTCGGCGGAGAAGGTGCCTTGCGGCATCATCTTCTGGATATGGGACTGACGCCGGGAACGGAAGTCACTCTGCAGAAGATTGCACCGATGGGTGACCCGGTACAGATGAAGGTGCGCGGATATGAGCTTACGCTGCGCTTGAGTGAGGCACAGAAAATAGATGTGGATCATGTGCATGAAAAGGAAGCGGAGGCGCCAAAACAGAATGTGCGTTATGAGTCGATTGAACACCCGGGAGTTGGTGAGTTAGGACAGGCGGATCCCACTCATGTACATGACGAGAAGACGGCTGTTCCGAAGGGCGGTAAGCTGACATTTGCGCTTGCCGGCAATCAGAACTGTGGCAAGACGACACTGTTTAACCAGCTGACCGGCGCCAATCAGCATGTCGGGAATTTCCCCGGTGTGACGGTTGACCGGAAGGATGGTACGATCCGGAATCATCCGGAGGCAACAGTGACAGATCTGCCTGGTATATATTCGCTTTCCCCGTATTCAAGCGAGGAGATTGTGACGCGGGAATTCCTGATTGAAGGTAAGCCAAGCGGCATTATCAATATTGTGGATGCGTCGAACTTAGAACGGAATCTGTGTCTGACGATGCAGCTGATGGAGCTTGGAATCCCGATGGTGCTTGCACTGAATATGATGGATGAGGTACGGGCGAACGGTGGTACGATCCGTGTCAATGAGCTCGAGCAGATACTTGGAATTCCGGTGGTGCCAATCTCGGCTGCGAAGAATGAAGGTATCGACGAACTGGTAAGCCATGCCATGCATGTGGCAAGATACCATGAACCGCCGGGAAGAATTGATTTCTGCCCGGACAGTAAGGATGACAAAGATCCGGTTGGAGCGGTGCATCGCTGTATCCATGCGGTTGCGCATATGATTGAAAATGATGCGAAGGAAGCCGATCTTCCTGTGCGGTTTGCTGCAACAAAGCTGATTGAGAAGGATACACCGATCGAGGATGCACTGCAGCTTGCAGAAGATAAGAAGGAAGCATTTGAGCAGATCGTGTCGGTCATGGAGAAGGAAACCGGGCTTGACCGGGAAGCGGCAATCGCCGATATGCGGTTTCAGTTTATCGGGAGATTGTGCGAGAAGACGGTTGTGCGTCCGCATGAGAGTAAAGAACACCGGAGAAGCGTAAAGATAGATAAGCTTCTGACAGGAAAATACACAGCGATTCCGTGCTTCATCGGGATTATGGCGATTGTTTTTGCCATGACCTTCAGCCTGCTTGGTGCGTGGTTGTCCGATGTGATGGCGCTTGGCGTTGATGCGGTCATTGGATGGATCGACAAGGGACTTATCGTTGCGCAGATTAATCCGGTGGTACGTTCACTTGTGGTGGATGGTATCTGTCAGGGCGTCGGAAGCGTCATCAGTTTTCTTCCTACGATCGTGATCCTGTTTTTCTTCCTGTCGATTCTGGAGGATACGGGCTATATGGCGCGGGTTGCATTTGTCATGGATAAACCGCTTCGTAAGATCGGATTATCGGGCAGAAGCTTCGTGCCGATGCTGATTGGATTTGGATGCTCTGTGCCTGCAATCATGGCGACACGGACACTCTCAAGTGAACGTGACCGGAAGATGACGATCCTGCTGACACCGTTTATGAGCTGTAGTGCGAAGCTTCCAATCTACACACTTATGATCAGTGCATTTGTGCAGCGGCAGTATCGTGTGTTTGCGATGGTCGGACTCTATCTGATTGGAATCGTGTGTGCAGTGATCTACGCACTGATTCTGAAGGTAACGAAATTCAAGGGTGAGCCGGTTCCTTTCGTCATGGAATTGCCGAACTACCGGCTGCCATCTGCCAAAAGCGTGTTGCACCTGATCTGGGAGAAAGCAAAGGGATTTATCCAGAAAGCATTTACGATTATCTTCCTTGCCTCAATCATTATCTGGTTCCTGCAGACCTTCGATCTGCGGTTTAATGTGGCTGCATCTGCGGATCAGAGCATGCTTGCCTTAATCGGAAGCCTGATTGCACCAATCTTCAAGCCGCTTGGATTCGGTGACTGGAGAGTATCAACGGCGCTGATTACAGGATTTACTGCAAAAGAGAGCGTGGTATCAACGCTTACGGTTTTGCTCGGTGGTGATGTGACGAGCGTGGCAACGTTATTCACTCCGTTTACGGCAATGGTATTCCTGATCTTTACGCTACTTTATACACCATGTGTGGCGGCGATTGCTACAGTGAAACGGGAGATGGGCGGCACGAAAGCGGCTGTGATCACGGTTATTGTGCAGTGTCTCATCGCATGGGTTGTTGCATTTCTGGTGCACGCAGTTGGATTAGCATTCGGCGTGGTATAAATGGTTGCTTCATAAATCAAAGCATAAATGAAGTTTTGATTGCGAAAAAAATTCAAAAAAGTACTTGACATTCGTTTTTAATAGGACTAGTATGTCGGTAAACAAAGAGCAAATGCTGAGAACAGAACAAGGTTTTCGAAAGGAAATACTTCAGAGAGCTGTCGGCTGGTGTGAGACAGTGTAGGATTTCGGGAATTATCCTCTGCGAGCAGTGCACTGAATTCCTAGAAGGACATTAGGTGTCACCGGTTTTCTACCGTTACATAGAAGCTTATTTCACAGATGACATGTTGAGATGATGCAAAAGATGCAAATATATCGATATGCGGTCTGTAAGATAAGAATGAGTGGTCGCATATGCGGCAAATAAAGTGGTAACGCGGAAGTTTAAACCTTCGTCTTTATATAAGACGGAGGTTTTTTATGTGTTTACTCTTTGTAACAAAAATATTCAGAAGGGAGCCGCCGCGTGGCGGGTGAGGAAGTATGAATGGTTTAGTAATTGTTTTAATCGGAATTGTAGTGTTGTTCGCGGGCTATCTTTTCTATGGCAGATGGCTTGCAAAGAAATGGGGACTTGATCCGAAAGCTGAAACTCCGGCAGTGAAGTACGAGGATGGAGAAGACTATGTTCCATCATCCAAATTCACGGTATTTTCACATCAGTTTTCATCCATTGCAGGTGCAGGCCCTGTAACCGGACCAATCCTTGCATCTGTATTCGGCTGGGTGCCGGTATTGCTCTGGCTGTTGATCGGTGGATTGTTCTTCGGAGCCGTACAGGATTTCGGTGCTTTGTATGCATCTGTGAAGAACGAAGGAAAATCGATGGGTATGATCATCGAGAAGTATATCGGTAAGGCAGGAAGAAAGCTTTTTATGCTGTTTTGCTGGTTGTTCACATTGCTTGTTATCGCAGCATTTACGGATATGGTAGCCGGAACCTTTGTTGGTAAGGGTGTTGCAGATATGGCGAAGGAGACAAGCTACGCAAATGCATCCGCCGCTTCTATCTCTATGTTGTTTATCGTAGCAGCAATTGTATTTGGTGTAATTCAGAAACATGTAAAGAATATGAACGAAGGCGTCAGAGCCGTTATTGCAATCGCACTTTTGGTAGGTATGTTTGCGCTTGGTATGCATCTTCCTTGGTATGCTACAAAGACTGCCTGGATCTACATTGTTATGGCATATCTGTTCCTTGCATCGGTTATGCCAATGTGGTTACTGATGCAGCCACGTGATTACATGACGACATTCATGCTGCTTGGCATGATCATCGGTGCGGTTGTCGGTGTTGTCGTAGCACATCCAACGATGCAGCTCAATGCATATAACGGATTTAATGTCGGTGGAAATTATCTGTTCCCAACATTGTTTGTCACGATTGCCTGTGGTGCCGTTTCCGGATTCCACAGTCTGGTATCTTCCGGTACATCATCAAAGACGATCCGGAACGAGAAGGATATGCCAATGGTTGGTTATGGTGCCATGATTGTAGAGTCCTTGCTTGGTATCATCGCGTTGGTTGTTGTTGGTGCTGTTGCAGTCAATGGTACGAAGCCGGAGGGAACACCATTTGCAATCTTCTCCAGTGGTGTTGCAGGATTCCTGGAGAAGCTTGGTCTGCCGGTTCAGCTCGCAACTGTATTTATGACAATGTGTGTATCTGCACTTGCACTGACATCGCTTGATTCCGTTGCGCGTATCGGTCGTATGTCTTTCCAGGAGCTGTTCCTCGGCGATACAACCGATACATCCAAGATGCCTGTATGGCAGAAAATTTTGACTAACAAATATTTCGCAACTGTGGTAACATTATTCTTTGGATATTTACTGACACTTGGTGGATATACTAATGTATGGCCTTTGTTTGGTTCTGCAAACCAGTTGCTTGCAGCGCTTGTATTGATTGCGCTTGCAGTATTCTTGAAGACAACCGGAAGAACTGGCTGGACACTGTACGCACCAATGTTCATCATGCTTGCCGTAACATTTACTGCATTGGTACAGAAGACAATCGCACTTGTAAAGAACATCGCCGGCGGAAATGCAACAATGCTCGTCGATGGACTGCAGTTTATCGTCGCAATCCTGCTGATGGTACTTGGTGTGTTGGTAGCATTTAGTTGTCTGAAGAAGCTGTTCACGAAGAAAGCAAGGGCTGAAAATTAGGAGAATTGCGAAATAAGAAAGTGTAAGCATATATTTCAATATGATTCATTTCATATACGATGTATTGAAACTAAGAAGTTCTAAATGTTCTTGGTTTATATTTAGAAATTATACGCCATCGCCGCCGATTCGACATCCATGTCTCAGCGGCGGCTTGTTTGAACATCGTGTTCAAACATGGCTGCGATTGATTCAGAACATTAAGAACTTCTAAGATTCAAACATATCGTATATTAAAATAAATCAATATTGAAATATATGATTTACATTTTCTTTCTTGTTTCGCAATGACAAATTTTTGACTTTGGAAGGAGATACAGGATGTGTACAGCAGCGACGTATAAGACGAAGGATTTTTATTTTGGACGGACGCTTGATTATGAGTTTTCGTATGGCGATGAGGTGACGGTGACACCGCGGAATTTCTGTTTCCGGTTCCGGCACATGAGTGAAGTGAAGACACATTATGCTATGATCGGTATGGCGTATGTGGCAGACGATTATCCGCTCTACTATGATGCAGTAAATGAGAAGGGACTTGGTATGGCGGGCTTGAATTTCGTTGGGAATGCGAAGTATCAGGACGTGCAGGCAGGGCGTGAGAATGTGGCACAGTTTGAGTTTATCCCATGGATTTTAAGTCAGTGTGCAACGGTGCTCGAAGCACGCAAAGTGTTGGAGAAGATGAATCTCGTTGGAACGCCGTATAGTGAGAAGCTGCCATGTGCATCGCTGCATTGGATGATTGCAGATAAGGATGCCGCAATTGTGGTAGAATGTGTGGAAGATGGCTTGCATGTCTATGACAATCCGGTTGGAGTGCTGACCAACAATCCGCCATTTCCGGTGCAGATGTTCATGCTGAACAATTACATGCATGTATCACCAAGCCAGCCGGAAAATCACTTTGCGAAGGAGCTGCCGCTTGCGACATATAGTCGAGGCATGGGTGGACTTGGACTTCCGGGCGATCTTTCGTCGGCGTCGCGGTTTGCGAAGGTCGCATTTACGAAGATGCATGCAATCTCCGGAGAGTCAGAGGCGGAGAGCGTGAGCCAGTTCTTCCATATCTTAGGTTCGGTAGAGCAGCAGCGTGGCTGTTGTGAGGTGGAACCTGGGAAGTATGAGATTACGATTTATACGTCCTGTGTCAATGCGGACAAGGGAATCTATTATTATACAACCTATGAGAATCATCAGATTCAGGCGGTGGATATGCACCGGGAGAACCTGGATGGAGATACACTTCGACGGTATCCGCTGATCAACGAAGAGCAGATTCGTGTGGTAAATTAGTAGTCAATAGCCATGGTTATAGAAATAATCTAATTTTTGTGGAAGTTAGAGTTTTAGGCAGTCGATGAAAGTCGGCTGCCTTTTTTCGTTGGTTTGAGTGGTAAGATGGGGGAAAAGTTGAGAAATCGGAAAAATCCCCCAACCGGAAGCTATTGGGAAGCAAGCGTGTTGGGGGAAAAGTTGGAAAATTGGGAAAATTCCCCAACCGGAAGCTGTTGGGAAGCAAGTGGGTTGGGGGAAAGTTGGAAAATCGGGGAAATCCCCCAAATTAAAAAATAAGGGTTGACAGTTGGCGCAATATACGCTAACATAACGATGTTATGTGAGGAGTCTCCTACAGGCGAAGCCTGTATTAAGATGGAGGCGACGACCTGCCGCATCACGAAGTGATGGGGCGATACCCGAGGAGCCTCCTACAGGCGAAGCCTGTATTAGGATGGAGCGAAAAGGAGCTAGAAAAGTGGAAAAGGAAACACGGGAGATGCTGCTGGCGAGTGCCAAGCAGGAATTCTTGGAAAAAGGATATCAGGGAGCCTCGCTTCGATCAATTTGTAAGAATGCCGGGGTGACAACAGGTGCATTATATTTCTTCTTTCAGGATAAGGAAGATTTGTTTGCGGCAATTGTGGAGCCCGTTTTGGAGAAGCTAAAACATATGCTGCAACAACATATGCGGCAGGAACTCATGGAACTGCAACAGCTTCCGGCTGCAAGGGAAGATAACATGCAGGATGATATGTTTGCAAGTACGCAGATTATCCATCTTCTATATGCGAACTATGATATGTTTACCTTGATTTTGACGAAGAGCCAGGGATCTCGGTTTGAAAACTGCGTCGATGAATTCGTTGCAATCATGGAGAATGGATATCAGATCTTTGCTGTAGAACAAGCGAAAGTGCTGGGCGTGGAACCACCGGATGAATATACGCTGCACTGGGTGGCACATGTACAGATCAATGCATTTTCTCACTTACTGCTGCATGAGAAGGACGAGCAGAAGGCGTTGAAGCATATGGAACAGGTTATGAACTATCTGCTGGGGGGATGGAACGCCATGTTCCAAAAGCAATAAAGAAAATCAGCTATGTATGCATTAATATGTTGCATAGCTTTTTATAAGACGACGACATAACGATGTTATGTCGTTAGCAATCTTAGGTAAAAAATCTTTCAGCTTAATGCAATCAAAACATAACACTGTTATGCGACAAAGAAGATACAAATAAAATAAAAAGAAAACACAAGGAGGATCAATAGGATGTATGTAGAGGTATCAGATGTAAAGAAAAGCTACGGTGAGGGTGGCAGTTATATGCAGGTATTGAAAGGCGTGTCGGTTGGTGTCGAGAAGGGAAAGATGTGCGTGATTCAGGGAACGAGTGGTTCCGGTAAATCCACATTGTTAAACTGTATCGGTGGACTGGATGTGGTAGATTCCGGTTCGATTCAGGTCGACGGACAGGAGATGGTAGGACTTAAAATGGATGCGCTCTCTGATTATCGTAGAGATTATCTTGGATTTATCTTTCAGTTTTACAATCTGGTTCCGAACCTTACCGTGCGCGAGAATATTCAGGTATGCGAATATCTGACTGATCAGCCGTTAGATATGGATGAGCTTCTGGATGTGCTTGGACTCACCGAGCATCAGAACAAATTCCCATCGCAGTTGTCCGGTGGACAGCAGCAGCGTTGCGCGATTGCCCGTGCACTCATCAAGAATCCGAAGCTTCTGCTCTGCGATGAGCCAACTGGAGCACTGGATTCAAGAACTTCCCGGGATATCCTCATTTTGTTAGAGAAGATCAATGCGCAGTATGGTACAACTATGATCATCGTCACACACAACAATGCAATCAAGGATATGGTTGATCAGGTGATCGTCCTGAAGGACGGACAGATTAAGAAGAATTACTGCAACGAGACGAAGGTGCCGGCAGCGGAATTGGAGGATTTGTAAGATGCAGAAAGTATTACGCAAAAGAATTTTCAGGGATTTCAAAGAGAACCTGCCGCGTTATCTGGCGCTCGCATTTTTGCTGATTCTCAGCATGTACATGGTTGTGAGTGTTGTTGGAGCAGCAGAGACGGTTATGCGTGGCACAACAACCGAGGCGGAGAAGCAGAACGTCGAAGACGGTCAGTTTTCCCTCTTTGTTCCGATGAAGGAAAGCGAGTGGGATGAACTAACCGATAAGGGAATTACATTGGAGAAAATGTTTTTCTTAGATTATGCTGTCGATGGGGATAAGACAATTCGAGTATTCCGCAATCGTACCGAAATCAATACGATTGCGATTTGCGCGGGTAAGCTCGCACAGGCAGACGATGAGCTTGTTCTTGAGCGGCAATATGCGGAGAAAAATGCTATACACGTGGGAGATACAATTGTTCTTGGTGACCGCACATATAAAGTAAGCGGTATCGGCACGGTGCCGGATTACGACAGCCCATTGAAATCACTCAGCGACACAAGCTGTGACAGCCTGAATTTCGGCTTGGCATTTGTGACAGATGAGGTGTACACGACACTTCAAAAGGAAGGCAAGAGCGCGAAGTCTGAGGAATATTATTATGCATATAAGTTAAATGATGCGATGACCGATGATGAATTAAAGGCAGAGTTAAAGAAGCTTTCCTTCTCATCCAACGATGTGGATGATGTGTATTTTCAGGAGTATTGGGACCGGACGCTCGGCAGGGAAGAGGAATTTCGCGATGGAATTAATGAGCTTGCTGACGGTGCAAAGGAGCTTGCTGAAGGACTTTCTGAGCTGACAGACAATAACCCCGCTCTTCAGAACGCAGCCGACGGTGCATCTGATGTACAGGATGGCGTGCAGGAATTGAAGGATGAGACAGAGGATATGCTTGATGAAATCTTCACTGCCGATGCCGATAACCTGCTTTCCTTTGTAACTGCAGAGGACAATGTGCGTATCCATGCAGCGGGCGATGATGTGGAGATGAACAAGACAATTGGAATGATCGCGGGTGTTCTGCTTCTTGTGTTGATCGCTTATGTGCTTTCTGTATTCGTGGTACATTCTATCGATCAGGAGAGTGCCGTGATCGGTGCCCTCTATGCACTCGGCGTAAAGCAGAAGGATCTGATGAAGCATTACATTCTGCTTCCGACTTTGATTTCCCTGATCGGAGGTGCGATTGGAACAGCACTTGCTTACACAAGGATTGGCGTGTGGTATCAGATGCAGGATGCATATAATTATTATTCTCTGCCGGATATAGCGGTGCAGGTACTGCCATATACAATCATATATGGTGTTGTGATTCCGCCAATCATATGTCTGATCGTGACGAGCCTGGTTATCCGTAAGCGCCTGTCCCGTCCGGTGCTTATCCTTCTGAAAAATGAGCAGAAGGCCGCAAAGGGCAAGGATGTGAAGCTCGGCAACATGAAGTTCATGAAGTTGTTCCGTATCCGTCAGATCCTGCGTGAGAGACGGACGGCACTTACCGTTGTATTTGGTATGTTTGTAAGTATCCTGCTTTTGGTAATGTCCATGGAGATTTATACATATTGTCATGCTGTACAGGACGATTATGTCGCAGATACGAAATTTGAATATATGTATACCTATAAATATCCAGCCGAACAAGTGCCGGATGGCGGCTATGAAGCTTATGCCAAGACGTTGAAGAAGGAAATCTATGGATATAACTTCGATGTAACAGTGCTTGGCATCAAGGAGAACAATCCGTTCTTTGATGTGACACTATCTGATTCCGCAGACAAGGTAACGATCAGCTCATCCATTTCCTATAAATATGGACTGAAAAAGGGGGATGTGATCACCCTGAAGGATGAGGAAAACGGAAAGATCTACGCATTTGAGATTGAGGCAGTGACACAGTATGCCCCAAGCTTCATGGTGTTCCTTCCATATGATAAGGCACTTGATCTGTTCGGCGAGCAGGAGGATTATTATAATGTTGTATTTGCAGACCATGATCTGGGTGTCGAGGGTGGACGTCTGTATTCGACGCTGACACGTGACGACGTGAAGAAAGCAGCCGGAATCTTCTCCGACCAGATGCGGTCGATGATCATTACGATCGGTGCTGTATCTGCCTTGATCTTTGCCATTGTCCTGTACCTGATGATGAAGGTTATGATCGATCGTTCTTCGTTCAGCATTGCGCTGATCAAGATCTTTGGTTACCGGAACAAGGAAGTGAAAAAGATGTATCTGGATGGAAACTTCTATATCGTTTTGATCGGTGCGCTTGTTTCGATTCCGCTTGCGAAGGTACTGCTCGATGCGGCGTATGAGCCGCAGTTCGTGCCGAACATTGCGTGTGGTGTCGACAAGTCCTTCCCGGCATGGCTGTATCTGGCGATGTTCGCAGGTGTACTTGTATTGTATTTCATTATCAATCATTTACTTGTGCGGAAAATCAAGCAGATGCTACCGGCCGAAGTGCTGAAGAATCGCGAGTAAAATGAGAAAAAAACGCATGTATCTCCATTGAGAAGCATGCGTTTTTTTGGTACAATATACATATCTGAATTATGATACGAAAGGGGATTATGACATGGGATTTTTAGAAGGTAAAGTAGCAATTATCACAGGTGGCGGACGCGCGGTTTTGAGCGACGGAAGCTGCGGTTCGATTGGATATGGAATCGCAACTGCCTATGCGAAGGAAGGGGCAAACCTTGTCCTGACCGGACGGAACGTGCAGAAACTTGACGATGCAAAAGAAGAAATCGAACGCAAATATGGCGTGAAGGTGCTTCCGGTACAGGCGGATGTAAGCGCCGGCTCTGACAATGAGGCAGTCGTGGCAAATGTTGTAAAGCAGACGATCGATACATTTGGAAGAATCGATGTGCTGATCAACAACGCGCAGGCTTCTGCTTCCGGTGTGACGATCGCCGATCATACAACCGCACAGTTTGACCTTGCAATTTATTCCGGATTGTATGCGGCATTTTATTATATGAAAGCATGCTATCCATATCTGAAGGAGACGAAGGGCTCCGTGATCAATTTTGCATCGGGCGCAGGCTTGTTCGGAAATTTCGGACAGTGCGCTTACGCTGCAGCGAAGGAAGGCATCCGTGGACTGACAAGAGTCGCAGCAACCGAGTGGGCTGCCGATGGCATCAATGCGAATGTCGTATGTCCGCTTGCATGGACCGCACAGCTTGAGAACTTCGAGAAAGCATATCCGGACGCATTCAAGGCGAATGTCCACACACCGCCGATGGGACATTTTGGGGATGTAGAAAAGGAAATCGGACGTGTCTGTGTACAGCTTGCGTCACCGGATTTCAAGTATATGAGCGGTGAGACACTGACATTAGAGGGAGCGCTTGGTCAGAGACCATAAACGGTTAAAAAAAGTAAAATAGAAATTAACAGTTGCCACATAATTCGCTATGATTTGCCATTGAAGAAACGAGTTCCAACGAGGAGTTAAGTATGAGACGATGTGCAGATCACAAGCGAATTATTGTGGCAATTTTAATTGCAGCCTTAAGTATTCTGTGCGCAGTATCTTAGATCTTTTCCAGGGTATCGGTACAATGTTTGCGCAGTCACCACAGATTGCGATTGCGAGAGTTGTGTTGATCTTCTTAGGATTCTTATTGGTGTATTTAGGCGTGAAGGGAACGTTGGAGCCACTCATCATGGTGCCGATGGGACTTGGTATGTCTGCGGTCAATGCGGGCGTTTTGTTCCTCGGTGAAAATCAGATCGGAAACCTGATCATTGATCCGCTGCTTTCCACGACGGATGAGCTGATGACATACATGCAGATCAATTTCCTGCAGCCGATTTATAACCTGACGTTCAGTAACGGATTGATCGCGTGTCTCGTATTTATGGGAATCGGTATCCTGTGTGATATCGGTTATGTGCTCGAACACCCATTTATCAGTATGACGATTGCGCTTTTTGCGGAGCTTGGTACGGTTGCAACCTATCCGATCGCGCGTGCGATGGGGCTTGACGCCGGTTCTTCGGCAG
>OGUN01000239.1_pt1 | contig 51539 bp, 75 predicted proteins | sample 1553621 | NCBI WGS metagenome assembly OGUN01 (sample SAMEA2580300, study PRJEB22360) | human gut metagenome | biome: human gut; feature: human-associated habitat; material: faeces | place: Denmark | collected 2008/2010
GCCATACCACAACAGACCGAGACGGGAAAAGAATCTACCGCAGTACTCCGAAATACTGTGTCAATTGTCTCTCCAAATCCTACTGCAAGGCAAACGAGAAAGGGCAAAAGGTATTCACAACCCACATCTGGCAGGAATACCTGGACATTGTGGAGAGCATCCGAAAGACTGACTTAGGCAAGCAAATTTACGCCCAGCGAAAAGAAACCATTGAGCGGGTCTTTGCGGATGCGAAAGAAAAACACGCCATGCGTTATACACACCACCGAGGCTTGGCCGCAGTTACCAGATGGGTCAGGCTCAAGTTTGCTGCCATGAATCTGAAAAAACTGGCCCAATGGAGTTGGAAGGACTCCATGTTCTCGCTACTATTCGTCCGTTGTTGCCCCATCTACAAGAATGCCCCCACTTTCGCTTATTGAAAGTGAGGGTTATTTGACAGACTGAGCAGCACGCCCTGCCAATCAAGGCAGGGCGTGCTGTTATTTTGGAGCAGGTTGCGTCCTAAAATCCGAACACGGTACTTTTGCGGGAATTGGCACACGATATGTCCTCGTGGGGATTTGCGTCAGGCGGTAGGCGTACACGAGTTTCAGGAATCCCGGCTCATCATCGTAAACGGTGACGGAATTTACAAGCATTTCAATAAGCATGGCTTTCTGGGTTTCCAGCGGAACCGCCTTTTCTCTTACCGCTTTCAGATAAACCACGACAGACTCCTTTGTGAGCGGAATCACGCCGCGTTCTTCATCGGATAGTTGTGTAGACAGCCCCTTTTTCTGGGCTTCCAATTCGGCAAGCCTTTCCACAATAGCGTCCGGCGCAACGGAAGCACATTCAAGCGCTTTCGTCAGATTGCGGATTTTATTTTCAATTTCAGAAATCTTTTTTCGTATGACCGGAATCTGTGTATTCTTCTGAATGTCTTCCTCTGACTGCTGGGCGGCTACTTCTGCCACAAATTCGATAATTTCGTCTGTCAGTACGTCAAGGGCGTCCTGAGCTACCACATCTTCCAGCCAGTCCTTCGGGACTGGCTTTTTTTCACAGCTGTTATGATGCTTGCGGGTCGCGCAGGAGTAATAATTGTACATTTTCCCGGATTTTCCGCGCCCGCACTCGCCTGTCATTGGAGCGCCGCAGTGACCGCAGAAAATCTTTCCGGCAAGAAGATACGCCACTTTTGCTTTTCCACGGGCAGGGGCAGCTTCGTTAACCTTCAAGCGGGATTGAACGGCAATCCACGCATCGTCGGCAATAATTCGCGGGATGATGCCCTCCCGCCGCATTTCCTTGTACTTATATACGCCTATATATTTCTCATTCCGGAAAATATTTTTGAAACTGCTCTTGTTGAATTCTGCGCCGCTTGCTGTCCTGTAACCCCTGGCGTTGAAGTCTGCGCAGATCGAGGCGGCTGTTTCCCCGTCACCGTATCGGGAAAACGCTTCCTTCACCAATGGGGCTGTCAGGGGGTCAATGACGTACTTTTTATTTTCAATTTTATATCCCAGTGGGATTTGACCGCCCAAACAATTTCCCTTAATGGCAGATTCCCGCATTCCCCTGGTTATTTTTTGGGACAGCTCTAGAGAATAATATTCCGCCATACCTTCCAGCAGGGCTTCCAGAATCACACCCTCGGGGTTCTTGGAAATGCCCTCTTTCGCGGATTCCACGTTGCAGCCGTTCTTACGGAGCCGCATGCGGGCAATGGCGCTGTCTTCCCTGTTCCGGGCAAATCTGTCCAGTTTGTAAACCAAAACGGTTTTCCATGACGATCTGGCGCTGTCAGCAAGCATCTGCTGGAACGCTGGCCGCTTGTCCATGCTTGCGTGGGCGGAAATCGCCCGGTCAACATAAATGGCGGCAACCCGATAGCTGTGGTGCTTGCAATAGGCTATCAGCTCCCGGAGCTGCCCTTCGATGGACTGCTCTGTCTGCCGGTCGGAGCTGTAGCGCATATACAGGCAGCAGACCGCCTCGCAGTCCGATGAAAGAACGGAGGGATTATCCGCAAACTGCTGTCTTTCCTCCGGCGTAAGAGCCGATAGATCAATTGGTATTGTTTGCATCGTGTTTACTCCTTTTTGCGTTTCGCTTTATCACAGTTCGGACGATATACAGGCATGTTCCGATAATGAAAAAGGCCGCGACATAAACGATCGGCGAGGCGTGGCCGGACTGGAACAGGCCAAGATTCGGGTTTTGCATATCCAGAAAGACATATACCATAAGGAAGATGCCGAACAGAACCGCAAGCCCTGCGGCTCCATAAGTCACATGCTTCCAGTTATACCGGACGGCGGATATTTCTTCATCCATCATGTGGCTGCGCTCTTCCAACCGGGAGATGGCGTTATCTTTTTCCGAGATAAGTTCTTCCTTGTGTGAAATTTCGGTTTTCAGCCGTTCGATTTCCACACTCTGGTCTTGCTTCGGCGGGGACAGCTCCATCAGCTCATCCAGGGACAGACCAAGGTCAATGGCAATGGCGGTCACGTCATAGATACTTGGACCCGCCAGGTGGCCGGAGAAGAACTTTTTAACCATGGATTCACTCAGCCCTGTGCTGTCGATAATCTGCTGATTGGTTTTGTGCTGTTCCTCCTTTGCCCATTTCATCTTTGTGGGCAGATTATCACAAATTGTCGATATTTGTTGTATTATTTTCCGTTTTTCCATTTTCTGCTCGCCCTTTCCGAAAAAATCCTACGAATTACGCTGAAAACGACTGAATTACCCGGATGCACCTTTACGTCACCACCGGCTAAACAGTATTATCATACTAGCCAAAGGTAAGGGACACACCATTCCGGCGGCGAGCCCCGTCACCTTGTGGCACGGGTGGCGGGGCGATTCAAAAAATTTTTTGAAAACCCCTAATTAGTCCGTTTTATTGGACAGATGGTATGTTATAACTATCGCACAAGCCGAACAAGCGTTCGATAATGATAAAAAGTAAAGGAGAGGTAGAAATGACAGCGGACGAAAAGGGCTTTATCAGCGTTTACCGGACATTAACAGACGAAAACAAACGGAGGCTTCTGCGCTTCCTTTCTGATCTGCTGTCCAAACGGCCACCACTTGATAAAACCGCAGATTGTGGTATAATAAGTGATGAAACCAACAAAAAACCAACTGTGGAGGTGTAAAAATGTGCAAGCCGGTAACTTCTACGGAAGAAATCATTGAGGCTATCAAGAAGGGTGTCAGGTCTGCGAATTTGCCCATTCGTGATACTGACGAAGAAGGGCCTTTGTTGAAGCAAGAGAAATCTTCACAATCAGAGAAATGTCATCCTGTGAAAGAGTGATCTCATCGTTCCAAGATTCACTTGTGAATTTCAAAATGTCCTTTAGAACATCCTCGTTGTGCATAGACGCATACAACATAAATCCGTCATAATCTAATTTCATGCTATTTACCTCCGTTCTGTTTGTCTTTAAGGGAGAGGGCATAGGCGTACAATGCCCCCTTTTCCTCTGTAGATAAAGAGCGGTACATCCGAAGAATATTTTCCTCCCCGATGTCATTAGGCATCGGGGCTTTTTCTGTTTCCGGGGCTTCTTCGGAGAAGTAGGAGACAGGTACGCCGAAGTAGTCGGAAACACGTTTTAAGTTCGCAGACCTAAGCGTTGCTCCACTCTTCCACTTTGTGATTGATGAACGCGCAAATCCCAACTCATCAGCGACTACAGAAGGGGACTTATTCTTTTGGTTGCATAGTTCCAAAAACTTATCATAAAACATAGCTAAATTTCCTCCATACACTTTGTACAATTATACAAAGTGAATTAAATATCGTTTTCGCTATTGACAAAGTGAACTAAGTGAATTATAATAGCCCCATGAACACCGATTCCAAAAAGGGTGCAGAAAATCACGGGGTATGAAATCCGAGTTTTCGGAAATTCAAACTCCGGCGAGTAGCGGATGGTTTATTGTTTCGGCAAATTCAGTATACCATGCGCTACTCAGATTTTCAAGTCTTTTGTGGAAAAAATGTTCAGAGATTTCATCTAAGGAGGAGGGACAAATGGATGGCAAAACTGAACCTCCCGCAGTCTTACGGGGAGCGGGAGAAACTGGCAAAGTATATCCGGCAGACGCTGAACACCTACAATCTTCGGAACAACTGGCTGATTCAGCAGCTTCGGAGCGAGGGCTTCATCATCTCCAAGACCCAGCTGTGCGACGCGCTGGCACTTCGATACACCGCCCCGAAGGTGGACGAGTTTCTGGCCAGAGCGGAGCAGATTTGCAAGCTGTACGAGCAGAGCTACTTCGGTCAAACGCGATCCGGGAGCTTGGGCAGCGGGTCAGAGCATTCATGAAAGAGCAGCCGGACATCTACGAGCGGATTTACCGCGAGACATACGGCAGAGCGCCGAACTTTTGAAAGGAGTAATTTATGGCGAAATACAAAGTTGGGGATAAGGTGCGGATTGTAGACCACCGAACCGATAACATGCACCATTTCGGGAAAATGGACAAGTGGCTGGGAAAAGTTATGACGATCAGAGAATGCCTTTTGTCCGGATACTGGATGGAGGAAGATTACGGCGAAAATATCGGATTCGGCTGGCGCTGGGATGATAGCATGATTTCCGGCCTTGCGGAGCCTGAGCGGGAACCCTGCACCGTGGAACTCCGCTTTGACGGGATGATTACCACGGCCGCCCTGAAACGGGGCGGGCGGGACGTGAAGACCGCAGAAGCCCGGTGCAATCCGAAGGATACCTACAGCAGAGCGGAGGGCGCGAGGGCCGCCGTTGAGCGGCTGTTCGAGAAGAAGCGCAAGGAGGACAAGCCGAAGATCGGGGACAAGTTCGTTGTCACGGTAAAGGGCGGTAGGTTTGACCACGGTTTCGACATCGGTGACATTGTTACGCTGATAAATATCCAGCAGGACGGATGTTTCGGCTTGGTTGACAAGAGCGGCTTCATACAAGTACTTCATCCGAGTGAGGTTCGCCCCTACAAGGAGAAATCCAAATGATGCCGAACGAGGTTGCCCAGCTTCGCACCGTGGCGGAGATATTCCGCCGCTTGCGGGAGGAAAACGTTAAGTTGCGGGAATCCTTGGGCATGGAAACGGAGGAACGCAAGGCGTTTGACGATGAGAACGTGGAGCTTTTCGATGTAGTCCACAAAAACCACGACAGGAGGTGAACGATATGGCAAGCAGAAATAAGCCCGTGGATGCCCGGTGGGAGCCGGTGCCGGAGAACCGGAAGCCGTTCAATATCAAGGAATGCGTTTTCCATGTTCTCCCCTATGCGGGGCTGAATCTGGTGCTTTTCTGGTGGCAGCAGGCCGATTTGCTGGCAGACAAGGCGGCAGTTCCCGCAATGTGGGTATGCGCCATCCTGATGGGTGCCGGTATCGGGCGTTGCATCAGAGGGCGATAAAAAGCCGCCCCCGATGTTACAGCACCGGGGACGGCAAGCGATATAAAAATCTCTACTATTTACAGTATATCAAACTGAGAAAGGAAAGTCAATGGACGTTTTTGATAGCATGGAGCCGTGGCGGCAGGCTGAACAGTTGGCGGCGGATGCTGACTCTCTGGAAGCGGCACTCCCGAAGTGTGCCAGGTGCGGATGTCCCATCACAGACAGCAAACTGGTATATATCCCGGTGCATGATGAGTTCTACTGCCTAGATTGCATCGATTCCATGACGGAGTTCAACGAGGAAGCGGAGGTGGAGGAATGATACGGAAAATTCCAACCGCGACCATGAGCAAAGAGGAATGGACAGCGCTACGCTCTACCACCATTGGTGGTTCGGATGCCGCCGCCATTCTTGGGCTGAACCCCTACAAGTCACCGTATGCCCTGTGGGCGGAGAAAACCGGGAAGGTCATCCCGGAGGATATTTCCCAGAAAGAGGCGGTACGCCTCGGCACGGACTTGGAGGAATACGTAGCAAAGCGGTTCACCGAAGCTACCGGGAAAAAGGTACGCCGGGAGAACTACACCGTATTTCGGGACGATATGCCCTACGCCCACGCCAACTACGACCGGCTGGTCATCGGTGAACGGGCAGGATTAGAGATCAAGACCACGAACGCGCTCCACTTGAGCAAATTCAAGAACGGCGAGTTCCCGGCTACTTACTACGCGCAATGCTGCCATTACCTTCTTGTGTCCGGCCTTGATCGCTGGTATCTGGCGGTTCTGGTTCTGGGCATTGACTTCAAGGTGTTCGTCATCGAGCGAGACGAGGCAGAGCTGGAAGCCCTGAAAGAGGTGGAAGAAAGCTTCTGGGAGAACATTCAGAGCGAAACGCCCCCGGCCATTGACGGCATGGATTCCACCATTGACGCCCTGAACGCAGAGTTCCCGGCCAGCGATCCGGACACCGAAATGGATTTGACCGGCTGCGCCGTTGACCTGGCGATCATGGACGAATGCAGCCAGCAGATCAAGGTGCTGGAAGAAAAGAAAGCAACCGCTCAGGCGCGTATCATGGAGGCCATGGGAACCGCCGAGCGGGGCGGATACGGGAGTTACAGCGTCACATGGAAGACACAGAAGCGCTCCACGTTCGATAGAAAGAAGTGGGAGAAAGACCACGGAGAAATCCCACAGGACTATTTCAAATCTTCGGAAAGCAGAACTTTCCGGTTCAAAAAGGATGAACAATAATGGGAAAAACAAATATGGTAGAAATCGACACTTCCGCCACAAGAGAAGCCGTGTATGATTCCGGAAAGACGTTGGCAGTTCTCTCCGAGGAAATCGGGCGCTGCCCCAGCTATCTCAGCTACGCAGTCAATAAAGGGCAGATTCCGGAATATGCGTTCCGCAGGCTGTGTGTGCTCCTCGGCGTATCGGAAGGTGACCTGCTGAAAAAGCAGGCAGTTACCCCCCCTCAAAAAGTGGAGGCGGAAGCCGTTTCGGGCTGTGAAACCATCGGATACTCCGTAAAACTGGACGTATACCCCAAAAAGGTACGGTTCGCGGTCCTTTTCAACGGAGAAGAAATCATGCACGCATGGAGCAGCATCCGCGGGGCGCGGGAGCTTGACCTCATGCAGTCCATCAGCTACGCGGCGCACATGTGCTACAAGCAGAAAGAAATGAAAGTTATCGAGGAGGAAGAATAAAAAATGGCAAACATGATTCAGAACGCCGCCGCTTCCACACAGGCGGTAGCAAAAAGCAAGAAACCCAGCAGCATTCAGGACTACATTGAGGTTATGAAGCCCGCCATTCAGGCGGCACTGCCCAGCGTGATGACCCCGGAGCGGTTCAGCCGCATTACCCTGTCGGCACTGAGCGCCAACCCGAAGCTCAAGGAATGCACCCCCCAGTCTTTCCTTGGCGCTATGATGACCGCCGCACAGTTGGGCTTGGAGCCGAATACCCCTCTTGGGCAGGCTTACCTGATTCCCTTCCGCAATCACGGCCAGATGGAGTGCCAATTCCAGCTTGGCTATAAGGGGCTTATTGATCTGGCCTACCGTTCCGGTGAGGTTTCCATCATTCAGGCGCACACCGTATACGAAAACGACGAGTTTGAGTATGCCCTTGGCCTTGACCCGAAGCTGCGGCACGTCCCCGCCAAGAGCAACCGTGGCAAGCCCATTGCCTACTACGCTATGTTCAAGACCAAGGACGGCGGCTACGGATTTCAGGTTATGAGCATCGAGGAAGTTACCGAGCACGCGAGAAAGTTCTCTAAGAGCTTCGGGAATGGCCCGTGGCAGACCAATTTTGACGAGATGGCAAAGAAAACCGTTCTGAAAAAGGTGCTGAAATACGCCCCGCTGAAATCCGACTTTGTGCGCGGTATGGCTCAGGACGGCACCACAAAGACGGATATTTCCTCCGACATGACAGATATCCCGGACATGACTGAGTACATCGACGTTGACCAGGCCACCGGCGAGGTGATTTCTCAGGAGGTACCGGAGAATGCTTAACACCATCACCATTGCCGGACGCATGGTGCGAGACCCGGAGCTTCGCAGAACCAATTCCGGCAAGGCTGCTACCAGCTTCACCTTGGCGGTTGACCGGGATTTCAAGAACCAGCAGACCGGCGAGAAAGAAGTGGATTTCCTAGACTGCACCGCCTTTGGAGCCGCCGGGGAGAACGCCGCCAAGTATTTCCGCAAAGGCCAGATGGCCATAGTAACGGGCAGACTGCAATTCCGGCAGTATACCGACAAGAACGGCCAGAAGCGCCGCACGGCGGAGATTCTAGTAAACAGCATCTATTTCTGCGGCAGCAAGGAAAGCGGCACTCAGGCCAGCTCTGGGGCTGACAACGGATACAGCGCACCGGCGTATCAGGCTCCCGCCCCTGCGGCGAACTTCGCGGAGCTGGATGGAGAGGACGAACAATTGCCGTTCTAGGCCGGGAAAAGCAATCTTTCCCTAAAAAGATTGACAGTACAGTTTGCATTTTCCCTTGGCGGTGGGAGGTGAAACCGCCAACTCCAAAGGAAGGAGCGAAAACGTGGCAAAAGAAGTTTTCAGAATCGCCTACCCGAAGACCGGCGCGGAAAAGAAGAAGTGGGCGAAGGAGTACGGCATGAATGCGTACTACGCCGGGAAGCACTGGGCATTGCGGAAGAAAGACGCCGAGTTATGGCACTGGCTGACATTGGCGGCTATGAACGCCCAGGGCATTCGCAGAACACCCTTTAAGCTGCCCGTAGCCGTGACGTTCTACTGGAATGACCGGCTGGATATCGACAACCACGCAATTATGGGAAAGATGATCGTGGATGCCATGAAAGGCCGTGTCATCGAGGACGACAACCGGCGCTGGCTGAAAAGCGTTTCCCACAATTTCCACGACGAGGATTACATACAGGTTGAAATACGGGAGGTAAGGCCGTGACACAGTGTGAGCGTATCCTGCGGCATTTGCAGGACTATGGAAGTATCACCCAGGCCGAGGCTGTTACCGAGTACGGCTGTTACCGGCTGGGTGCAAGGATCTGGGATTTGAAAGCGCAAGGCGTACCCATCAAGAGCGAAACCGTCACCGGGAAGAATCGGTACGGAGAGCGGACGTGCTTTGCGCGGTACTCCATCATTAAAGAGGATTAGATAATGGCGATTGAATATTTCTGCGCTTATCACAGTTATCTGGACAGTATGGAGGAACTGAATGACACGGAGAGGGGGAGGCTTTTCACGGCTTGCCTAATCTACAGCAAGACGGGCGAAGCACCGCAACTCCGTGGTAATGAAAGATTCGTATTTCCAACTTTGAAAGCACAGATAGACCGAGATAAGGCAACATACGACAGCCGGTGTAAGAAAAACTCCGATAACATCCGCAAACGATGGAATACGGACGTATACGATGGCGAACAACCGTGTACGAACGATACCAAGACAAAGGAAAAGGAAAAGGAAAAGACAAAGGAAAAGGCAAAGGATAATTATATACCACCTTCGGTGGTTTGCGGTGAGCTGCCGAGCAGCCCCCCGCCTGCGGCGGTGCTTCCGCTGGTTGACGGAACGGATTTTGAGATTTCCGTGGAGACGGTTGCCGAGTTGTCCGGTCTGTATCCCGCCGTGGATGTAGCCCAGCAGTTGCGGAGTATGCGTGGCTGGCTTTTGGCAAATCCCAAAAACAGAAAAACAAAAGCCGGGATCATGCGCTTTGTCAACTCCTGGCTCTCCAGGGAGCAGAATTCGGCTAGACCTGCGGCAAACCAGAAGCCGGGCGGCTATACCAGCGGCGTTGACCGTCTGGCGGAGATGTACAGGGAGGAATTTGGAAATGGATAAACAGGAAGCGTACCAGATTCTCACGCTTTTACAGGCAAATTATCCCGATTCTTTCCGGGGAATGTCCAAAGAGGCGGCAAACGTGAAAGTCAATCTTTGGGCGGATATGTTCTCCGAGGAGCCATTTGAGGCCGTTGCCGCCGCTGCAAAAGCGTACATAGCCACGGACACCGGCGGATTTATGCCAACCATCGGGAAGCTGAAAGATATGCTCCATCGGATGCAGTCGCCCCAGCAGATGACGCAGATGGAGGCCTGGGGGTTGGTTGCGGGCGCACTGAGAAACAGCGTATACGGAGCGGATGACGAGTTCCGGAAGCTTCCACCGGCGGTACAGCGGACGGTGGGAAGCCCCGCCCAGCTCAAGGAATGGGCGCTGATGGACGCAGAAACGGTGCAGTCCGTGGTTGCATCGAATTTCCAGAGATCCTTCCAAGTGTGCCAGAAGCGGGAGGACGATTACCAGAAGCTCCCCGGAGCGGTAAAGAGCTTTATCGCTGAGCTGGCCGGGAAGATGGACTTTGAAATGCTACCGGAAGGCGGTGGAGTATGAAAAACGAAGTAGACAGGGAAAAGGAACGCCCCGGCCAGTACATCGATTCCGAGAGCCCATTTTGCAGAAACTGCACGCGGGACGATTGCCCCACCAACGGGGACGGCTGCAAGGCATGGGAAACGTATTTCATCGATAACTGGAATAAAAACATCATGAAACTATGGAAAAGCCACAAAAAACAACGCCAATTTTTCCGGTACGAACACCCGGATTTGGTGAGAGAGGGGATTGTTTTTGAGCATGAATGACTTGGAGCAGATGGCAATCGAGCGTCTGAAAGCCGCCTCTGAAATGTCTTTGGCGGCCTACCAGCAGCCTTTGGTGATCTGCATTTCAGGCGGCAAAGACTCCGGGGTTATCACCGAGCTTGCGGTTCGCTCCGGCATCCCCTGCGAGTTCCAGCACAACCACACCACGGCTGATGCCCCAGAAACGGTGCGGTTTGTCAGAAGTGAGTTCAAACGGTTGGAGGAAAAGGGCTACAAATGCACCGTAAACATGCCGACTTACAAAGGCCAGCGTGTGTCTATGTGGAGTTTAATCCCTCAAAAGCTTATGCCGCCAACACGGCTGGTTCGGTACTGCTGCGCCGTTCTGAAAGAAAGAGGTGGGGCAGGACGGTTTATCTGTACCGGCGTTCGCTGGGCTGAATCTGCATCCAGAAAAAACAACCGTGGAATCTACGAAAAACTGGGCGCAACCAAGGATAAAAATATCATTCTTGCCAACGACAATGACGAAAAGCGAATGCTTTTTGAAAACTGCCGCCTGAAAGCAAAACGAGTTGTAAACCCGATTATCGACTGGACAGACAAGGATGTGTACGGCTTCTTAGAAGATGCGAAAGTCCCGATGAACCCGCTATACGCCGAGGGGCAATGCCGGGTTGGGTGTATCGGATGCCCCCTGGCTGGCAGAAAAGGCCGGGAAACCGAGTTCACCCGGTGGCCGAAGTACAAAAATCTCTATCTGCGTGCGTTCGATAGGATGCTGGAGGAACGCAGACGGCGGAACAAGGAACCGGCTTGGGCTACCGAAGATTGGACTACCGCAGAAGATGTGTTCCGCTGGTGGATGGAGTACGATGTGCTACCGGGGCAGACAAGTATGGAGGATTTTCAGTGAGCAAAGCGAAAATGTACGGCTGTTTCAAGCCGGCGGGGGAATAAAGGAAAACAGAAAGGAAATGGGAAATGAAAAATGAGCTATGCACCAGCTGCAAGTACCGAATTGCCCCGGGTGGATGGGCGGCTTGTGACGGCTGCATTCACGATGAAGGCTTGAAAGATAGGTATGAGCCGATGACCAACGCCGACCGCATCCGGAACATGACGGACGAGGAGCTGGCAAAGTTACTCAGCACCGGAACGTTTATTTGCGAGGGTCGTAAAGATATCTGCGAGAATATGCCGGGATGCGAGGAATGCAGGTTGGCATGGCTCAAAGCCCCGGCAGAAAGCAAGGGGGAAAAATGAAAGTCCTGATAGCCTGCGAGGAATCGCAAACCGTGTGCAAGGCGTTCCGGGCGCTGGGGCATGAGGCCTATTCCTGCGATATTCAGGAGCCGTCCGGCGGGAAACCTGAATGGCACATCCTTGGTGATGCCCTGAAAGCTCTCGAGGGAGGGCACGTGACCACTATGGACGGGCAGGCGCATGATGTTGGGAAGTGGGATATGCTGATTGCACACCCGCCGTGTACATACCTGACGTCGGCCAGCGCGATACGCCTTTTTAATCGCGATCATACGGTGAAAGACTGGAACAGAGAGCGGCTTGGATGGGAAGCGCGGCGCTTCTTCTTGCAACTGCTGTCTTCCGGGGTTGAAAGAATCGTTGTGGAAAATCCGTGTCCGCTCCGGTGGTTCAACTTGCCCGAGTACGACCAGATCATTGAGCCGTATATGTTCGGCGACCCGTGGAAAAAGCGGACGTGCCTCTGGCTGCGAAACGTCCCACCGCTGATTCCGACAAACATCGTGAAACCCGAGGGTCTATGGGTCGGCAGCGCCTCCGGGAGGGAGCACAGTACGGGCAGGGTAAACCCCGAGTACACCCTGAAATCAAACCGGGACAGCAAAACCCGTGCAAAGACCTTCCCCGGTATTGCAAAAGCTATGGCGGAACAGTGGGGATAGACCATTTTCGTGAGGTCACGGAAATGGTTTAACCGCCTCGAAATCGACACTGTTAGGAGAGACCAATGACACGAAAACGTTTTGTAAAGCTGCTCATGTCGAAAGGCGTTAAGCGGAACAATGCAAACAGGATTGCGCAAGAGTTCCGGAAAGGGTCTTTGCCCTATGAATTTGCATGGATAGCTTTGGAGTGGAGATTTTTGGGAGAATGAAAACAAGCGATAAGCCCGGGGCAACCCGGGCGGGAAGGAGATAACGATGGAAGAAACCAAATTGAAGCCATGCCCGTTTTGTGGGGGAACAAAGATTTTTGTTGGAAGTGTTGCGGAAATTGAGCTTATGGACAAATACGATGAAAACTACGACTTATATAACAGCCAGTTTCAGGTTGTTTGTGACTCCATTGCTGGAGGATGCGGGGCTTCAAGTGGCTGCTGTAAGAACAAAGCCGCGGCAATTGAGGCTTGGAACCGGAGGGCTGACAATGGCTAAATCGGTACTTATCAGCATCCGCCCGGAGTGGGTGGAGAAAATCCTGAGCGGGGAAAAGACGCTGGAAGTCAGAAAGACCCGTCCGAAACTGGAAGCGCCTTTCAAGGTTTACATTTATTGCACTGCCGGAAACCTGAGTTACAAAGTTAAAGTTAATGGCGGGATGGTATGCAATGTGAGCGGTGGGAAAATAGTTGTCGGTGAGTTCGCATGTGACAACATAGCAACGTACAACTACGATTACTGCCCGCACCCGGAAATCGGAATGGATTACGACTGCGGTGATAGTTGGTGGGAGATTGACGACGAGGATTTGAAATCTGCATGTCTAACAGAGAAAGAATTTCGGTATTATGCGTTCGGAAGGGAGGCAATGTACGGCTGGCATATCTCCGACCTGAAAATATACGATACGCCGAAGGAACTGCCCCAGTTCCGGAAATGTTGCGGTACTCAGGATTGCGATAAATGCCAGCTTTGGGAAAATACCGGTGAATACGCTGGTTGCCTGACAAGCGAAGAACGCCGTTTGAATCGTGCGCCCCAGAGTTGGTGCTATGTGGAGGAATTGAAATGAGTGATTACATCAGCCGTGAGGCGGCAATAAAGGCAGCGGAACACGCATACGGCGAATGGAATCTTGCTATGGCTGCTGCTGATGGTGCAAGGCAAATCAACTTGGTGTATAAGAGGCAGGAGCTGTTAAAGGCAGTTGCATCTGTTTTCGATATTGTCCCCGCCGCCGATGTGGAGCCGGTGCGGCATGGGGAATGGTTGCGAACCGACGATGATTGGAGCAGCCTTCTGCGGCGGAGAATGGTGCTTTGAGGTTGACGAGGATGTGCAGCTGCTGGGGTACAACTACTGCCCGGGGTGTGGATGCAAAATGGATTTGGAGGACGAAACAAATGACGATTGACCGAGCAATTGAAATCCTTGACCCGGAACACCGGGAGCATTACGAAAGTATAGACCCCGTGAATGAGGCTTGTCGGATGGGAATGGAGGCGTTGGAGCGGACTAGGTGGATTTCGTGCAGTGAGAGGCCGCCGGAAGAACTTGAACCTGTAAATGTGGTGTGGGTAAATCACAACCCGATGCCGTACTACCGGTACATGAAGGACGTTCCGCAAAAAGCGACTGCTGTCTATTACAGGGGGGCTTGGTATTGGTGGTCGTGTGTTTGCGAAGATTTGCTTGTAGAGTGCGGCGCGAACGAAACGGATCAGGTGGATGACGATGTTGAAATCACCCACTGGCAGCCGCTTCCAGAATTGCCGAAGGAGGAAAACGATGAAACGATTGACGGTTGAACACTGGCAAAATCTTGATCCGTGGGAATGCTGCGGGCAGGATAACTATTGCATACGCCCCAGCAATAAGCCGGGTGGGTGCCGAAATGGCTGCATCGTGCAGAAACTCTATACTCGCCTTGCACAATATGAGGATACGGGGCTTTCGCCGGAGGAAGTAAAAACGGAGCGATGGATTCCGCGCAGTGAGAAATTACCTGATGCCTTCGCATCCGTTCTGGTTGAAATGCCCGGTGAAGAGCCATTCCCGATAGTGCGAGAAGGCTACATATCCGATGATGGAACGTGGGTAGCAGGGAACTTTAAGCGAGAGCCGGGAGAAATTACGCGCTGGAGGCCAATGCCTGCGCCACCGAAGGGAGGCGATGGAGAGTGACAGACTGTTTCAACTCCAGTTGCCCTTTCCGGGATAATTGGAGCAGCAACCCCTACAAGTGCGAGTGCGTGGCTTGCCCCAACAGGGTTACAAAATCACATATTATCATGAGCAACCGAACGCTGGTGCAAGAAGAAATTAAATATCTTACGAAAAATGGAGGTATTGGAAATGAGTGAAAGGCAAGAACACCGCCAGCGCCTTAATGCTAGAATTGCTTACGCCGCCGCTATTGAGCGGTGGGCGAAGAATCAGCCGTCACGCATTCGGTTCTTTGCCGTCAGACGCTGGCTGAAAGAGATGCCGAGGAAGGAGAATTTTTATGAGGCTGATTGATGCTGATTTACTTACAACTGAGATTATAAAAATTTCTGGCGTTATACCTAATTTTAATGAGGATGTGGCGCTTTGCTCGGTCGATAGCATGCCCACCGTGCGAGCTGTATCACTCGCAGAGTTTACGTGTGTGCAGAAGCAGCTGATTTCGCGCAACGCCCAACTGCTGGACGCGAAAGAAAAAATGAAATCCATGGTGCCGGTTGTCAGGTGCCGGGACTGCATTACATTTGAGGAAATAGGCAAGCACCCCACCAACAATGGAGGAACACCATTTGGGTATTGCTATCATTGGCAATATGAGCAGGGCATGTCCCCAAATGAGGTAGACGGCAATGATTTTTGCAGTTATGGGGAGCGAAAGGTGGATGAAAATGGAAGAACTTAACGGCTACACCCCACCTGCCAGCTTGAATTTAAGCGACTTCCAGGATGCTATCGGAGATGCCGTAGTACAGGCGATTATAAAAATTGGTATCCGGGTGAATCGGGAAGAACTTCTGAAAGCTCTGAAATATGACAGAGACAGGAAAAATAAGGAATTGGAGGTACATGAATAATGGCAGAACAGAATTTCAAATTTGATGATGCGTTACTTATGAAGACTGCACGCGAGATGCTTGCAAAAAAATTGACCGAAACAGTGAAAGAGGTCGCCAAGTCCGGGAAATGGGAGATAACCGCCATCGAGCAGGAAGAATCTGACCCGGAAAAGATTCTCCGGAGGATGTTTGCAAAATACGCCTACGGCAACGTCCCGGAGTGGTTCGCCTCTGCGGTATCTGCGACGTTCTATGTGCTGTCTGTGGACAAGGGAAAGGGGATTGAGTGTATTTCCGTCTTGCACACGGCAACGGAACGGGCACCGGCTGAAATTCGGATGACGGCGCAGACAAAACTGCTTAGGGTATGCCAAGAAACCGGGATGCTCGACGGGATTGGGAGTTTTCCTGTTCTCTAGGGGGCAACATGGAGTACAAGGACGGCAGGAAGTACTGCATCGGGTGCCGGTATTTTTTCGGATACTACGAAGGCAGCCGGTGCTGTAATTACATATTCGTCAGCGGGGAAAAGCGGCCTTGCCCGCCTGGGAAGGATTGCACCGAAAGGAGAAAGAAAACGAAAAACAGGAGACGGAATTTAATATTATAGCTTTATCCCTGTATAGTATATAATATAATCTTATATCTTGTAGTGTGTATGTGTTATGGTAAAGAATATAAGTAAATCTACTAAGATAGTAAAGGAGGACAACGACTTTGGCGGAAAGCAATAAACTCAAAAAGAAGCCTTATCAAGTTCCTGATCTGGAACCAGGAGACAACACCAAGTACATTAACCATTCCATGACTATCATGAAGTGGGACAAGCCGGACATGGACAGCTTGGAGGCGGTACAGAAACGGTGCTTCGACTATTTCAGCCTGTGCGCTGAGAACGATATGAAGCCGACTTTCGCAGGATTCGCTTTAGCTTTCGGTGTGGACAGAATGACCATGTGGAGATGGTGCAATAATCAGCCTAGAAGCAGGGATTTAAGCGACTCTGTGCGTGACACTATCAAAAAAGCGAGGGATTTAATCAACGCTCAGATGGAGGATTTCATGCAAAATGGCAAGATTAACCCCGTTGCCGGAATTTTTTTGATGAAAAACAATATGAACTACACCGACCAGCAGGAAGTGGTCTTAAAGCCGGATAATCCGCTTGGAGAGCGGGCAGACCCGGAGAAGCTGCGGCAGAAGTATCTGGAAGATGTTCGCGGTAGCGGTGCGACTATCATTGACGCGGAGGGTGGAACGGAATGAGAGAAAAGACGGAATACGCCATCGAACGAATGTGCACAGAGGTTGCCCAAATCCGGATGCTGATGGAGGGTGGCGCTAGGAAACCCGCCTGCGACTTTTGCAGAGAGTGTGTGAACAAACCGGAAACATTCTCCGTGGTTGCCCATAGCGGGCGGCAAATGACGGTGACTTGGAATTTTTGCCCAGTGTGCGGTCGGAAGCTCGAGCAACTATAACAGCGACTTTGACCCAGCGACTATAGCGACTATAAAAACGCCCCGGAGGTCTTGCGACTTTCGGGGCGACTTTCTGCGACTATGAAACGGGAATTTTCGGCTGCGACTTTGCGACTATGGCTCACGAGCTGGGAGCCTTGCGGGGATTTTCAGCCATGACGCAAAAACATGGCGGGAAATCTGATCGGGATCTGGGCTGCCTCTGGCGGGCCGTGGGGTGGCGCCCCTGTTCCGTCGCAGAGGGCAGAACGCCGGAGGGCGCAGAAAGCGACCAGACGGGCGAAAAGCTGCGGGGGCATCCTGGCATATCCGGCACAGGAATAGGCACAATGGCGGGCGCTGAGCGCCCCACACGCTGCATAAAACGCCGTGCGGCATTTCGTGGCGTCCATGCGTGCCCATTTTAAGGCGGGAACGATGCTTGACGTTAATTTATATTGCCGGAATAAAAGCCGCTTAAAAAGCCGCTGAGCGCCTTACAGGGCATAGCAAGAGAAAAGCCCCGCCACGTTGGCAGGGCAAAGAGAAAGCCGACAATAGATGCCAGCGCCGCAGAACAAAGAAAGCCGCCCGGACAATGCCCGGACGGCTTGAAATATTATTTGCTGATTTTCAGCAGCTCCGCAAGCACAAGCAGCGGGAAAAACAGAATTGCAAGGATAATCACGCGCCGACCTCCTCACAAGTCCAGAACTCGCACCCGCGGGAGGCTGCCAACTCGTAGCAGTCCCAAAAGTCGGGCCCCGCTTTTGCCTGAATTGTTGCTTCAAAATCCACGTTTTCCCCGGTTTTGCTTGCTGTAAAAATGTATGTTTTCATGGTTTTACCTCCTTATGCAAATGTAAATCTACGGGTTTCCGCTGTTTTTGTGTACCGGGCGGCGATTTCCGGCAGGTCTTTTTTTAGGGCGGTCGTGTCCACTCGGCAACTTGTGACAGCCTTATAAGTGGCCTTGTGTTCGTCCCCGGCCAGCGTGTCCACGCCTGCGGCCTGCATCTGGGCTTTCAGCTGGTCTTTCAGGCTCTCCACCATTGCGGCGGCTTCCTCCTGCATCCGGATATACTGGGCTAGTTCGGCCATGATTGCGTTAATGTTCATGCTTCCACCTCCTCAAGAATCACGGTTACATTATCGCGGCTGCAAAAGCTGCGGACATCGTAGGCCAGATATTTATATGTCCCGGTGTAAAGCCTGAGACAGAGAGTCCCGAACCGGGAGCCTATTTCCATGCGGTTTCTTTTCGCATAGGTGGAAATCAGGGCTGCCGGCGTAAAGTTCGCGCCATGCTCGACGGTCTCGCGGAAAGAACAAACCCATTTAATGCCGTCGTAGTGTTCCGCGCTGATCTCGTTTGCAATGGAAAGGATCTCTGATGTGGTGTAACTGGGGTTCTGTTTGTGGATGCGCTGTTCCAAGTTGAGATTGCGCCAAGATTGGCCGCTTTCGTCGGTGTATTGCGTGTCGATGTGTAGTCCAATGGGGTTGATGATCTCTCGCACGGGGTGTTTCAGCGGTGCGCCGGTTCGCTTATTGGTATAGCGCGGCTGGCTGCGGTTCTGCCAAAGGGAGAATTCAAGGAAATAAGTCCGGCCGTCTTTGCCGGGGATCGTCTCGCCCGTCGTGCATACACGATAATTTCCAACGTCGCTTTTAGTGGTGACCGGGACGCCGCCATTAAAATTGCAGCCGCGCTTTTCTAGTAATAGATAGTTCTTCCTGTTGATAATCATTATAATATTCCTCCTTGTAATTCTGCGGAGGCCGTGCTATAATAGCGGTGCCCCCTTGTGTGGTGCGCTCCCGGCTTGCTTGCTACGGCTTCGGGGGCGCTTTTTTGTTTACGTGGACATTATACACCAAATACATTTGGTTGTCAATAGGGAAATACAAATTTATTTAGTTTCTTTTCGCGTGGGAAGTTTGATTTTTACAGTGTTTTATACGCGCACATAATAGCCGAAATGTCTACAACATAAGTACATGTTCCTAGTCCACGATACAAGGACACGAAAACACGGCAAAACACGGAGAAATCAGAACATTTTCAATAAATATTGCATTTTGGCGTATGCTTTTATAGCCTTGAACGCAACCAAATATTTATTTTGTTGCGTTCACTTTACCGTTCATGTCGATACGGTCAAAATGTGTTTGCATAGCGTGGACAGCTTGCATTCCATGGATTTTGTGCCGTCCGGCACCGTCCAGCGGTTCCGGCTGCTGCTGGATAGCACCGGGGGCGGGGGATATGCGCCCGGGCATTTCCGCGCGGTAAGCCCCCCAAATAGATTTCAGCCCAAAAGGCTTCCTTCCCTTCTCGAAAAATCCCGAAAAAGAAAAAAGACCTCCAAACGGAAGTCTTGAAAGATTGGGAATGTGGGAAAAATCTAAAAAAGTTATTAAAAAATTATTTGACAACGCTTCTGTAAAGGTCTATAATAATAACACAGGGAACACCTGCTGGTAACAGATGTCCCCTGCGGTGGGAACCCAGACGGTTGCCACGAGCATACAAGTTAGTAGGTCGAGAGCTTAGCGCTCAAACAACCGTGAGCCGTTCTGCTGTGAACAGACGGCTCACTTCTTTCTGTTATGGAACTTGTCCCACGCTTGGACGAGAATCCAGCAGATAGACACAATCCAGAAAACATCTTGAAGAGTTATGTATGGTCACCTCCATGAGAAATAAATTTCCCGCGAGGGCTATACACACGCCTCCATTCCGCACTCGCGGGATGACAGGCAACCGTCTTTTTAACCGTACACCGTCTACAAAGGAGATAGGCTATGGCAAGCCAGGAAACTCGACGCGGACGGTGGGTTCCACGGAATTTATTATACACAGATTGTCGAATAATGTCAACTTAATGAGAGCCATCCTTTGCGGGGGTTCTCTTATTTTTTATGCTGCACAAAATCAACATTTCAAAAATCGCGCGAAAAACAAAAAGGCAAGAACCAACTATATAAAAGCTCCCTCCGGTCGTCACATCACCAATTTTATTTTGGCAATCCTATTGACAATCAAATATATCTAGTGTATATTAAAGGCACACAGGAGGTGCTACCAATGCAAATCAACAAAGCGATTCGCAGCCTTATGAAAGAGAAAAACATCTCTCTTATCTCTATGGCGAAAGCCATCGGCAAACAGAGAGGGAACGATGTAAGCTCAAGGCTTCTAAGCCCCAACATGACCTTCGACAAAGCAGTCGAAATGCTGGACGTTCTGGGCTATGAGGTAGTCATTCAGGAGCGCAAGCCCGGTGCCAGAAGAGCAGATCAGATCGTGATTGACCAAAAGGAAAGCTGAAATACGACGTAGGGGGAGTAATTATGCAGGCTGTATCAACCGCCATGTACACGCTTTTTGCAATCGAAATACTTGCACTTCCTATTTTGCTCATCATCTGGGTTATCCGAAAAATACAAAAGAAGCCTAAAATGAAATGGGTCAAATGGTTCTGGCTTTCTTTTGCTTTATTTTTGATAATCGGAGTGTCAACAAATCCTTCCACATGGTGCGAACATGAATACAAGCTGGTGGAAAGCAAAGAAGCATCCTGCACCGAAAACGGGTACGAGGAGTACCATTGTAATCTTTGCGGTGGCGATAAAAAAGAAACCTTAAAGAAACTCGGGCATTCTATGGAAGATGTTCGGCGGGTAGAGCCCACGGACGATAAGGACGGCGAATATGTCCAGAGGTGTACACGATGCGGATATGAAAAAATAGAAGTACTTCCAATGCTCAGAAAATCCGCTGAGCAGAAAACAGGAAGTTCGACATTGAAGAAAACTGAACCTACCACAGAACCCGCAGATACTTCTGTTGCTTACGACGATATATACAATGCATACAAAGAGAACGAGCTTTTGGCAAATGATACATACCGATACAACCGATACCGTATTACTGCGACAATCGACGGAATGAGCACCGGCGGGCTTCTGAATCTGACAGGCGGCGCTACACTGACGATGGAAGCCAGAGTCGGTAATACCATCGTTTACTTCTACGCAGAATTTGAGAAAGATCAGGAAGATGCCCTGAAAACAGTCAAAGTGGGAGATACGATTACATTTGAGGGAAAATGCATTGGAAGAGGTGGATTCACTGACTGCGAACTGAAATAAGGAGGTCTGACCTATGTGGGTGTTGCTAATTATTCTGTTCCCCATATTCGTGCTGATAGAGCTTATGAAGCATGTATAGGGGGGCAACCCATAAGTGAATAAATGTTCCCATAGGTGGGAGCCATAGCCGAAGGGCTGCTTGTGCTGAGATACGCACGGGCAGCCCTTATTTTTGTATCAGGAGGGAATTTATGAAAATCGACGTTTTGGGAGCAGAATATACGCTTACGGTAATTAGGGGAAGCAAAGAGCCAAGGCTCAAGGATTGTGACGGTTTCTGTGATGAAACTACGAAAGAGATGCTGGTCGAAAATTACGAAGACAGCAAGGGGGAACCAAATTGCAAGCAAAACCTTCTGGTTCAGACAAATAAGGTGAAGCGGCATGAGATCATTCACGCATTTCTATTTGAAAGCGGCCTTGCTGAAAACTCTTACTGGGCACAAAACGAGGAAATGGTGGATTTCTTCGCAATCCAGTTCCCAAAACTGCTGAAAGCATTTGAACAAGCTGACGCTCTGTGAGGTGAGAGTATGGATTATGAGAAATTGTCAACCTCCATTCTGGGGGCTATCGAGAACAGACCGGGTGATATCGGGGCATATGAAGACCTGTTTTCCCTGTGTCAGGCATGGGCTGAGACTGATTTCACGGCGGCTCATCGGGCGAATAAAAAATTGAAGGATATGTGCGACCGAATGATGGATAAAGTGCCCATGTCTCAGGTGGAGGGATTCTACAGCCTTTGGCGGCGGGGGCTATTGTTTGAGGCTCCATATGACTTTGACAGCTATCTCACCTATATGGAGCTGGATAGGCAGGCGAAAAAGCGGTTTTATCAGCCACGGAAGAAGCAGCTAAAGCCCGTGGTGGACGCACTGCAAGCGCTGTGCGGGGATGACAAGCTGGATTTGCTGGCGGTTAGTTTGCCCCCCGGCGTAGGAAAGACCACGCTTGCAATCTTCCTGCTGACCTGGATTGCCGGACGCGACCCAAACAACCCGAATCTGACGGGCAGCCACTCCAATTCCTTTGTGCGGGGCGTGTATGACGAATGTCTGCGGCTGTTTGACTCAAAGGGGGAATATCTATGGCATGATGTCTTCCCTGCCGTTCAGGTGTCCAGCACCAACGCAAAGGACTGCCGAATTGACCTTGATAAGCGGCAGCGATTTGAGACGCTGGAATTTACCTCCATTGGAACGGGCAATGCCGGTCTGTACCGGGCGGCGAACCTGCTGTACTGCGACGATCTGGTATCTGGTATTGAGGTCGCGCTATCCAAAGAGCGGCTGGACAAGCTGTGGGAAACCTACACTACGGACCTGCGGCAGCGTAAAATCGGTGACAAATGCAAAGAGCTTCATATTGCTACCCGGTGGAGCGTTCACGATGTGATTGGGCGGCTGGAACGGGAATATGAGAACAATCCCAGGGCGAAATTCATTCGGATTCCTGCCATGAACGAGGACGACGAAAGCAATTTTGATTATGAGTTTGGCGTGGGGTTCTCCACCAAGTTCTACCGGGAACAGCGGGATATTATGGATAGCGTCAGTTGGAAAGCGCTGTATCAAAATGAGCCTGTAGAAAGAATGGGGTTGCTTTACCAAGAAAATGAACTCCGCCGCTATTTTGACCTTCCAGACCAAGAGCCAGACGCAATCATTGCCGCTTGCGATACAAAGGACAGAGGAACGGATTATTGCGCCATGCCGATCGCGTACCAGTATGGTGACGATTACTATATTGAAGATTTTATATGCGATAATTCTAACCCGGAAATTGTGGAAGCAAGAATTGTGGCAAAACTGCTAAAGCACAGGGTTCAAGCTGCACGTTTTGAAAGCAACTCCGCAGGAGGAAGAATTGCGGCAGATGTGCAAAAGCGTGTGAAAGAGGAAGGCGGAAGAACAAAAATCACGACAAAGTTCTCCACCACGAACAAAGAAACACGAATTATTATCGCCGCCGGATATGCCAAAGAGCATTTTCTTTTCAAGGACGAAAGCGCATACAAAGGCGATAAGGAGTATCGGCTTGCTATGAGTATGCTTTGCGGATACACAATGGCTGGAAAGAACAAAAACGACGACCTGGTTGACAGTATCGCAATGCTGGTTGACTATTCAGAATCTTTCAGGCTGGCAAAGGTTGAAGTTATGAAAAGGCCGTTCTAAAATAATGCTTGACTTTTTGTCACGCATATATTATACTTAATGCGTGACAGAAAGTGAGGTGAGCAGGTGTCACCAAGAACCGGAAGGCCAAAAGCCGAAAATCCAAAAGATGTCCGATTTAGCGTAAGATTGGATGCCGAAACGGACAGAAGATTGCAGGAATATTGTCTCAAAAACGGAATTACAAAGGGAGAAGCAATCAGAAACGGAATCCGGCTGTTATTGGCAAAGAAAAAATAGGGCGTTGGAGGCCTAGCAAACCACACCAACACCCTATCCACCCCAGAGGTTTCCCGCTGGATAAATCCATTCTATCACAAACGGAGACCTCTATCAAGTAAAATTTTATGGAGGTTTTTATGAATAACGAAATTATGACAATCAGCGGTATCCCCTGCTACGAAAAGAACGGAACCGCCTACCTGAATCTGGAAGCTGTTGCCCGTGGGCTTGGATTCACATACGTTGCCACAAGTGGCAATGAGGTCGTCCGGTGGAAACGAGTTGAGGGGTATTTGAAAGAATTGGGCGTAGCCACTTGTGGCTACGATGAATACATCCCCGAAAGCGTGTTTTACCGCCTTGCCATGAAAGCGAAGAACGAAGTTGCCGAGGCATTTCAGGCGAAGATTGCCGAAGAAGTAATACCCTCCATCCGCAAGCACGGAGCCTACATGACCCAGGAAACGCTGGAAGCGGCGATTCTGAATCCTGATTATCTGCTCAAGGTAGCTACTGCCTTAAAGGCTGAAACGGACAAGCGCAAGGCATTGGAAGCGAAGGTTTCGGCAGATGCGCCCAAAGTTCTGTTCGCTGACAGCGTGGCCGCTTCCAGTAGCACGGTTCTTGTGGGTGAGTTAGCAAAGATCATGCGGCAGAATGGTGTGGACATGGGCGAAAGACGGCTGTTCCGGTGGATGCGGGACAATGGGTACTTAATCAAGCGCAACGGCACGGATTACAACATGCCTACGCAGGCCAGCATGGAGCAGGGGCTCTTCCGTATCAAGGAAACGGTCATCAATCACAGTGACGGACATACCTCTGTGAGCAAGACACCGAAAGTTACCGGCAAAGGACAGACGTTCTTCCTGAATAAGTTTCTGGGGGAGGGCAAGACCGTATGACAACCGCAAAAATGAACGAAATCTGGATGAATGCTCACATGGCTCTTGCAACAACGGAAATGCTGTTGGATATGCTTGACATGGAGGCTGACCCCGAAACCGGGGAACTTGCCCTTGGTAAGGCGCGGGTTGGGATGTACTGCGACGTTCTGGCTGCTGTTTGCAGCCAGATTAAAGGGATCGCAGACACGATTAGCGGCAAATAACAAGTAAATATTGGATGTGAGCGCGTTGGGTGTAGGTAACTTCACCCGATGCGCTTTGTGTTTTTATTCTCCGATGGTTTACGAACGAGAATTAAGTAGACAACCATCCGCCACTGTGGTATAATGGTAAATGAGAAAATAGATTTCCGGAAAAGGGGGTGCGTAATACGGAGAGCAGGCGGTTATTCGGGCGTCGGGTAATTTACACCGAGGTTACGGATATAAACGAGGGGAATATCATCGACGTGCTACAAAAGGCACTGTTTACGCACCTGCAAAATCAGGCAGAGATTGATTACCTGTACCGGTATTACAAGGGAGAACAGCCAATTCTGAGCCGTGTGAAGGAAGTCCGCCCGGAAATCAACAACATGGTTGTGGAGAACCGAGCAAATGAGATCGTATCTTTCAAATCGGCCTATCAAGTCGGCGAACCAATCCAGTACGTAAGCCGTGGTGGGGACGAAGACATTTCCTCCGAAGTGCTGAAACTGAATGACTATATGCTGTCCGAAGACAAGCCGGAAAAGGATAAGGAACTTGCCGATTGGCTCTTCACTTGCGGTACCTCTTATCGAATGACTTTGCCGGACGTTTTGGCGGATGCCGAGGAAGACGAGGCTCCTTTTGAGATATTCACCCTTGACCCAAGATACGCATTCGTGGTGTACTCTGTGGGCCTTGGCCATAAACCCATGATGGGTGTACGGTATGTTCTAAAAGAGGACGGAACGCTCGTTTTCTCCTGCTGGACAGAAACCAGGTATTTCGAGGTCTGGAACACGTGGGCTGTTATTCGCGCAGAAGATCAGATTTTGGGAATCCCGATTGTGGAGTACCCGGCGAACATGGCTCGTTTAGGGGCATTTGAAATCGTGATTCCGCTGCTGGACGCCATTAACATGACGGAGAGCAACCGAATTGACGGCGTAGAGCAGTTCGTTCAAGCACTGATGCTGTTCCATAATGTTGACATCAGCAGTGAGGACTACAAGAAACTGCGGGACGAGGGCGCAATCAAGTTCAGGGATATTGACGCCACACTGAAAGCGGAGATTCAATATCTGACCTCCGAAATGAACCAGACCCAGACGCAGACCCTTGTGGACAGCATGTATGAAACGGTGCTGACCATCTGTGGAATGCCCAACCGGAACGGAGGGACTTCTACCTCTGACACCGGATCAGCGGTCATCATGCGGGACGGCTGGTCGGCAGCGGAAGCCAGAGCCAAGGACACGGAGCTGATTTTCAAGAAGTCCGAAAAGGAATTTTTGAAACTGGTGTTGCGTATCTGCCGGGACATGGGACATCTGAGCCTGAAACTCTCGGCACTGGAAATCCGGTTCACGCGGCGGAATTACGAGAATATCGCGCAGAAATCAACGGTTCTAACCCAGATGCTTGCTTGCGAGAAAATTGCCCCTGAACTGGCATTTACACATTGCGGGTTATTTTCCGACCCGCAGTTGGCCTACCGAATGAGCATGGATTACATGGCCGAGCAGGAGAAAAAAGCGGCGAAGCTCGCCGCACATAACGGAGGTAACGGCGATGGAAGCGGAAACCAGACCGGCGGTCAGAGTGACGGCGAAGGAAATTCGGGCGATTGAGGAAATCATCCGCCGCCGGAATCAGGCGGAAATCAAAGTCGAACAAGGCCAGATCGTGGTCATTGAGATTCGGCGCAAGAAGGTTAACTGACTGTTTGGCAAAGAGCGCCGCACCTTTCGCGGAAGAGCCACACCAAATGGTATAATTTGTGACTGCTCTAGGGAGCAGCGAACAGCCGAAGGGCTTCTGATACCAGAAATGGTATTGGAAGCCCTTCTTTTTTACACTGCGGCATCGATAAGCGGTAAGGCAAACAGAAACTTAAAATTAGGCGCGGCAGACAGCGAATGGGGTTCACCTCTCCCCCCACAGAAGGCCGTTCAAATCGGCCTCGCGCCATATATATCGCCGATGGCCTCCCTATCGGCGATGAAACCCGGAAACGGGCAAAGCGGTTCCCCGGCACCGTAAGCCGGGGATATGTGGGTTGTTAGCTCAGCTGGTAGAGCAACGGACTGTTAATCCGCAGGTCACAGGATCGAAGCCTGTACAGCCCTCCATAACAGCAGCAGGGAAGCTGCTCTATCAAAAACGCAGACGGGAGACAACCCGTAAAAACAGAGATCACGGCGGAGGGAACCGCCTCACCAAACGCAGGAGGAATAATTATGGCAAAAATCGACACAAATCTCATTGAAGGTTATGCGGACATGACCCCGGAACAGAAGCTTGCCGCTTTGGAGGGCTTTGAGTACGAGGACAACACCGCAGAACTGGAAAGGCAGAAAAACGCGCTGTCCAAGGCCAATTCCGAGGCTGCGGAATGGAAGCGTAAGCACAACGCGCTTCTGACTGACGAGCAGAGGAAGCAACAGGAGCAGGCCGAAAAGTGGGAGAACATGGAAAAGGAGCTGGCCGGTCTGCGGAAGGAAAAAACCGTTGCCGGTTACAAAGCAAAGCTGGTTGCGCAGGGCTATGATGAAGCCCTTGCGGACGCTACTGCGGCGGCCATGGAATCCGGCGATATGGCTACGGTTTTTGCCAACAACCAGACGTTTTTGGAAAAATACGCCCAAAAAGTCATTGCGGACAAGCTGAAAAGAACGCCCAGAGGCGCGGATGGAAACCCCGGCGGCGCAATGACCAAGGCGGATTTCCTGAAACTCGACACCAAATCCCAGATGGAGTTTATCAAGAACAATCCTGACTGGAAAACAATTTTGAAATGATTATGGAGGTAAAACATTATGGCTACTTATCTTGGCTTTCCGTTTGACCCCGAGCTGTTTAACTACAACTGGGCAAATGCGAAAGACCCCACCCTGACCGCGATGTTTGAGAGCGGTGCTGTCGCCCCGAACGCAGAACTGGCGGGCTTGATTTCCAACGGCTCTGACTTTTATACGCTGCCGTTCTACAAAGTCATTGGCGGCACTCCTGAGAACTACGATGGCGCAACTGACATCACCCTGACCGACCCCGAAGGCAGCGCTCAGAATGGTATCGTGTTTGGCCGCGCCCACGGCTGGAAGGAGAAGGACTTCATCGTTGATTACAACAGCGGTGCCGACCCCATGCAGCAGATCGTGTCTCAGGTGTCCAAGTATTGGCAGAAGCAGCGTCAGTCCATCATGCTGAAAATCTTGAATGCTGTGTTCGGTGTGACCGGCAGCGGTGAGTTTGCCGGTTGGGCGAACCACATCACTGACCTGTCTTCCGCATCCACCACTGTTGCGGATGCAAACAAGATGGGTGCGACCACCATTGGCGATGCGATTCAGAAGGCCGTGGGCGACAATCAGGACGCTTTCCGGCTGGTGTTCATGCACAGTAAGGTCGCCACCAATATGGCTGGCCTGAAGCTGCTGGACTTCCTGAAATACACCGACGCCAACGGCGTTGAGCGCCCCCTCCGCATTGGCACCGTGAATGGCATGACTGTTGTCGTAGATGACAGCTGCCCCGCCACCGCCGCTACCAGCGGAGAAAGTGCGAAAGCGGCCACCTACACCACCTACGTCCTCGGCCTTGGCGCAATTCAGTACGCCCCCGCCCCCGTGAAGGTTCCTTCCGAGCTGACCCGCGATGCTCTCAAGGGCGGCGGCTATGACGCGCTGGTGACCCGTATCCGCGAAACCATGCACCCCAACGGTTTCAGCTTTACCAAGCCCACTTCCGGCTACACCGCTTCTCCCACGGATGCGCAGCTTGCGGCATCTGCCAACTGGTCTATCGTGGCCGACCCGAAGACCATTGCGCTGGCAAAGATCATCACCAACGGCTAAGGAGGTTCACCATGTTCTATGTTTCTGACGGGAAAGTGTATGTGCGCGAGGGAGATCACTTTCGCAACGTGGGCTTTACCGCAAAGGACAAGGTGATTACCCGGCGCGAACTTGAGAGCACTTCTGTGGTGATGGGAACGGTAGTCGTTGATACCCTCAACGACCCCGTACCGCTCACCCGCGAGGAAGTTATCACCAAGTTTGGTTTATCGGAGAATAATCCTATTCCCGTTATCAAGAAACCACGCAAGAAGGCGGGAGAACCCGTAGAATGAAAGGAGGTAAGAAACCGTGCAGGAAGCCGAGAAAAACGCATTGGTAAAAGCCATGGCGAATGAAACCGACGAAAGCACGGTTTCTGCCTACCTTGGCATTGCGGCAAGCAAGATTTGCCGCAGGGCATACCCGTTTGACCCTTCCATTATGGAGGTTCCGGAGCAGTACAGCTATCTACAGGTGGAGATTGCTACGTATCTTCTGAACAAGCGAGGCGGAGAGGGTGAGCTATCTCACAGCGAGAACGGCATTTCCCGTTCCTACGAGAACGGGGACGTTCCGGAATCCATGATGCGACAGATCGTTCCCATGGCCGGGGTTCTGTGAGGTGACAGTATGAGAATCATGGAGCGAAACAAGCAAAGCTTCTGGTATCTGCTGTATGACCGGAAAGTGCCTGTCACCGACGAAGACGGCAACGAAACCGGCGAGGAAACTGTTGTGTACAAACCTGCCGTTTCCTTCCGCGCCAACGTATCCGCTGCGACCGGGGCTTCTCAGGTGGAGCAGTTCGGCAATCTTGCCGGGTATGACAAGGTCATCGTTACGGATGACATGACCTGCCCCGTTGACGAGAATACCGTGCTGTTTCTGGACAAGGAGCCTGTGTATGACGAGGACGGGAAGCCCCTGTATGACTACATGGTCAGACGGGTGGCAAAGTCTCTGACCTCAGTGTCCATCGCCGTTACGAAGGTGAGCGTGTCGTGAGCTACAAGAAAATTGTGGTTCCGCTGTCGGTTTCCGGCATTCAGAAGATTCAGGACGAATTGAAGGAATACAAACGCTGGCAGAAGGACAAGGCAAAGGAACTGGCCGAAAGGCTGGCAATGCTGGGCGCTTCTGTGGCTTCCATCCGGTTCTCACGGGCTGTTTACACCGGGATGAGGGATGCAACCGTGTCCGTCGTGGCAATCCCGAATGGTTACGCCGTAAAGGCCGATGGGGAATCCGTCCTTTTCATTGAATTTGGAGCCGGTATCACCTACGGAACCGGACACCCGGAAGCGTCGGAGTTTGGCATGGGGGCTGGCACCTACCCGGACGGGAAAGGCCATTGGGACGACCCCAAAGGCTGGTATCTGCCCAAAGACAAGGGCGGCGGCCACACATACGGAAATCCTCCTGCAATGCCCATGTATGAGGCGAGAAAAACGATTGAGCAGGAGCTTCCGAGAATCGTTATGGAGGTGTTCAGGGCTTGATTGATATTGAAAAGCTGATCTATACCCCCATTGCCGAGGCTCTGCGAAAGCGCTTCAAGGGCATTGCGGTATCCGGCGAATATGTGAACGCCCCTCCAAAGTTCCCCTACGTAAGCATCGTAGAGCAGGACAATTATATGCCCGCGAACAGGCTGGACAGCAGCGACCGGGAAAAGTTCTCCACGCTGATGTACGAGGTGAATGTGTACTCCGACAAGGCGGGAAGCAAGAAAAGCGTCTGCCGGGAGATCATGGGCGTTATAGACGAAATGCTCTACAAACGGAATTTCACGCGAATTTCGTTGTCCCCTGTTCCGAATATGGAAAACGGGACGATTTACCGTCTGGTTGCCAGGTATCGGGCGGAGACGGACGGCGGAACAATTTACCGCAGGTAAATATGCTTTACCTTTCCGTAAGGGCGGAAAGAGAGCCGAAGGGCTGCTTCACAGGAGGCAGCCCGTTTTTATTACAACGAAAGGATGATTAAACATGGCCATAAGCACGTATAAAGTTTTCCTGATGAAAAAGGGAACCACCGGCAACACCTACGAAAAGCTCATTGACATCAAGGAATTCCCTGATCTGGGCGGCGATCCGGAGATGCTGGAAACCACTACCCTGTCTGACAAGATGCAGACCTACATCGCCGGTATCCAGTCTCTGGATGCGCTGGCGTTCACCGCGAACTACACTCTGACTGACTACAAAGCGCTGCAAGCGCTGGCTGGAAAGACCGAGAGCTACGCCGTATGGTTCGGTGGTGACGAGGCTGGCGGTTCCCTGACCCCCACCGGCAGCGACGGCAAGTTCAAGTTTGACGGTCAGCTGACCGCCTACGCCACCGGCGGCGGCGTCAACGAGGTTGTAGACCTGAACATTTCCATTGCCCCGGCCACGCCCATTGAGCTGGACGACGCGACCTGAGCCAAAACACAGACCACACATTTTTAAGGAGGATTAGCGATGGCTAAGAAAATCTGCATTCCCTACAACGGCAAGAAGTACACGCTGGAATTCACCCGCTCCACGGTTTCCGCCATGGAGAAGACCGGGTTCTCCATCAATGAGCTTGGCGACAAGCCCGCTACCATGATTCCCATGCTGTTCAGCGGCGCTTTCGCGGCCAATCATCCCAACACCAAGGTTGCTACCATCAACAAGATTTACGACGGTCTGAGCAATAAGACTGGCTTGGTAAAGGCGCTGACGGAAATGTACTCCGAGGCCGTGTACACCCTGCTTTCCGATGATGAAGAGGAAAACGAGGGAAACCCCGGCTGGGAAGCAGTAGAGTAAGCGAACTTCTTTCCGAAAACGGAGGGGGTGGGGAGACCCCTACCCCCTCTTACGCTTACACAAATATCTTCAAGAAGTTATTCCCGTACTATCTTGCAATCGGCATGACCTATGACCAGTTCTGGAATCAGGACGTGGAACTGGTGAAAGCCTACCGGGAAGCTGACAAGATCAAACGGGACTTGAAGAATCAGGATATGTGGATGCAAGGGGCTTATTACTATGAAGCCCTTCTGGATGCCGCCCCGGTTCTGCGGTTCAGTTTCAGCAAGAAGCCTCCGAAGCCGGTTCCCTACCGGGAGCAGCCCTTTGAGCTGCACACTGGGCAGCGGAAAGCGGCGGATAGTGGAGAAAAGCAGCTGACCCAGCAGGAAAAGAGCGACAAAAAGGCGAAAGCCATGATGGAGATGTTTATGGTATCCATCAACAAGAAATTTGAGAAGAAGGGCGGTGAAGGGAATGGCTGACAATGTGGAAATGCAGGGCATTGAATTTCAGATTGTGAATGACAGTGCCGCGGCATCTGCGGGTGTAGAGCAGCTGGCCAAGAAACTGGCGGCGCTGAAATCATCCATCAGCGGTTCCACAACTGCCCTTTCCAAAGTTGCAGCGGGAATTTCGCAGATCAAGAATGCCGTGAACAACATGAATACCGGCGATTTTGCGAACAAGATAAACCGCATTAGCAGCTCCCTGGGCAATCTGAAAGACCAGACGGATAGCCTGAAAATCTCCGCGTCCATCGGAAACCAGCTGGCGGCCATCAATCAAGCAATCACCAATCTGCCGGACACCCCCGGAGAAAAACTGCGGAATCTGGCATCCGGATTGCAGCCTCTGTCCGAGCTTGGCCGGTCTAATATGACTTCCTTCATCAACCAGCTGAAAAAGCTGCCAGAGGTCATCCAGGAGCTTGAGAAAGCGGATATTGATAAGTTCACTCAGCAGATGAAAGACTTGGCTTCGGCCATGAAACCATTTGCGGATGAAATGAACAAGGTTTCCTCCGGCTTTTCGGCATTTCCAAGCAGAATTCAAAGGCTGATTACATCGACGGAGCAGTACAACGGTACGGTAAGGCGGGCAACCACAAGCACAAATGCTTGGAGCAGTGCGCTCAAAGCAATCAGCTTTGCGGCCATATACCGGGCGGCGGCAAAGCTCCTGGGTATCGCAATTGCAAAATCGTCCCAGTATACGGAGGATTTGAACCTGTTCACCGTTTCAATGGGTAAGTACGCCGAGGAAGCCTATAACTACGCCCAGAAGGTTTCTGATGTAATGGGCATTGACCCTGCTGAATGGATGCGGAACCAGGGCGTTTTCAACACCATTATCACAGGTTTCGGTGTGGCTGGTGACAAGGCAGCGTTCATGGCCAAGAACCTGACGCAGTTGGGCTATGACCTTGCCTCCTTCTATAATATCGATTTTGAATCGGCAATGCAGAAGGTTCAGTCCGGTATTTCCGGAGAACTCGAACCTCTGCGGCGGCTTGGCTACGACCTGTCTGTTGCCCGGTTGGAGCAGGAACGCTTGAATCTTGGAATTGACAAGAGCGTTTCCAGCATGACGCAGGCGGAGAAATCCCAGCTGCGGTACTACGCCATGATGACGCAGGTAACGCAGGTGCAAGGTGATATGGCACGAACGCTGGAAAATCCGGCAAACATGCTGCGGGTACTACGGGCGGAACTTGAACAAGCCGCACGTGCCGTGGGAAACATCTTTATTCCGATTCTGACGAAGGTTCTGCCAATTGCTATTGCCGTGGCAAGCGCCTTGCAGGAAATCATAGCGGCCATTGCCGCCCTGTTCGGGGTAACGGTAAAGTCCCCGAAATGGGGGGATGCGATTGGGAGCGCTTCTGCCGGGAGCGGCGCCATTGCCGACAACATGGACAGTGCCGCCGGTTCGGCGAAGGAGCTGAAACGATACCTTGCCGGGTTTGATGAACTGAATGTCCTCCCCGACCAGAATCAGGGCGGCAGTGGAAGCGGAGCCGGTGCAGGCGGTGGAGACCTTGGCTTAAACTTGCCGGGGTATGATTTCCTGAAAAATGCAGTAACCACGCAGATTGACGAGTGGAAAAAGAAACTGGAGCCGCTTGTTTCCTTTGTTAAGGACAATCTGAAAGAGATCCTGGAGCTTATTGCCACAATCGGAATTGCGCTACTTGCATGGAAGTTGTCAAACGATTTCCTGAACGGAATTATGGCGCTAAAAACGCTTGGCAAAAACGGCCTTTCCATCCCACTTACGATTGCCGCAGGCGTGATTCTGACAGCCGCCAGTTTTTCAATCGAGTTTAGAGCCATTAAAGACGCCATCGAAGATAAACTTAATAGCTTCAATTTCGGGGAGATCATTCTGAGTGGTTTAGGTGGAACTGTAGGCGCTGGGGTTATCGGAAAAGGAATTGGGCAGCTAATTTTCAAGGCGTTCAAAGGAAGCGCTGTAGCCAAGGCGATTACTGCGGGCGGCGGAACGATAAGCACGGGACTTATCGGGGCAGCCATCGGTGGAATTGTTGCTGGAATCCCAATGTTCGTTACCGGCGTATACGACGCGATCATGAATGGGCTGAATACCCTAAACGGCTTATTGATTCCAGCGGGGTCTACATTAGCTGCTACGGGAATTGGCGCAATCATTGGTACGGCGATAGGCTCTGTCGGTGGCCCTGTTGGTGCAGCTATCGGCGCACTCGTTGGCCTAGCAGTAGGCGCACTGACAGACCTTGGTATTCTGATTTACCAGAAGTGGGATGAAATCTGCGCATTCTTTGCACCTGCTGCGGAATGGTTCAATATAAACGTTGTGCAACCAATATCCGGATTCTTCTCCGGACTTTGGGATGGAATTGTCGATACGTTCTCTCCTGCCATCTCGTGGTTCTCTGATTTGTGGGGTAGCGTGAGCCAGACATTCGAGGATGTTTTTTACGACATCGGAGTGCTTGCAAGTGGCACGTGGGAAACCATCAAGATTATATGGGGAATTGTTTCTGACTGGTTTGACACAAATGTTATCCAGCCTGTCGCCTCGTTCTTCTCCGGCCTTTGGGATGGCATATCTTCCTGGGCCATAAAATCGTGGAATAAAATCAGCACTGTTTTCTCTGGAATTGCAGCCTGGTTTGACGCAAACGTCATTCGCCCGATTGTTGGATTTTTCACGGATTTGTGGACAGATATAACGGTTATATTTGGGAAAGTAGTCGGATTTTTCAAAGGAATCATAAACGGCGTTCTTTCCGGACTTAACTCGGCAATCAGCTACGCATTCGGCGGAATCAACAGCATTCTCCGCAGTATCCGAGGATTCAGCATTGCAGGATTTACCCCGTTCTCCGGTCTCCGGGAAATCAGCGTTCCTCAAATTCCGATGCTTGCCGACGGCGGTTTTGTAGACCAAGGTCAACTCTTTATAGCCCGTGAAGCGGGCGCAGAAATGGTTGGCTCTATTGGCAGAAGAACGGCTGTTGCCAACAATGACCAGATTGTTGAGGGTATCGCAACGGCTACCCGTGAAGGAAACGAAGACCTCATCAACGCCCTGTATGCTGTCGCTCAGCAGATTATCGCGGAAATGCGCAATCAGGACAACGGAGGTGGCGGTGGATATGACTTCGACCGGGCTGTCCGGGATGCTCAGCGCAGGAACGCAAGAATGTATGGATAAACGGAAGGAGTGAAAACGGCATGAAGATGATGCTCAAGATAAACGGCGTGGACTTCATGCCGTTCATCGCCAAACAGGGCGTAAAGTGGCAGCGCAACGACATTGATGCACCTAATTCCGGGCGCACAATGGACGGAACAATGCAACGTGGCCGGGTGACAACCAAAATCCGTCTGGACATCACCTGCCGCCCGCTAAAGGCTGAGGAAGCTATGACCGTGTTGCATACCATTCTCCCGGAATATGTGACCGTGGACTACTACGACCCTATGAGCGGGTACCGCAACAATGTGACCATGTACTCCAACAATAACCCTGCATCTTTCCTGATAGAGAAGCCGGAAGACGATTGGTGGAGCGGCATTACCTTTCCCCTGATTGAGAGGTGACGGGCGCTTATGCAGAACGTATCACAGGAATACCGGGACATTGTAGCTGGCAACCACTGGTTTGAAAACCGCCTCTGCATCGGTGATACCGGAAGGCTAATTGACAAAAGCGGAAGCGCAATCACGTTCGGCGGAGTGCGCATTCTGGTAGATAGCGGTGGCGCTGAAACCGGCTACGGTGAAGAACTGCTGATATCCATGGAGCAGAAGCAACCGCTTCTTTCCGATTCTCCTGACGTTGGAAAAACCTGCGCCGGTGAGATCAACGTTGAAATGATTCATCCCTATGGTGATATCCCCAAACGTGCGCTTCTTCGGCCATACGTCAGAGCTGCAAATGAGAATGCCGTCTCTGAATGGCTGCCACAAGGAAAGTATTACATTGACAAACGGAGCGAAGGAGAAATCGGCGACCGGACAAAACTAACGCTCCACGGATACGACGGAATGCTTCTTCTGGAAGAAGACTATCCGGCAGAATCCTCACTTAACTGGCCTGCAAGTGACATTGAAGTTCTGAAAGAGATTTCCGATGCAGTCGGCATCTCGCTGGATAGCCGGGTATATCAAATCGTCACTTCTGGTTACGAAATCCCGTACCCTGCCGGGTACAGCTGCCGCGAGGTCATTGGCTACATCGGCGCAATGTACACCGGCTCCTGGGCTATGACGGCCACCGGAGAATTGATGCTGGTCACGCTCACGGGTCTTCCGAAGGAAACCAACTATCTGATTGTTGGCGGAAGCGATAACAGAGCGATCACGTTTGGAGGTGCCAGAATCCTTGTTTGATAAGTTCATCATCGGGTCTGCCGCCGACAGCCTGAAAATATCAGACCCACTCAGCGCGTACAGCCGAGTCACGTTGAAGGTTGCTGACGGCGTGGAGTATACGGCGGGTACAGACAGCGGCAAGGAACTGATCTCCGAAAACCCTTTCGGAACTCAGAAAATGGCAAACGATATGTTGACCAGAATCAACGGCTATTCCTACCAGACGTATACGGCTACAGGCGCAATCTTAGACCCGGCGGCGGAGATTGGAGACGCGGTTCAGGTTGATGGAACCTATGGCGGCATTTACAGCGTGTCAAAGTCCTACGGGAAAATGATACGCGCGGATGTTTCCGCCCCCGGATCTGAGGAAATTGACGAATCCGTTCCCTATAAATCCCACGAAACACGTAAGGTAGAACGTCAGTTTATAGAAACCCGGGCGCAACTGAAAATTCAGGCCGACCAGATTTCCGCCGAGGTCTCTGCCCGTATCGAACAAGGGAACGAACTCACATCACGGCTGGACATTCAGAGCGACCAGATTTCCGCGCGGGTGACCAAAACCGGCGGCAGTAGTTCGTCCTTCGGTTGGGAGCTGCTTAATGATTCCTGGACGGTCAAGGCCAACAATACCACGGTGTTCCGAATCACCAAATCCGGCGCAGAAGTCCGTGGAAAGTTCATCGCCTTAAGCGGCAAAATCGGCGGTCTTGATATCCAATCCGACTACCTCAGCTATAACAATCAGGTCTGGAACGGCACCAACAGCCGGGGTATTTACATTGGTGTTAACGGCATTCAGTGCGGCTCTGAGGCTAACGGTGTGCAGATTACGCCGACCGGGAATCTGTACGCTGAGAATGGCTATTTCCGGGGAAGCGTCAGAGCCGGTATGATTGACTACGGTGGAGACGATGGCTATTTCAACGGCGGAGGCATTTCCACCGGTAGTATCTACGGCAGCCGACTGGTAGATAATACGGTATCTACTACGTACACCAGTGAAGGTATTAACGAGTCTCTCGGATTCGCTGATTTTGCAAATGGCGTATTCAATGGCTGGAATACCGCGACATACGTTGATGCAACCATATTGTACGCTAGTACTTTCTACTTTGGGGATTATCAGGTGCAGTGGCGTTCGATTACAGACGGAAATGGGCTAACACAAATTGTATTAGCGAGAGTATCGGAGTAGTGGGGGCATTGTAATGGAAAAACTGAAAACAGCAACAGGAAGGGAATTTGACTGTGATTATTTTAATCCCTTTCCACAAATCGGGCAAATCAATATACGCATTACTGGAGAGTCTTTAGCAACGATTGCTACTGTATTTGGAGATCCTGCGGAGACGATACAAATGTGGTACGGAAATCAATATGCCGCGCAATACACAAAACTAATAGCTATTGTACCTAGCTCTGCGGCTACTCGTGTTGTACTAGGGAAGGAGTAAGAATATGAACCCTGTAATGAAACTTAGGGCAGTCCTGAATACCCTTGAGGGCGTTCAGGTCGCAGGACGGGAGAACTGGGACAGGATGCTGGGCAGTATACAGGCCATTGAAGAAGTGGTGCAGGCGCTGTCTGCTCCTACTGGTTCCCAAAAGAGTACCGATGTTGAGGAGGAATGACTTATCGCAGATAAAGCAATATCCGAGCTGATTGCAGCGGAACAGATAAAAGCTTCTGACCTTTTCGTCCTGGAACAGGACAGCGCGGCAAAGAAGCTGACGGGACAAATTCTGCTGAACTGGCTGACCGCAGCCGCTGACGGCCATGGCGGTATCAGCAGCATCGTGAAGCATTCCACCAGCGGCCTTACGGATACATACCGTATCACCATGGCGGACACCACTACCTTTGACTTCACCGTAAAAAACGGTCGGAGCATTTCAACCATTGCCAAAGTCTCCGCCAGCGGGCTGGTAGACACGTACCGTATTACCTATAACGATAATACCACTAGCACGTTTACCATCACGAACGGCGCGAAAGGTGACAAAGGCGACAACGCATACGTCTGGATTCGGTACGCGGCGCAGAAGCCCACGGCAGCTTCTCATAGCTTCGGTGTTCTCCCTGACAACTGGATGGGCGTATACAGCGGCAATTCCGCAACTGCCCCAACGGACTGGACGAAGTATCAGTGGTTTGAGATCAAGGGCGAAAAGGGTGACATCGGGAACCCGGCTCTGTTGACCAGTCAGTCCGTAACATACCAAGCTAGCACATCCGGGAATGTTATACCGTCCGGAAACTGGCAAGGCAGCATTCCCACGGTAGCACAGGGCGCTTACCTGTGGACGCGAGTTGCAATGACGTTCAATTCCGGAACCCCGATTTATGCCTACTCCGTCTCCCGTATGGGCTTGGATGGCACCGGTGCTGTATCCAAAGTGTGCGGCAAAGAACCTAACTCCAATGGCAACGTTGAGCTAGAAGCTGAAAATGTTGGGGCGTTGCCTAGTGCTGGCGGTTTAATGACTGGAAATATTGTCATGAACTCCCACCAAATCAAAGTATTAGGTGCGCCCACGGACAGCGCTGATGCTGCAACCAAGGGGTACGTGGATACGGCGTTAAGTAATGCCAAAACGATTGTAAAGACCGCAACGTTAACTGCTGCCGGTTGGTCTGCCAGCGCCCCGTATACCCAGTCTGTTACGGTCTCCGGGCTGACGGATACAAAGCGTGCGATGGCTTATCCAGTATACGGGAGCAACACGGCCACCAATCTTGCGCTGAAAGAGGCGTGCGGCATGGTCAGTTTCGCTTCCCGGTCGGGCAGCACGCTGACGTTTACCTGCCTTGAGGACAAGCCCACGGTGGATATTCCGATTACGGTGGAGGTGTACGTATGAGCATTGCAGTGCCTTTATATGGATTTGGAGCCAGCGGTGGCGGTTCCGGCGGCACCCTTACCGTCACAGCCCCGGCGAACGTCACTGTGACTGTTTCCAAAGACGGCAAGACGAAGACCAAAAACTCCGGCACCAGTGGTGTGGTGGTCTTTAAGGGACTTGCAAGTGGGACGTGGACACTTACGATTACGGATGGGTCACAAACCTCATCTAAGCCTGTTGTCGTCACTGCCGATTATTCAACCGTGATTGCATTTTTCACAGCCACCATCAACATCACCTACCCTGCCGGTTCGACCTGCACTTGCTCTGACGGCACAACGACTCTATCCGCCCCTGATACCAGTGGTACATGGGCTTGCATCGTACCGAATGCCGGAACTTGGACTGCAGCCGCTACAGATGGGGTAGAAAACACAAGTGAATCTGTATCTATAACTACAGATGGTCAAATCGTGGCTATTGAGCTTAGCTATTTGCTCTGGCTGTATAAAAGCGGAAATACCTATAATGCAGTAACCGGAGGCTGGTCAGTAGCCGAGCATGGCTCAACTGGTGGAAGTTTTGACAGTGTGCTTACTCTAAACGACGATAGCATGCTATTATCTACAGAAGTATGGGGTGGCAGCGTAGCATACGCAAATGCATTCACGAATAACTCGATTGATTTGACAGGAGTAAATACTCTGAAATTCAAAATAACGGGTATTGGTAATACTGCATACTCGGACAAAGAGGGCAATACACATAAGTTCCGATTCAGTCTTGTTGTGGCAAATGAACGGCCTACCAAGCAAAACCCAACATTTGCCGCAGATATGAAGATCCTGGCAACCGGCGAGTATTCTGTTGACGTTTCAGCTGTAACCACGGGATACGTTGGTATATGGATAACCACTGGAGGATACATCAAAACGACGCTGACAATATCTGAGATATGGGGTGAAGAATGATGATTTACATTGATTCTGACTTTAAGTGCTACGTCACCTCTGGCGAAGGCCTTACACCTATTGAAACAGATGTCTTCGATGGTAAGTGCAGTGTTTATATTCAGGGCTATCGCTTCATTCCTGCGGGACAGACATGGACACGTGCTGATGGCGTAGTGTTTACCGGTGAAATGATAGCTCCGTGGAAGCCCTGGACAGAGCTTGATGCCGCTCAGCGGGAGTATGAGCGGGAGCAATACCAGACGGTTGTTGCTCAGAATACCGAATATGAATCTGCGCTGACTGAAATTGAAACTGCTCTGGGGGTGAATAACGCATGATGACCATCGAAGAGCGTAAAAACGCTATCCTTGAAAAAATCAGGGAGATAAAAGCCAGCGGTGGTGAGGAACAGCTGAAAGAGCTGGATGAAGCTTATAAGAAAGGGGTTGACAGTCTGTGACGCAAGAGGAAAGAAAAAGCATCATGTATGCCCAGGGGCGGGCGAACGCGCTTGCCTTGCAGGAGAAAGCCCCTGACATGACAGGCACCGAACTGAACGCGGCGGATAGCGACATTCCCAGTTTTAAGGCCGCTGTCGCAAACAAAAACATGCTGGAACGCAAGGCCGGGTTTGTGTGTCAATCGTCTGCTGGCCGTGTGGTGCGGCTGGTGCAGCCCTATGACAGCACTATCTACACCCAGGAGCCAGAGGAGCTTCCTGCACAGTGGGGGTTTGCTTGGAGCACAGACCCAGCGAAAGCGTTGCCATTCGTCGCTATGTCTACTAGCCCCTATAATAAGGGCGACTGCTGCACGGAGGGGGGCAAGGTGTATCGCTCCAAGTTGGCCAATAATGTATGGTCTCCTTCCGCATACCCCAAGGGCTGGGAAGAGGTGAACGTATGACGGTAAAGCAAATCCAATGCCTTCTGACCTATCTGGGCTATTCTCCCGGCGCAATTGACGGAGCTGACGGTAAGAACACGCAAGCGGCTATCCGGGCGTTTCAGGCTGACTACGGGCTTGCCGTGGACGGGATACCGGGTGCGGCTACCCAGAAAATGCTGATTGGTGCTATCGCCGGGACGGCGGTAAAGGTGGAGAAGCCGGAAAGCAGCGACGCGCCGAAAACCGGGACGTTCTGGGACGATATCAAGTATTTCACCCGGAAGGAATTTCGATGCCCCTGCGGCCGCTGCGGTGGGTTCCCGGTGGAGCCGCAAGAATCCATGGTGCGTGCTGTAGATGAAATCCGGCACCGGCTGGGCATCCCGATTTCCATTGTGGACGGCGGTGGTTCCGGCGTCCGGTGTGCGGCTCACAATGCCGAGGTTGGCGGCGTGGCTAACTCTCAGCATCTGTTTGGGCTTGCCGCTGATCTGCACAGTGCTGTAAGTCCGGCGCAGATGAAAGCCGTGGCGGAGGATGTCATGGGGCGCACTGGCGGCATTGGGCTGTACAGCTGGGGCATTCATGTGGACACCCGTCCCGGCTATGCCCGGTGGAATGGATAAGAAAGAAGGAACGAGATGCACGAATTGGTAAAAACTGCCGTTACGATTCTAATCACGCTGATCGGGTCGGCGGGCTTCTGGAGCTATCTGGATGCCCGCCGGACAAAGAAAAGCGCAAGCACTCGCCTGCTGGTGGGAATCGCGCATGATAGGATCGTATTTCTCGGAATGAAGTACGTGGAGCGCGGGTATATCACCAGTGATGAGTACGAGAACCTGAACGATTATCTTTATGCGCCATATGCAGAAGCCGGAGGCAACGGCTCTGCGAAACGTGTAATGGAGGAAGTGCGGAAACTTCCGCTGCATAATTAAAGGAGGAAAACAAAATGATTAACTGGATTGTACGTGTCAAAAACAAAAACTTCTGGCTGGCCGCGATTCCCGCGCTGCTTCTGCTGGTGCAAACAGTAGCCGCCCTGTTCGGCTTTACGCTGGACTTGGGCGAGATTGGCGACAAGCTGCTGGCCGTGGTGAACGCCGTGTTTGCCCTGCTGGTGATTCTGGGTGTGGTCAATGATCCTACCACCGCCGGTATCGCTGACAGCAAACAGGCAAGAACTTACAGTTCCCCCAAGGAGGACTGATTCCATAAATGGATAAATCCCGGATAAACCGGGTGGTTGTGAAAGAATTTGACAGGCTGGCGTATCTAACGCCACTGGAAATGGATGTCCTAACCACCCGTGCCGCCGGGAAAAGCCAGATATGGCAATCACAAAATCTCCATGTGTCCCAAGCCACGATAACCAGGGTTGTCCGAAGATTGCAGCAGAAATATGATGCAGTCAAGGGGTACAGTGCCACACTCCCGGATGACCTAGTTATTTGACCACAAATTGACGATTTTCTGACGAAAACCAGGCGAAACGATGATGATTCGTTCGCCTGGTTTTTTGTTATTATAATGACAGAAGGTGGCCACCTCCTAATATTTTGAAGGAGGACTTCTAAACTATGGAAGTAGAAAAGGATTATGCAAGCAAAGGCGTAGCCGGTGCCGGTCTTGGCACGGGTATTGCCGGTCTGGCGCTGGGCGTGATGAATGCTGCGGGCGGTCTGGGCGCTCTGGCTCTCGGCAACCGCAATTCTGTTCCCACCGCTCCAGTTATGCCCGCCATGCCCTATGGCTATGGCTGGGGCGGGTGCAGCGAGAACATGCCCGTGAGCCGGTATGAACTGGATCGTGAGCAGCAGCTCGCCGCCAAGGATTCCGAAATCGCGCTGTTGAAGGCAAACGCCTACAACGACCAGAAATCCATTGAGCTGTACGCTTACATTGACGGACAGCTCAAGGACATTCGCAAGACCCTGTGCGATCAGGCCGTACACAATCAGCGCACTGAGGACAGCTTCGCGCTGGTTCGTCAGGACGTGGAATGCGTTCGGGCTGAGCTGTCCAAGGACATCAAGATCGAGGCAGAGCGGCGTTGCTGCGCTGACAATTCCATCGTGACTTACGCCAACGCGACCTTCTATCCGAAGCAGGTTGCCGACGTGACCACCGGAACCGGCACCACGGCACAGACGCTGTACAACCCCCTGCCCAAGTGCGGCGGGTGCTGCAACGGTTGATTCCCGACAATTGGGGCGGCAGCCGCCGCCCCATACTTTCAAGGAGGTAATTTATGATTCCTATGGAAAACGTGCAGGCAGGGCTTGCAAGATTCATTGACAGAAGCATTGCTCCAAGTCTTTCCGGCTGGGACAGAGTTCTGGTGGCCGGGGCTGGGGGGCTGCTTACCGCAAATTTCCCGAAGATTATTGCCCAGTACGCAGATCATCCCATGGTAAAGGCGCTGGGCGTTTACGATATGGAGCATGGCACGGTGGATGTTGACGCCCTGTATAACGCCGCAAAGCCATACATGGGGGCAGAGGCGCTTCCCGTGAAAATCCCCGGAATCGGGCTTACGCTCAAGCTGGGAAAGCAAGATATTGATACGCTGTATGCGTACATTCAGGAGGGCATCAGATGAAAGAAATCAAACTGCTGATGGAGCACATTGAGGATGAGCTGGAGGACGCGCACACCTACGCAGAGCTGGCCGTGGAATACAAGCACGACGACCCGGAACTGGCAGACCTGTTTTACAGGCTGAGCGGGGAGGAAATGAACCACATGAACGCCCTGCACAAGGCCGTTGTTTCCCACATTGAGGAATACCGCAAGCAGAAGGGCGAACCGCCTGCGGCCATGATGGCCGTCTATGAGTACCTGCACAAGCGAGATATTGAGCGGGCGGAGAACGTCGGAGTGGTGCAGGGTATGTATAAAAAATAAAGAAACACGCCCTGCCAATCAAGGCAGGGCGTGTCTTCTGGTTTGGATGAAAACCATTCCCACAACGGTAATTGTGTTCGGATTTGCGTCCAATGGAGCAGGATACGGGAGTCGAACCCGCCTTCACAGCTTGGGAAGCTGTTGTACTACCGATGTACGAATCCTGCCTACAGGTGCATTATAGCAGAGCCGCATGAAAAAAGCAACCATTTTTTGTCGGAAAAGGGAATCCCGGTTGAGGAAAAGCATCAGATGTGCTATAGTAGGGAAAAAGGACAGCCCGGCAAAATGCCGGGCAGAGCCGTGATTTGTAAGGAGAAGCGCTTATGGCAGAATACGAGCTGGTTTACGAGATCAAGAACCTTTGCCGCAACAACCAGATGCGGGACGTCTTCTTTGAAGAGGTGGAATGCGACGACCCGGAGGAATATCTGCGGGGCCGCCTGAAGGGGAAAACCGTGGAATTTTCCACGGAAAAAGGCGCGGGCGGCAGTGTGACCATCCATGCGGTGGTGGACGGGCTGATCCAGAAGTACGTGTTCACGCCGGTGTAACAAAAATATCCACTTGCAGCCGTCGGATAAATGAGAGTTGGGCAAGTTTTCTGAAAAAATTTCGCAAATTATGGGTTGAATTTAGATGGCATATGTGATACGATAAGTTAGTACCGATATGGGCGAAGTGCGCCCGTAGGGCAATGTCACCATCCGCAGTCAAAAACGGCTCCCGAGCCATGAGTGCGCGTGGTGACGCGGCCTGTATGGACGAAATTCCGACCTGTCGGCTGCTCCTTTTCCGCTTTCGCCGGAAGGGAGAAAACGCGGGAGGGGCTGCGCTCCGAACCAGCGTTACGCAAAATCACTTTTAAGGAGAACCAGACTATGGCACCTCATACCATTGCCGTTGCCGGAAAGGGCGGCGTGGGCAAAACCACTACCTGCGGCATGATCATCGACTACCTGTGCGCAAAGAAGCGCGGCCCCGTCCTTGTGGTGGACGCCGATGCCAATTCCAACCTGAACGAAGTTCTGGGCGTGGAGGTGGAGACCTCTCTCGGCCAGATCCGGGAGGAAATGGCACAGGCAGAGCTGAAAGGCACCATTCCCAAGGGCATGACCAAGGCGGACTACGCGGAAATGAAATTCGGCGACGCCCTGATCGAGGACGACGATTTCGACATGCTGGTCATGGGACGCACCCAGGGCAAGGGCTGCTACTGCTATGTCAACGGCGTGCTGCAATCTCAGCTTGGCAAGTATCTGCCCAACTATTCCTACGTGGTCATGGACAACGAGGCGGGGCTGGAGCATATCGCCCGGGGGACGCTTCCCCACGTGGACACCATGCTTCTGATTTCCGACTGCTCCCGCCGGGGCGTTCAGGCCGTAGCGAGAATCGCCGAAATGATCGACGAGATGGGCTTAAACCCCGGACAGATGGGTCTGATCATCAACCGCGCGCCGGACGGAAAGCTGGACGACGGCGTCCGCGCCGAGATCGAAAAGCACGGTCTCAAGCTCTTCGGCGTCCTGCCTCACGACGAGGCGGTCTACCGCTGCGACTGCGACGGCAATCCGTCCGCGAAGCTCCCGGACAGCGACCCCATGAAGGTCGCGCTGCGGGGAATTATGCAGTCTATCGGCCTGTGAGCCGGTAAACCCGCGGGATGCCGGGCGGCATTCCGCGGCAGAAACACATCCATAATTGCGCCGGGCGGTTTCCGCCCCGCGTGTGGAAAATATATCAAGGGGGATTACAAATTATGGCTTTCACTCCTAAAACGGCACCCTTCAGCGGCAAGATCAATGCCGTGACGCTGGGCACCGGTGACAAGGCAATCGTCATCGGCGGTCAGAACGTGATGCCGTTTTACACCTTCGATGCTGCCATCGAACACGCGCCCAAGATCGGTATTGAAATTTCCGATCTGGCAACACAGTGGGATGCTCCTGCTCTGAAGGAGTTCTACGCCGGCTGCACCACTATGGTCGATTTTGCGAAGAAGGCAGAGACCATGCCCGGCGCGGATTTCCTGTGCCTGCACTTCGAGTCCGCAGATCCCAACGGCGCCAACCGCTCCGTTGCCGACTGTGTGGCTGACGCCAAGGCTGTCGCCGAGGCGACCACTATGCCCATCGTGGTCATGGGCTGCAAGAACATCGAGAAGGACGGCGAGCTGTTCAGCAAGATCGCTGAGGCGCTGCAGGGCAAGAACATTCTGGTTCTGTCCGCCCGGAACGAGGACTACAAGACCGTCGGTGCTTCCGTCGCTCTGGCTTACGGCCAGAAGGTCGGCGCTGAGACCGCTGACGACATCAACCTCGCCAAGCAGCTGAACATCATGCTCAAGGGCCTCTCCATCAACCCTGAGAACATCGTCATGAACATCGGCACCGCCGCCGTGGGCTACGGCTTTGAGTACGTGGCCTCCACTCTGGACCGTGTCCGTCTGGCCGCTCTGGCGCAGTCCGATGCCGACCTGCAGATGCCCATCATGTCCCCCGTGTCTCCCGACGCCTGGGCCGTGAAGGAATCCACCGCTTCCGAAGAAGATGAGCCCGAATGGGGCAGCCGGGAAGAGCGCGCGATCGGGATGGAAGTCTCCACCGCCGCTGCCAACCTGACCGGCGGCGCTGACGCTGTCATCATGCGTCATCCCGCAGCCGTTGCCACCATCAAGAAGTTCATCACGGATCTCGTGTAATCGGAAGGAGGATACATACAATGGCTTTGAAAGGTCTTGACATTTTTAAGCTGTCTCCTAAGAAGAACTGTAAGGAGTGCGGCAGCCCCACCTGTATGGCATTCTGCATGAAGGTGGCGCAGGGCGCTGTGTCCATCGACAAGTGCCCCTACTTCTCTGACGACGCAAAGGCGATGCTCAACGAGCAGACCGCGCCTCCCATGAAGACCATTACCGTCGGCGATCACAAGCTGGGCGGCGAGACTGTCCTCTTCCGTCACGAGAAGACTCTGGTCAACAAGAACCTGTACGCAGTTTCCGTCTGCACCTGCATGTCCGCTGAGGAAGCCGACAAGAAGCTGGCCGACCTGCAGAAGGTTGACTACGAGCGTATCGGCGAGAGAATGTACGTTGAGTTCGTTTTCGTCGCCAACAAGCAGTCCGATCCCGCTGTCTACGCGGAGCTGGTCAAGAAGGCCGCTGCTACCGGCCGTGACCTGATTCTGGAGTGCTGGGATGTGGAGTGCGCCAAGGCTGCTCTGGCAGTCGCGGGCAAGAACGTCATTCTCGACGGCGCTACCCCTGACAACTACGAGGCTATGAACGCTGTCGCCAAGGAGGCCGGTGTTGTTCTGGGCGTTCACGCCGACACCATCTCCGACCTGTACGACACCGTGAAGAAGCTGGAAGCCGCCGGCAACAAGAATCTGGTGCTGGATGTCACCGGCAAGACCGCCAAGGAGACGCTGGCCAATGCCGTTCTGGTGCGCCGCACCGCCATCAAGGATGGCGACCGCAGCTTCGGCTATCCCTCCATCGTCAACGTAGGCCGCATTGCCAGCGGCGATGACCATCTGCAGACCGCCTACGCTTCCATGTTCACCGAGAAGTACGGCTCCATCATCGTCATGGAGCACATGACCTATGCGCAGGCGCTGCCTCTGTACGGCCTGCGTCAGAACATCTTCACCGATCCTCAGAAGCCCATGAAGGTGGAGAGCAAGATCTATCCGCTGAACGGCGCCGACGAGAACAGCCCCTGCGCCCTGACCGTGGACTTCGCGCTGACCTACTTCCTGGTTTCCGGCGAGCTGGAGCGTTCCAACCAGCCCGTGAACCTGATCATCACCGACGCTTCCGGCATGTCCGTTCTGACCGCGTGGGCTGCCGGTAAGTTCTCCTCCTCCACCGTCAAGAAGACCTTCGAGACGCTGGACATCGAGAACAAGATCAAGAACCGCACCCTGATTATCCCCGGCAAGGTCGCCGTTATGAAGGGCGAGATTCAGGAGAAGCTGCCCGGCTGGAACGTCGTTGTCGGCCCCACCGAGGCGGTTCAGCTGCCCAAGTACATGAAGGACAAGGAATACGAGGCCGCCGCGAAGGCTGCCGCCGCCGAGAACGCCGCCAAGGCTGCCACCACCGTGGAAGTCAAGGAGCTGTCCTTCGACGAGCTGCTGGCGACCAAGGTTCCCGAGATCAAGGTCGTGGACATGGGCGTCAAGTACAAGGGCTACAACCCCGAATCCCAGACCTTCGTCACCATCGGCGAGCGTATCCACTGCATTGCGCCCTCTGTCCGCAAGGCTATGGACGAGCGTGACCCCGAGCCTATCCTGAAGCGTGCTGCCGAGCAGATCGCTGCCGGCGCCACCTATCTGGACGTCAACATCGGACCTGCTGAGAAGGACGGTCCCGAGCGCATGATGTGGGCTGTCAAGCTGCTGCAGGAGAACTTCAACAATGTTCCTCTGGCACTGGACACCGCCAACAAGCGGGCTATCGAGGCCGGTATCAAGGTTTACAACCGCACCAACGGCAAGCCCATCGTCAACTCCGCCGACGCCGGTTCCCGTATTTCCAACATTGATCTGGCTGCTGCCAACGACGCCATCTGTATTGCCCTCTGCTCTGCCGACGGTATCGCTAAGGACAACGAAGAGCGCATGAAGCACTGCCACAACATGCTGGAGCGCGGCATGAGTCTGGGCATGGATGCCACCGACCTGTGGTTCGACCCCCTGTTCCTGGTCGTCAAGGGTATGCAGGACAAGCAGATGGAAGTTCTGGAAGCCATCAAGATGTTCGCATCGGAAGGCCTGAAGTCCACCGGCGGTCTGTCCAACAACTCTAACGGCGCGCCCAAGACGCTGCGTCCCATCATGGACTCCGCTCTGGTCGCCATGGCGATGATGCAGGGTCTGACCTCCGCCATCGTCAACCCCTGCGACCTGCGCCTGATGGAGACCATCAAGTCCTGCGACATCTTCAAGAACCACGTCCTCTACTCCGACTCCTACCTCGACCTCTAAGCCCGCGCCCGCAGGGCGGGCGGCCAGTGACGTTACGGAGACTGGTGGTGGTCGAACATCCTTTGGGCCCCTCGACCGGTTGTGCGGCGGTTGTCCGTGCTGAGTGGGGGAGATTAAGGATGAATTTGGCACTGGGTGGTTGACGGACTGCTTTCGAGTCTGTTGTTTAAGGTGCCGGATGACCATAAACCCTGGAAGGTCGGCATTTGGCTGGCTGAGTAGATGTGACTGACAGTTTTCCCATGCACTACATGGCTGGGAGGGAACCTCCCTCCCAGCCAGTTTGCTTTTTCTGCTTTGGAAGAATTTGCTGCATTTGAAAGCCCCGGTGTGGTGCCGGAAACCAAACTGGTATATTCAGCCTTCGGGCTTAATATATATTATCTTCAGGATTCAAAAAATTGGGAGGAATTTACATGAGCGTATTAACCGATCTCATTTATGGCGGTTCCAATGCCGTTGCGGGACTGACCGAAGGTGCCGTAAACGACGCCATTGCCAAGTACGGCGCAGACAAGGAGATTGCCTTCCCCGATACCGCATACTTTTTCCCCACCATTTACGCTGCCACCGGCGTAAAGGTCAAGACTCTGGGCGACCTGCCCGCCTGCGTGGGCGTGCTCAAGAGCCTGATCACCAATCAGGAGGATCTGGGTCAGGCGCTGAACGCCGGCCTTGCTACCGCTGTCGGCGCGGAAATTCTTGAGGGACTGAAATACGTCGACGGTGCCAACCCCTACGAAAACGAGTCCGGCATCGGCTTCGTTCCCGACCCCATCATCCGTTCTCTGGGCGTGCCGCTGGTCACCGGCGATATCCCCGGCGTGGCCGTTGTGCTGGGCAAGGCGGACAATGCCGAGGACGTGGTCAAGGTGGTCAAGGACTACCAGAGCAAGGGCATCATGACCTTCATGGTGGGCGACGTCATCGAGCAGTGCGCCGAGGGCGGCGTCAAGATGGGTCTGGAGCTGCGTGTCATTCCTCTGGGACACGACGTGACCTCCGTCATCCATGTTGTTACCGTGGCCATCCGTGCCGCACTGATTTTCGGCAACGTTCAGCCCGGCAATCTGGCCGCTCTGTTGGACTACACCAAGAACCGTGTTCCCGCCTTTGTCAATACCTTCGGCGCCATTGACTCCGTGGTGGTTTCCGCCGGTGCGGGCGCCATCGCTCTGGGCTTCCCCGTGGTCGTGGACATCGATCTGGGCGAAAATCAGGTTCCCGGCGCTCTGGAGTCTGTATGCGACCACGCCGAGACCGTGAAGAAGTCTCTGGAACTGCGGAACATCAAGATCAAGGTAAAGGAACTGCCCATCCCCGTGGCCTTCGCCGCCGCCTTCGAGGGCGAGATCATCCGTAAGGCCGATATGCACAACGAGATCTGGTCCGCCAAGAACCCCACTGCCGAGCTGGTGGTGATGCGGGAACTGAATGAAATTGAGGATCACAAGATCACCATCGTCGGCCCCGACTTCGATCAGGCCAAGGATCTGGCTCTGGCGACCTACGTTGAGGTGGCCGGCAAGAAGATGCAGGTGGACTTTGAGTCCGTTATCGAGCGGAAGTTCCACGCCTGGTTCAACTACATGGAAGGCGTCATGCACACCGGCCAGCGCAATCAGGTCCGTATCCGTGTCAGCAACGCGGCCTACGACGCCGGTCTGCGTCTGAAGGACTTCGCCGAAGTTCTGTACGTCATGATCATGGACGAGTTCGACGCCGTTGTGGACAAGTGCCAGATCACCCTGATCACCGATGCCGCCGAGGCGGAGAAGTTCCGCGACGAGGTGGCTATGCCCCGGTACAACCAGCGTGACGACCGTCTGGCATCCATGACCGACGAGGCCGTTGACCGTTACTTCACCTGCATCATGTGCCAGTCCTTCGCCCCCGCCCACTGCTGCGTGGTCACCCCCGAGCGTCTGGGTCTGTGCGGCGCCGTGTCCTGGCTGGATGCCAAGGCCACTTACGAGCTGAACCCCAACGGTCCCTGCCAGCCCATTTTCAAGGAAGGCTGCGAGGACGAGCGCACCGGCCGCTTCCAGTCCGTCAACAAGGCGATCTCCGACGCGACCCACGGCGCTGTTGAGAACGTCACCCTGTACTCCATTCTGGAGGACCCGATGACCTCCTGCGGCTGCTTCGAGTGCATCTGTGGCATTGAGCCGATGTCCAACGGCTTCATCGTTGTGAACCGGGAATACAAGGGCATGACCCCTGCCGGTATGACCTTCGGCGAGCTGGCCTCCTGCACCGGCGGCGGCGTCCAGACCCCCGGCTACATGGGTCACGGCCGTCACTTCATCTCCTCCAAGAAGTTCATCGCTGCTGAGGGTGGCATCGAGCGCATTGTCTGGATGCCCAAGGAGCTGAAGGACGACGTTGCCGAGCGTCTGAACAAGACGGCCAAGGAACTGTACGGCATCGACAACTTCACCGACATGGTTGCCGACGAGACCGTTACTACCGACTGTGAGGAACTGCTGAACTGGCTGACCGAGAAGGGTCACCCGGTGCTGGGCATGGAGCCTCTGATGTAATGAAATTGAGATTGCGCCCGGGAAGGAAACTTCCCGGGCGTAGTTTTTTGTGGCTTCCCCTACTGAACGAGGAGAGCCTTTGGGGGACGGATCGCCACACCAGTGCTGCGGCACTGGCTTGCAATGCACCCTATTGAGGAGCACATGCGTTCGGTCGGGCTATGACGCCGGGGTGATGAGCCATATCATACTGAACTTCAATTAAAATCTTTAAAAAAGATTTTAATTGCCAGAAGGGCATGAAGTTCATATGAGACTTGTTTTGTGATTTCTTTCCTTATAAATCA
>OGUN01000243.1_pt1 | contig 51139 bp, 49 predicted proteins | sample 1553621 | NCBI WGS metagenome assembly OGUN01 (sample SAMEA2580300, study PRJEB22360) | human gut metagenome | biome: human gut; feature: human-associated habitat; material: faeces | place: Denmark | collected 2008/2010
GCAATCCTGCGGCCGAATAAAACGCTTTTAAGCGTTTTATTAAAAACTCGTATAAAACGGTATATTGCAGCTGAGTGCGGCATGGGTTTCCATGCCGCACTTTTCGCAAAAAAGCGCTCCGATTATCCCGAAATTCCGGATAATCGGAGCGCTTTTGTATTGAAATCATCCGCAGGCAGACGGCGCGCGACAGGTCATGAGCGCCTAAGGCAGTTCCTGGCACTTAATGACCACAGTGTCGCCGACCACTTGTATCGACCCATCTGCCGGCCAACAAGGCATAGCGCGTACCGCGTCGCTCTGGGCGAGAACGCGGATCTTTTCATCGCTGGCAGTGGGAATTGCGTAGCCATAGTAATTATGGATCCAGTCCCACCAGCTGTAGCGGTTCAGTAGCCATTGGGTAAATTCGACGCCGCCATAGGTCATCTCATACTCCCAGTAGCAGCCAAGGAGGGGATCTTCAATGTCCCCAATCAATGCCCACTCCATATCCGGCGTGAAGCCGTCGGCCATCCGCACTTGGGTGACGATGGAGCTGAAATAATTTTCCACCTGGCGGTTGGCGTAGTACAGCGCGGTATAATTCACACTGGTCTGATAGGCGTAGCAAAGGGCAAGCACGGACAGCATAATGGCGACGCCCTTTTTCACGATGCCCAGCCACAGGCGTTTCCTGTCGTCCTCGGTCAGCTGATTCAGCAGAATCAAAGGGACATAGGAGATCAGGACAAGGGAATACACCATCAGCGTGTAAATCCAGCTGTCCGGACACATGATAACGACGAAATTCACGGCAACGGGAAACACGGCGCAGAGCAGGAGGGAAAACAGCCGTATAGAGGGCTTCCGCACCCGTTTTATCAGCAGAAATACAAGGAGAACCCCGGAGAAAAGTCCAATGAGCAGATAAGCCGCCTTTATGAGCTTCATGGCGGCCAGTCCGCAATAGTCCTTTACGGGGAGCATGCAAGCGGAATAAAATGCTTCATAAATCAGCCCGGGAATGCCGGAAAGGGATAGCTTCCCCATGCTGCTGACACCCTGATAGTCACTCAGCTGCGTCCCATACAAGCAAAGCGTGAGCTTCAGAAAAACGTAATACAGAAGCAAACCGAGCAAAAGAACCCCGCAGCAAGCCAGACTCCGGCGCAGAAGCTTCCGGAAGTCCGCATCGTCGGACAGAGACTCCTGAAGGAGCATCAAGACGAACATGCCGATGGTAATGGGAACATAAGCCTGATAGATACCCAAAGAGCAGGCAATGCAGAGGGCGGACAAAAAGAAACCCCAGGAACAGCGCTGAAACAGCCAAACAGCAGCGACAGACAAAAGAATGGCAACGCCATAGTAGACGGCGGTGTAGCGGAATGCCAGTGTAGAAAAGGCAGAGGGAAACACGGCGAACAAAACGCCCATCAGTGCTGCTGAAGCCCGGTTCCGGATCCGAAAAACGGACACAAGCAGTCCGGCGGAAACCGCGATCAGCAATAAAAACAGCAGCCCGTTGACCGTGGGAAGGTTGAAATTTCCGCCGATTGCGTCGCAGAAATCACCCATAATGGACAGCAGCCACCGTCCGGAGGTGACGCCGGTTCCGTAGCCCCGGGGCTGCTGGGCAATGTCGTCATAATTATGAAGGACATTGACAAGCCCGAACAGATGCACAAGTAAGCCGCTCCCAAATGCGGCAGCGGCTGCTAAATGAGGCGGTTTTAAGGTTGAACGGATACTCATAAAAGCTGCTCCAGATGTGGATATAAGTCGTCAGAGAAGGGATTTTCGCCATGTTTGGGTATAGAATACTCAATCTTTGAGTAAAAGTCAATACTCAAATTATGAGTATGGTAATATGTCATCGAAAAATAGGAAACGGGTTGACGTATGACAGATTACAGAGCAAGGCTGCGGGGTGTCCGGGAGGACAGGGATCTCACTCAGGCGGAGGTCGGGAAAATTCTGAACAAATCCCAGCAGGGATACAACCACATTGAAGCCGGACGGGCGGAGCTGAAAATTGATGATTTGGTCAAGCTATGTCAATTTTACAACCTGACCGCGGATTATTTGGTTGGATTAAGTGACCAACCTCAGAAAATCAAATAGAATGAAGAAGGCGCTGTCTCACCAAGCTGTGAGACAGCGCCTTTTTTAGAGGAAGGGAGTTATCTGAAGTATTTGACCGCCGCTTCAAACATGCGGATGTTGTACTCGCCGGGGACGTTCTTGTACAGGCCGGAGCCGATGCGCTCGCTGTGGCCCATTTTGCCGAAGACCCGGCCGTCGGGGGACGTGATGCCCTCGATGGCGTACAGAGAGCCGTTGGGGTTGAAGTGAACATCGGCGGTGGCATTGCCGTCCAGATCAACGTACTGGGTGGCGATCTGGCCGTTGGCCGCCAGCCTGCGAATCAGCTCCTCCGAGGCAAGGAACTTGCCCTCGCCGTGGGAGATGGGGACATTGTACACGTCGCCCACGTTGGTCAGCGCCAGCCACGGGGATTTGTTGGAGGCGACCCGGGTGCGGACAATGCGGCTCTGGTGGCGGGAAATGTTGTTGAAGGTCAGGGTGGGGCAGGTCTCGTCGGTATCGATGATCTTGCCGTAGGGCACCAGGCCCAGCTTGATCAGCGCCTGAAAACCGTTGCAGATGCCGCACATCAAACCGTCCCGCTGCTCCAGAAGGGCGGTGACGCCCTCCTTGACGGCGGCGTTGCGGAAGAACGCGGTGATGAACTTGCCGGAGCCGTCCGGCTCGTCGCCGCCGGAGAAGCCACCGGGGATGAACACCATCTGGGCGGTTTTCAGTTCGTTCGCAAAGCGCTCCACGCTGCGGGCAATGCCGTCGGCGCTCAGGTTGTTGATGACGATGATCTCCGGCTCCGCCCCCGCGTCCCGGACGGCCTTGGCGGAGTCGTATTCGCAGTTGGTGCCGGGGAAGGCGGGGATCAGCACCTTGGGCTTGGCAACCTTGACGGCGGGGGCTTTCCGCTGGGTGGCCTCATAGGAGAAGGTCTCCATGCTCTGCGCCGGGGTGGGGATGTTGCAGGCGTAGACGGATTCCAGCTTGTCTTCGTAGGCGCCGAGAACCTGAGTCTGGGACAGGGCTTCTCCGTGATAGGAGAAGCTGCCGTCGGCGGTGGTGACACCCAGAACCTTGCCCACGGTGCCGTCCGCCATTTCCAGCACGAAGCTGCCATAGGCGTAGCCGAACAGCTCGTCAAGGGTCAGCGCGTCGTCAAAGGCGAAGCCCAAGCCGTTGCCGAAGCCCATCTTCATCACGGCCTCCGCAATGCCGCCCATGCCGGGGGTGTAGGCGGCCACGGCCTTGCCGCTGCGAAGGAGTTCGGTGACGGTATCGAAGGTTTCCAGCAGGGAAGCGGTTTCGGGCAGGCCGTTTTCGTCGTAGGCGGGGGTCAGCAGGCAGACCTTGTGACCCGCGGCCTTGAATTCGGGGGAGACGACCTCACCGGTTTTGCCGGTGGTGACGGCGAAGGAGACCAGCGTGGGTGGCACGTCCAGCTTCTCGAAGGAGCCGGACATGGAGTCCTTGCCGCCGATGGCGCCGATGCCCAGCTCCATCTGCGCCCGGAACGCACCCAGCAGCGCGGCAAGGGGCTTGCCCCAGCGCTTGGGGTCCTTGCCGAGGCGCTCAAAATACTCCTGGAAGGTCAGGTAGGTGTCCTCAAAGGAAGCGCCGGAGGCGATCAGCTTACACACAGACTCCACCACGGCCAGATACGCGCCGTGATAGGGAGAAGCGGAGGTGATGAAGGGGTTATAGCCGAAGGCCATGAAGGAGCAGTCGTCGGTGTGCTTCTTCTCCACGGAGATTTTCTGCACCATGGCCTGAATGGGGGTGAGCTGGTATTTTCCGCCGAAGGGCATCAGCACGGTGCCCGCGCCGATGGTGGAGTCGAACCGCTCGGACAACCCCCGCTTGGAGCAGGTATTCAGGTCGGAAGCCACGGCGAGGAAGTTCTCGGCGAAGCTGCCGGTGACGGTCTTGCCGTAGCTCTGCGCCTTCTCGGCGGCGGCGTCCATGTGCTTGGCCGCGCCGTTGGAGTTCAGGAATTCCCGGCTGATGTCGCAGATCTTTTTCCCGTTCCAGTTCATCACCAGACGGGGGCTTTCCGTGACCACGGCCACGGGGACAGCGTTCAGGTTCTCCGTGGCGGCCAGCTTCAGGAACCGCGCCGCGTCCTTCGCTTCCACGACCACGGCCATCCGCTCCTGGGATTCGGAGATGGCCAGCTCGGTACCGTCCAGACCGTCATATTTCTTGGGGACGGCGTTCAGATCGATTTCCAGACCGTCGGCCAGCTCGCCGATGGCCACGGACACGCCGCCCGCGCCAAAGTCGTTGCAGCGCTTGATGAGACGGGAGGCTTCGCCGTTGCGGAACAGGCGCTGGAGCTTCCGCTCCTCGGGGGCGTTGCCCTTCTGCACCTCGGAGCCGCAGGTTTCCACGGACTGCTGGGTGTGAGCCTTGGAGGAACCCGTCGCGCCGCCGATGCCGTCCCGGCCGGTGTTGCCGCCCAGCAGAATGACCACGTCGCCGGGGTTGGGGCGCTCCCGGCGGACATTTTCCGCGGGGGCGGCGGCGATGACCGCGCCGATCTCCATACGCTTGGCGGCGTAGCCGGGATGGTAAATCTCATCCACAATGCCGGTGGCAAGGCCGATCTGGTTGCCGTAGGAGGAATAGCCAGCGGCGGCGGTGGTGACGATCTTCCGCTGGGGCAGCTTGCCGGGGATGGTCTCGGACACGGGAGTCAGAGGGTCGGCCGCGCCGGTGACGCGCATGGCGCCGTAGACGTAGCGCCGCCCGGACGGGGGGTCCCGGATGGCGCCGCCGATGCAGGTGGCCGCGCCGCCGAAGGGCTCGATTTCCGTGGGATGGTTGTGGGTCTCGTTCTTAAAGAGAAGCAGCCACGGCTCGGTGACGCCGTCCACGGTGACGTCCATCTTTACCGTGCAGGCGTTGATCTCCTCACTCTCGTCCAGCTTGGGGAGCTTGCCCGCGGCCTTCAGGTGCTTGACGGCGATGGTCGCGAGGTCCATCAGACAGATGGGCTTCTCGCTGCGGCCAAGGGCATTCCGGGTTGCCAGATAGTCCTCGTAGGTCTTTTGCAGCAGGGCGTCCTCGAAGGTCACGTGGTCGAGAATGGTGCCGAAGGTGGTGTGGCGGCAGTGATCGGACCAGTAGGTGTCGATCATGCGAATTTCCGTGATGGTGGGGTCGCGGCCTTCCTTCTGGAAATAGGACTGGCAGAAAGCGATGTCGTCCAAGTCCATGGCAAGGCCGTAGTTCGCGATAAAGTCCGCCAGCTCGTCACGGCTAAGTTCCGTGAAGCCGGTCAGGGTCGCCACCTCCGTGGGGATGTCATAGCGGATAGCGAGGGTCTCCGGCACGTCCAGAGACGCCTCCCGGCATTCCACGGGGTTGATGACGTATTTTTTGAATTCCCGGATATCCCCGTCCGTCAGCGTGCCGTACAGGGCGTAGACCTTGGCGGTGCGGATGAGGGGACGCTCGCCCTGAGAGATGATCTGGATGCACTGGGCGGCGGAATCCGCCCGCTGGTCAAACTGGCCGGGCAGCGCCTCCACGGCGAAGACGTAAGCGCCGGGAAGCTGAATAGACGCAGAAGCGGTATCCAGCTGCGGCTCGGAGAAGACTGTCTTCACGGCGTACCGGAACAGGTCTTCCGTGATATTTTCCGCGTCGTACCGGTTGAACAGCCGGACGTTTTCCAGCCGCTCCATGCCGAGAAGGTTCCTGGCCTCGTTCAGCAGACCCTTGGCCTCGTTGTCCAGACCTTCCTTTTTTTCTACAAATACCCGATAAACCATGGGGTTATTTCCTCCTGATGTGATTTATTCAGAGTTGAGGGAAGCACTGATGAAATCGGCGAGAGCTGACAGCGAGGGATTTTGTCCTCAGGCAAAGGCCGGAAAACGGAGGAATACTGGATGTATTTCCCGTTTTTCGGCCTGCGGCATGGGGGCAAAAGACCCGCTGCTCAGCCGAAGGCGATTTTATCAGTGATTCCCAGCTTGCAGGGCGCGCTGGCCGATGTCGCTTCTGCGGTAGGCGTTTTCAAACTGCACGCCGTCCGCGAGACGGTAGGCTTCCCGGATGGCGTCTGCCAGAGAACCGGCCACGGCGGTGGTGCCGGTGACCCGGCCGCCGGAGGTCAGAAGCTTCCCATTTTCCAGCTTCGCGCCTGCAACATAGGTGTGGGCGGCGGCTTCCGGGGTCATGGTGATCTCGAAGCCCTTCTTGTAGCTGACGGGATACCCGGCGGAGGCGGTGATGACGCAGCAGGCATATTTATCGGAGAAGCGAACCTCCGTGTCCGCCAGCGTGCCGTTGGTTGTCGCCTGCATGACGGTCAGCAGGTCGCTTTCCAGCAGAGGCAGCACCACCTGCGTCTCCGGGTCGCCGAAGCGGCAGTTGTATTCAATGACCTTGGGGCCGTCGGGGGTGAGCATCAGGCCGAAGTAAAGGCAGCCCTGAAAGGTGCGGTCTTCGCTGTTCATGGCGGCGATGGTGGGCAGGAAAATTTCCTTCATGCACCGTTCGGCGATGGCCGGGGTGTAGTAGGGGTTGGGGGCGACGGTGCCCATGCCGCCGGTGTTCAGGCCGGTGTCGCCGTCTCCCGCCCGCTTGTGATCCATGGAGGACACCATGGGCTTGACCACCTTGCCGTCGGTGAAGGCCAGCACGGAGACCTCCGGGCCGGTGAGAAATTCCTCAATGACCACATGGTCGCCGGACTTGCCGAAGACGTGATTTTCCATCATATCCCGGACGGCGGCCTTGGCCTCGTCCCGGGTCTGGGCGATGATAACGCCCTTTCCAAGCGCAAGACCGTCGGCCTTGATGACGGTGGGGATGGGGGCGGTGTCCAGATAGGCGAGGGCGGCGGCCATGTCGTCGAAGACCTCATACCGGGCGGTGGGGATGCCGTACTTTTTCATGAGATTCTTGGAAAAGACCTTGCTGCCCTCAATGATGGCGGCCCGGGCGCGGGGGCCAAAGCAGGGGATTTTAGCCGCTTCCAGCGCGTCCACGCAGCCCAGTACCAGCGGGTCGTCGGGCGCGACCACGGCGTAATCTACCTTTTGCTCCTGGGCAAAGGCGACGATCTTGTCAATTTCCGTAGCGCCGATGGGGACGCACACCGCGTCCGCCACGATGCCGCCGTTGCCGGGGAGAGCGAAAATTTCCGTGACCGCGGGATTCTTTTTCAGACTTTTGATGATGGCGTGTTCCCGTCCGCCGCCGCCTACGACTAACAGTTTCATAAACAATCCCCCTTAGTGGTGGAACAGTCTCATGCCGGTGAAGGCCATGACCATGCCGTCCTTATCGCATTCCTCGATGACCAGATCGTCCCGGATGGAGCCGCCGGGCTGGGCGATGTACCTGACGCCGGAGGCTTTGGCGCGCTTGATGTTGTCGGGGAAGGGGAAGAAAGCATCGGAACCGAGGGAAACGCCGTCAAATTTGGACAGGAATTCCCGCTTGTCTTCTTCGGTCAGCCGGTCGGGCCGGCGGGTGAAGTAGTTCTGCCAGATGCCGTCGGCGCAGACGTCCTCCTCGTTGCCGTTGATGTAGCCGTCGATCACGTTGTCCCGGTTGGGGCGGCCGAGGTCGGCGCGGAAGGGCAGGGACAGGGTCTTGGGGTGCTGGCGCAGGAAGAAGGTGTCGGCCTTGGAGCCGGCCAGCCGGGTGCAGTGGATGCGGGACTGCTGACCCGCGCCCACGCCCACGGCCTGCCCGTCATAGGCGAAGCACACGGAGTTGGACTGGGTGTATTTCAGGGTGATGAGCGCCACGATCAGGTCGATTTTGGCGGATTCGGGCAGGTCTTTATTTTTGGTGACGATGTTCTGAAGCAGATGCCCGTCGATTTTGAAGTTGTTCCGCCCCTGCTGGAAGGTGATGCCGAAGACCTGCTTCGTCTCCTGCTCGGCGGGAACGTAGTCGGGGTCGATGGCCACCACGTTGTAGCCGCCCTTGCGCTTGGTTTTCAGGATGGCCAGCGCTTCCTCTGTGTAGCCGGGGGCAATCACGCCGTCGGAGACCTCCCGGGCGATGAGCTTTGCGGTGGTGGCGTCGCACACGTCGGACAGGGCGACCCAGTCGCCGAAGGAGCACATCCGGTCGGTGCCTCTTGCCCGGGCGTAGGCGCAGGCGAGGGGGCTGTCGTCCAGCTCGGGAACGTCGTCCACGAAGCACGCCTTTTTCAGGTTCTCGGACAGCACCTTTCCCACGGCGGCGGAAGTGGGGGAGACGTGCTTGAAGGACGTGACGGCGACCATGCCCGTGGCCTCCTTCAGTTCCTTCACAAGCTGCCATGAGTTGAGGGCGTCCAGAAAATTGATGTAGCCGGGGCGGCCGTTCAGGATGGTGATGGGCAGCTCGGAGCCGTCTGCCATGTAGATCTTCGCGGGCTTCTGGTTGGGGTTGCAGCCGTATTTCAGTTCAAATTCTTTCATGTTCCTTCCCTCCATGCGGTGTCACTTTACGTGCTTATTGAGAATTCGCTGCCGGTACTCATGGGTTTCCAAGTTGGTATAGCGCACAAACAGGGAGATTTTGTTGTCGGGGTTCAGATTCTCCCACAGCTCCCGGGTGAAATCGTCGATGTCCGCGGGGATGCTGACCCGTTCCGGCTCTCCCTGAAAGGTGGGAATTACGGGATTGCCGTCGCAGACGTAGGTGTGGAGGAAATGCCCCAGACCGGGGACGGCGGGGTATTCATAGAAGAACCGGGCACTTGCCGTGCCATCCGGGTCGGCGGATTTCAGGATGGACAGCTTATAGCTGCCGTCCCCCGCCTGCAGGCCGGAAATGCGGGGCGTCCAGTTGGGGGCGTCGTCCTCAAACTGACGGGTACGCAGGGCGGCTTCCCAGCTTTCACCCTTGGCGAGGTACTCCCAGACAGTGTCCGTCTGGTCGCCGTTGGTGACGATGAGACCCTGACCGGCCTCCCGCACGGGATGGTAGATGATCAGATGGGGGTCTTTCATGAGACTAGGGTCAAAGGCTTCCGTGCGGATGCCGTCCGGCTCCTGAACGAAGACCCGGTTCCGGGAATTGACACTGCGTCCCATGATGAAATAGGCGGCCACGGCGGTCTTGCCGTCGGGGGTGACCCCAAGCACAATGCCCCGGCCGGGGTAGGTGTTGCCGCTGAGGCGCTCGGCCATGGACTTTATTTCGTAAACATTCATAGCACTTTTCACTCCTGTTCGATGATAACGGTGCGGCCTTCCACCCGGAGCCTGCCCTCACAGAACAGGCGCACGGCTTCCGGCAGCAGCTTCCATTCGGCCTGCTCCATAATGCGTTTTTGAAGCGTCTCGGGGGTGTCTCCGGGGAGAACGGGGACGGCCTTCTGGGCGATAATGGGGCCGCCGTCGCATTCCGCGCTGACAAAATGCACAGTCGCGCCGGAGAGCTTGACACCGTAGGCCAGCGCCGCTTCATGGACATGCAGTCCGTAAAAGCCCTGTCCGCAGAAGGACGGGATCAGGGCGGGGTGGACGTTCATAATGGCGTTGGGATAGGCCTGCACCAGCTCTTCGGTGAAGATGACCATGCAGCCCGCCAGAACCACTAAATCAATGTCCAGCGCCCTCAGCTTTTCCACCAGCGCCAGCGTCATGGCGCGGTTGGAGTCGAAGCTTTTCCGGGGCAGCACATAGCCGGGGATACCCGCTTTCCGCGCCCGCTCCAGAGCGTAAGCCCCCTCTTTGGAGGAAATCACGGCGGTGATCTCTCCGCCGCCCAGCTTGCTCCGCTGCTGAGCATCGATCAGCGCCTGCAAATTGGTGCCGCCGCCGGAGACCAGAACTGCGATTTTGGCCGTCATTCCAGAATCACCTTTTCTTCGTCGTTTTTGGTGATGGTGCCGATGACGTAGGCGTCCTCGCCGTGGGCGGTGAGGATGTCCAGCGCGGTCTGCACCTGCGCAGCGGGAACAACGATGCTCATGCCCACGCCCATGTTGTAGGTGTTGAACATGTCCCGCTCGGGAATATTGCCTGTCTTTGCAATCAGGTCGAAGATGGGCAGCACCTTAACGGCGCTCTTGTCGATCTTCGCGCACAGGCCGTCGGGGATGGAGCGGGGAATATTCTCATAGAAGCCGCCGCCGGTGATGTGGCTGATGCCCTTGACGTCAACTTTTTTCAGCAGCGCCAGAACGGACTTGACGTAGATCTTCGTGGGGGTCAGCAGGGTCTCGGCGATGGTTTTCCCGCCCAGCGCATCGCAGGGCCGGTAAATTTCGGCGGGGTTCTCGTCAATGCGGAAAACCTTGCGGATCAGGCTGAAGCCGTTGGAGTGAATGCCGGAGGAAGCCAGCGCGATGACCACGTCCCCTTCCGCCATTTTCGTCTTGTCCAGAATCTTCTTTTTATCCACAATGCCCACGGCGAAGCCCGCAAGATCGTAGTCCTCCGCGGGCATCAGGCCGGGGTGCTCTGCGGTCTCGCCGCCGATGAGCGCCGCGCCGGACTGGACGCAGCCCTCCGCCACGCCGCCCACGATTTCGGCAATTTTTTCCGGCACGTTTTTGCCGCAGGCGATGTAATCCAGAAAGAACAGGGGCTTTGCGCCCACGCAGATGATGTCGTTGACGCACATGGCCACGGCGTCGATGCCAATGGTATCGTGCTTGTCCATGAGGATGGCCAGTTTGACCTTGGTGCCGCAGCCGTCGGTGCCGGAGACCAGCACCGGCTCCTCCATCCCGGCAATGGGCAGGCCGAAGCAGCCGCCGAAGCCGCCCACGTCGTCCAGACAGCCTAAGTTGCGGGTGCGGGCGATGTGGGTCTTCATCAGCTCCACGGCCTTGTATCCGGCGGTGATGTCCACACCGGCGGCAGCGTAGCTGGCGGACTGGGAATTGTTGTGTTCCATGATAATACTCCTTTTCCGGAAATTTATCTTGATTATTCTTTGCCGTTCCAGCAGTAGGTGCAGACCTTGTCTTTGTCCAGTCCAATGGCCTCCAGCAGGCCGTCCAGAGACTGGTAGCCAAGCGAGTCAAAGCCCATTTCCTCGCAGATGGCCTTGAGCATACATTTGCCCCGCTGCGTGGTGCCGTCGGCGTACTCGTCCAGGTGCTGCTGTCCCTCGTCGCCCTCCAGATTCTGAACCGTCCGCCGGGCAATCAGCTCCATTTCGGAGTTGGAGCGGGAGAAATTCAGATATTTGCAGCCGTACATGATGGGCGGACAGGCGGAGCGCATATGCACTTCCTTCGCGCCGCTTTCGTACAGGAAGTCCACCGTCTCCCGCAGCTGGGTGCCCCGGACGATGGAGTCGTCCACGAACAGCAGCTTCCTGCCCTGAATCAGCTCCGGCACGGGAATCTGCTTCATCTTCGCCACCAGATTGCGCATCTCCTGATTGGCGGGGGTGAAGGAGCGGGGCCAGGTGGGGGTGTACTTGACGAAGGGACGGGCGAAGGGCTTATGGGACTGGTTTGCGTAGCCGATGGCGTGGGGCAGACCGGAGTCCGGCACGCCCGCCACGAAGTCCACGTCCGGCATGGTGCCGGCTTCCATTTCCTTGCGGGCCATGATCTCGCCGTTGCGGTAGCGCATGACCTCCACGTTTTTGCCCTCGTAGTTGGAGTTGGGGTAGCCGTAGTACGTCCACAGGAAGGCGCAGATCTTCATTTTCGTGCCGGGGGCGGCCAGCTGAGTAAGGCCGTCCGCCGTCATTTTCACGATCTCACCGGGGCCAAGCTCGTAATGGTCCTGATAGCCCAGCTTGTGGTAGGCGAAGGACTCGAAGGACACGCAAAGGCCGTCGTTATTCCTGCCCACCAGCACGGGCAGCCGTCCCAAGCGATCCCGGGCGGCGATGATGGCGTCGGGGGTCAGCAGCAGAATGGTGCAGGAGCCGTCGATGACCTCCTGCGCGTAGCGGATGCCCTCGATCAGGCTGCCCCGCTGGTTGATGAGGGCGGCGGTCAGCTCGGTGGTGTTGATCTTGCCGGAGGACATGGCCATGAACTGATGCCCAGGGCCGGAAAAGGTCTCGGCCACCAGCTGTTCGGCGTTGTTGATGATGCCCACGGTGGAGATGGCGAACATCCCCAAGTGGGAGCGCACCAGCAAAGGCTGAGGGTCGGTGTCGGAAATGCAGCCGATACCGGCGTTTCCGCTGAATTTTGCCATGTCATCGTCAAATTTCGTGCGGAAGGGGGTGTTTTCGATGCTGTGTATCTGCCGCTGGAAGCCCTTTTCCGTATCGTAAAAGGCGAGTCCGGCCCGACGGGTGCCGAGGTGGGAGTGGTAGTCCGTGCCGAAGAAAACGTCGTAAATGCAATTCTTATGGGAAATCGCCCCGAAGAAACCGCCCATTGCTTTTCCTCCCTCAGCCGTTCAGCTCCGCCTGAAGGGCGGCGTCTTTCTCAAGCACCTTGGCCGCGTCGGCGGCGCGTCTGGCGTCCAGCTTCGCGGCAAGCTCCGCGTCCTCCACTGCCAGAATCTGGGCGGACAACAAAGCGGCATTCACGCCCCCGTTTACGGCTACGGTGGCGACCGGAATACCGGAGGGCATCATGACCGTGGAAAGAAGAGCGTCAATGCCGTCGAGACAAGGACCTTTGCAGGGAATACCGATGACCGGCAGGGTGGTGTTTGCCGCGATGGCGCCGGCGAGGTGCGCGGCCATACCGGCAGCTGCAATGAGCACGCCAAAGCCGTTTGCCCGTGCGGATACGGCAAAATCCCGAGCCTCCTCGGGGGTGCGGTGGGCGGAGTAGATGTGACACTCATAGGGAATGCCCAGAGACGTCAGAGTATCCATGGTTTTGCGCAGGATGGGCAGATCGCTGTCGCTGCCCATGACGATTCCGACTTTTTTCATGTGTTGACCTCCTTGTGGCAAATAAAACTTCATGCATGAGCACTGCACTGCGAAAATGCGCAAAGGCATAAGCATGAAGTTTTTGTGCATCATTTCCGGTTGCCCCGCAGGGGGCGAGGAAATGGCACATTTTTTCTTTTTTCTATGCGTATGCATAGAAAAAAGGGCGCACTCGCCCGCTGTAACGGGAAAGTGAGCCCAGACGGTCGGCAGGAAATGGGGATATGCCCTTACTCCATGTGGTGCTCCACTTCGGTCTGCACCGAAAACTCGGATGCAGCCTAATCCGTCAGTCATAAGGGTTTGTTGATGTTACGTTATCATTATATCATCGGGGGCGACCCCCGTCAACTCGCAGAAAGACGATTCCTGACGGTTTTTGGCAAGATTCCATGTGAATCTTGCCAAATCGATAAAATTGCCCCGAAAGAGATGCGCTCTTTCGGGGCAGCGTTTACGCGGCGAAGAAGTTGTAAAGGCCGAAGATGAGAATGATGCCCACGATCACGGGCAGCACGTAGGTCATGTAAGGCCGCAGCCATTTGGCGATTTTCAGTCCCTTGCCCTCGTTGGCTTCGGCGAGGAAATTCTCCCAGCCCCAGCCGTAGCGGGTGGTGCAGAAAATGATGAACAGCAGACTGCCCAGGGGCAGCAGCAGGTTGCTGACCAGAAAATCCTCGCTGTCCAGCACGTCCCGCCCGGCGATGGGGCGGAAATTGCTCCACAGGTTGTAGCCCAGCAGGCAGGGCAGGCTCAGCAGGAAGAGGGCAATGCCGCACACAAGGCAGGTCTTCTTCCGGCTGAGCCCGGTCAGCTCGCTGACGCAGGAGACGATGTTTTCAAACACCGCGAGAACCGTAGAGTAGGCGGCGAAGGTCATAAACAGGAAGAACAGGCTCCCCCAGAAGCGCCCCGCGGGCAGGTTGTTGAACACGTTGGGCAGGGTCATGAAGATCAGCGCGGGGCCGCTCTTGACGTCCACGCCGTAGGAGAAGCAGGCGGGGAAGATAATGAGGCCGGAGCAAAGTGCCACCAGCGTGTCCAGCGCGCAGACCCGGACGGACTCGCCCGCCAGCGCGTGATTCTTGCCGATGTAGCTGCCGAAGATGGCCATGGCGCCGATGCCAAGGCTCAATGTAAAGAAGGACTGGTTCATGGCGCCCACGATGACATTGCCAACGCCGGCGTCTTTCAGGCGCTGGATATCGGGCAGCAGGTAGAATTTCAGCCCCTCGGAGCCGCCGGGGAGGAACAGACTGTGTACAGCCAGCGCCAGCATCAGCACGATCAGCGCCATCATCATCCACTTGGTCACCCGCTCCAATCCCTTCTGAACACCGATGGAGATGATGAAAAAGCCGGATATGACGATCACGCCCATGTAAACCGTCTGCTGGACAGGGTTCGCAAGCATGTTGCCGAAGGCGGTCTCCACCCCGGAAACGTCAAGTCCCACGAAGCGTCCGGCGGCGGTGTCCACAAAATATTGCAGCATCCAACCGGCGACGGTGGTGTAGAACATCATCAGAACCACGTTGCCGAGCAAACAGACGTAGCCGTGCCAGCCCCAGTGTCCGCCGGGCTTCAGCGCCTGATACATTTTCAGGGGGCTTTTCTGGGCGGCGCGTCCCATGGCGAATTCCATGGTCAAAACGGGGACACCCAGGATCAGCAGGAAGAGCAGGTAGATCACGACGAACGCGCCGCCGCCATACTGCCCGGTCATCCACGGGAATTTCCATACATTGCCAATGCCGATGGCGCAACCGGCGCTGAGGAGAATGAAGCCCAAACGGCTCCCAAGGTGTTCTCTGTGCACGATGATTCCTCCAGTGTTCTTGTCTTATGAAAGGCACAGACCGCGCACGGCCTGTGGGTGCCACGGGGTTACGGAAACTCATACTGAACTTCAATTAAAATCTTTAAAAAAGATTTTAATTGCCCGAAGGGCATGAAGTTCATATGAGACTTGTTTTGTGATTTCTTTCCTTATAAATCACAAAACCGGCAGCGCCATTAGGCGATGCCTTCCTGATTAAAATCAAAGATTTTAATCAGGAAATAGTATCAGTCAAAAATCAGCCCAAAATATCCGGGTGCGTCCGCACCCGCCCGCAGGGGACGGAACATGGCGCCGGGAAGCGCCGTTCCCGGGGTGCGGAAGTGGCCGCGGGAAAAACCCAGCGCCCCCAGAATGCCCGGGGCAGCTGCGGCATTGCCCAGCAGCTCCATGCCGGTCAGGCTGTCACCGTCGTGCTCGGCGGCCAGCAGAAAATCCCCCCCGGCATAAAATGCGGCGTAGCATTTGAGATAGGAGAGGTTTGCCCCCTCCTGAATCACGCCGTCCGGGGGCAGGTACTCCCGGCGAAGGCGGGCGAATTCCACCGCGGAAATCGGGCGCACGGCAACCGCTTCCCCGGCGTCGCAGGAAAATTCCGACACGGTGCAGCAGTCCCGATAGCCCATGCGGCCGTACATTTTCCGCAGACCAACGTCATGGGGCATCAGCAGCGCCCCGTCATAGCCCCGTCCGGTCAGACAGGCAGCGGCATCCGCCATCAGGGCGCGGCAAAGCCCCCGGTTCCGGAAATCCGGGTGGGTCGCCACGGCGTAGAGATAGGCGAATTTCTGCCCCCGGAACTCCGCGTCAAACCAGTAAAGGGCGGCGGCGACGTTCCCGTTTTCCGCCGCGCACCGGCAGCGCCGGGGGCAGTAGCCGCTGGCAAAAAAGCTCGCGATAAATTCCTCAGAATCCCCGAAGGACAGCTGCCAGAGCGTCCGAAGCTGAGGCTCCTGCGCGCCGGTGGGGTAGTCAATCTCCATGGAAATCCTCCGCCAGATACGCCCATGATTTCTCCACCATGTGGTGGGGATTGTAGGACAGCTTGGCCTTGCGAAGCCCCGCCAGACCCACATCGTCCTCCCGGTTCAGATAGCGTAGATTGGGATATTTCAGCCGCAGATACCGGGCGAATTCGCAGTTTACGGCGGCGTAAGCGCCGTCCACGTCCTCCCGCGCCTTTTCAAAATGGATGTCGAAGGTGTCCGACCACAGGCGGCTACCCATGGTCACGGCGAGAATTTCCCCGTTTTCCACAAGCACGGCGCTCTCCATTTGCAGACCCTCATAATGCCGGAACGCCCGGGACATGGCGATGCTTTCCATCATATAGTCCCCCGTGGGGTCGGCCTGCATCCGGGCGCGGTACCATTCGCCGACCATGCGCTGGGCAGCGGAGAAGTTGCCGCCGGTCAGATTTTGCAGTTCAAACTGGGAATGCTCTGCCCGGAAGCGGTTGACGTGGTTCCGTTTTTTCTGGAATTTCCGGCCTTTCAGGTCGGCCAGATCGTCCACGGAATAAACGTAGTCATAGCTGTCCCGGTCGGCGCGGTAGAGAAATTTGTCGGGAAACCACCCCTGCAGCTCCGCCTGATCGGCCGCGGTCATGCTGACGATGCGGCAGGGAATTCCCCGCTGTTTAGCGTCGAGAAGAATTTCCTCGATCACGGCGCGCCGATCCCCGTCGCCGATGGGGTAGGGGTAGACGCTCCGGCCATTGAAATGGGAAAAAAACGCCACGCAGCCGTGGGTAAACACCAGCTGCTGCCGCCCCCAGAGATAGAGGTTGGCGAAGGAATATTCGCATCCTCTGGGCGGACAGGAAAACAAAACGCGCTCATAGTCGTCCTTCTGGGACAGCTGGGGGCGCTGAAAATCGAGCATGGTCACACCTTCTTAATATTCTGATATCATATCACAGTCTTCCCCAAAAAACAAGGGCGGAACCGCGGACGGATTCCGTTTTTGAGGAAAAAGCGGTTTTTGCTGGTTTTCGGCAGTTTTTTACTGAAATTTCCGCGGAAATCAGGCACGATTTCCGTGTTGACAAAACGGATGAGAAGATATATAATGCAAAGTAAGTAAAAGGCGGACTGTGCATCATGCAGTGCGTTACATTTTAACGCTGAAGGAGAAATCACAATGAGAAAGTTTGTATCCTTTGTTTTCGCGCTCATCCTGTGTCTGAGCATGGCAGTCACGGCTTCCGCCACGACCGTCAAGAGCAATCAGGGAGGCAACCCCGGCGGCAAGCCCACCGCGCCCCGTACCGGTTCCGTTGCGGTGGCAGTCCTGTCCGCCGCGGCCTGCACTGCGGGCGGTGTCGGCGCCATTGCCTACAAGAAGAGCAAAGAGTAATCAAAGTAATTGAAAAGGAACGGAATGGAGCGGTCTTGATCGCTCCATTCGTATTATAACGGACATGCAGAATAAGAAGAAGGTATACCTCATTATCAGCATCGTCAGCTTCTCCATCGTGCTGGCGGCGCTGGCCGCGATCGGCGGGCTGCTGCTTGCCTATAAGCGGCAGAGCGACAACTATGAGCAGCTGGCGGCAGCGGCCAGAACCGCTGCGCCTGCCGCACCCACCACCCCGGCGACAGAGGCTGCGGAAGAGACTCAGCCCGTCGAGACGGAGCCGCCCCTGCCCACCGTGGAAATTCCCATCAACTTTGACTACCTCAAAGGGGAAAACGAGGACATCATCGGCTGGATCGTGGTGGACGGTACGCTGATCGACTACCCCATCCTGTACGATACGACCTATAATTACTACTATCTGAACCACAACTACGAGGGAACCTCCACCGGCTACGGCTCCATTTTCGTTCTGGGGGAGAACGCCGGGGACTTTACGGACTTCAACACCGTGGTCTACGGCCATAACATGCTGGACGGGCGGATGTTTGCCCAGCTGCACCGGTTCCGGGATAAGAATTTCTTCGATTCCCACGGGCAGATCATCGTCTACACCCCGGAGCGGCAGCTGACCTATCAGGTCTTCGCGGCCTACCGCCGGGACAATCTGGACATCATTGCGAACACGGATTTTTCCACCAAAGCGCTGATCGACGAGTACATCGAGAGCGTCTACGCCCAGACCGATCTGGCGCAGTTCAATCCGGCGCTGGAGGTTACGTCCTCAGACAGGATCATCACCCTTTCCACCTGCATCGGAAACCCGGCGTACCGGTTCGTGGTACAGGGTGTGCTGGTGGATGAAGCGCAGGCCGTGTTTGCCGGCACTCCGGACGCGGACGGAGAATAACGGAACATGAAGAAAAAAGGAAAATTTCTGAAAGAAGAACCCCCAAAGAGCGAAAAGCCGAAAAAGAATGGGAATCCCATGAAAGTGACCGCCATTGTGCTCAGCTCGCTGGCGGCGGTACTGGTGCTTGCGGCTGTTGGTGTGGGGATTTTCGTGTGGTACTCCGGCAGTGTGCGGGGGGCGATGTTCGCCGCCCGGGGAAGCGTTTCGGGCACCATTCCCCAGTCTGTGACTACCCCTGCCGACGCTTCGGAAACGCAGGCGCGTATTGACGCGGACTGGATCGACGAACAGGGCAACGCCTATAATTACCGGGACGACGTGATCTCCATTCTGTTCATGGGCATTGACTACATGGGCGATGAAAAGAACTGGTTCTACGCCACGGAGTCCAACGGCGGCAACGCCGACGTGATTGGGCTGGTCATACTGGACACCAGAACCTTTGACTTTTCCATGCTGTACATTCCCCGGGACACCATGGCCGACGTGATCGCCATGGACGCAAACGGTCAGTATCTGGATACTGTTTACACCAACATTTCCACCGCCCACAGCTACGGCGACGGAAAAGACTTGAGCTGCCGCCTGACCACCGACGCGGTGTCCCGTCTCCTGTACGGCGCGCCGGTGAGCCGCTACGTAGCGCTGGACTATGACGCGCTGTACACGCTGAACGACCTGATCGGCGGCCTGACCATCACCTTTGACGACGACTACACGGAGATTCATTCCACGTTTACCAAGGGCAGCACGGTCACGCTGAACCGGTGGTACATGGACAAGTTCATCACCTACCGCAGCGAGACCGATCTGGAGGGCGCATACAAGCGCGGTATGCGGAGCATGGCGGTGATGAAGGCGCTGTTCAACCAGTGCAAGGGGAAAATCGTCGCCGACCCCGCCGTGGCGCTGGAATACTACAACGGCCTGAAGGACTACATCACCACCGATCTGGACCTGACGGAGATTACGTATCTGGCGCGGAACATGGGGAAGATGTACTTCACCTCGGACACCATTGTGCGTCTCCCCGGCGAGACGGTAATGGGCGAGCGCTACGCGGAGTTCTACCCGGACGAAAGCTGGCTCCACGACTTCGTGGTGGAAAAGTTCTGCGTCCCGGCGGAATGATAGGAAACAAAGCTGCCCCGCCGAACAGGCGGGCCGCATTGGACAGTCAACAGGCACAGCAGGATAATCTGCTGTGCCTGTTCTTGTATCATTTAGGGTCTATCTGAAAACCGGAAATATGACCAACAGCGAGGGATTTTTCGTCTGATGAAGCCATTTTTCCGCAGGAATACTTTGTGTATTGCAAGGGAAAATGGTGCACAGCAGACGGAAAAGACCCGCTGTTTGGGCGTGTTGACGGTTTTCAGATAGACCCTAATACGAGCATCCCCTGCCTCGCCCTTTGGGAGAGGTGGCTGAGCGCAGCGAAGACGGAGAGGGGAAACAATGGCCATGCCAAATGGATTTTCGTGGTGTGTGCATACAAATTGATCTCGCCATTCAAAAAAGACTGCACGACCCTCTCAGTCACCTGCGGTGACAGCTCTCCCAAAGGGAGAGCCAAGGGCTGCACCTCGTTACATAGCATATTAGCATGAAAAATGGAGCGTATCCGTACTGATACGCTCCATTAACTGTTTTACGAAGGCAGGGCGGTTCGTTAGGGTCTATCTGAAAACCGGGAATATGACCAACAGCGAGGGATTTTTCGCCTGCTGAAGCCATTTTTCCGCAGGAATACTTTGTGTATTACAAGGGAAAATGGTGCACAGCAAGCGGAAAAGACCCGCTGTTTGGGCATGTTGACGGTTTTCAGATAGACCCTAATTTGCCCCAGCTTTTCCTATTTCTTTTCCTGCCTGGACTTGCTTCCGTAGCCATAACCGTAGCCGTACCCATAGCCGTATCCATAACCATACCCATATTCCTTGCTCCCGGAGAGACCCCTGCGGACGTTGTTCAGGGCGCAGCCAATGATGGGCAGGCGGCTGTCGCTGAGACGCTGGGCGCCGTCCAGAATCTGGTCGCGGGAGGCGTAATCCTGACGGATGACCATCAGTCCCGCTTCGGCGGCCTCCGCAGCTTCCGCGGCGTCGGTCAGCAGAGAGCAGGGAGGCGTGTCCAGGATCACGTAGTCGTATTTGTCACGGGCATACCGGATGAGTTTCGTCAGCCGCGCCTGCGTCGGCGCGTCGAAATAGTCCGCTTTTCCATCGGCGTTTCCCACGATCACGAACAGACCTTCCACATCCGTTGCCTGTGCCAACGCCCCGGCGGCTTCCCCGGAACCGGTGAAATTCGTCAGGTTCCGCCCTTCATCCAGAGGATGGCTCTTGGAGGACAGGGTCTTCGCCACGGAGGGATTGCGGAAATCGCAGTCGATCAGCAGCACCCGCCGCCCCTTCTGGGCAAGGGATACCGCCAGATTCACGGAGACGGTGGTCTTGCCCTCGCCGGGGATGGCGCTGGAGACCAGCAGAATTTTCTGCCCGTTCTCCTGCATGGCCTTCTCCACCCGCAGACGGAGCAGACGGACGGATTCGGAGAAGCCGGACTCGCTTCTGTACCGGTGCAGCAGAGGATAAGGCCGCTTCCGGGATATCTTCACCGCGGGGATCTGCCCAAGGCAGGGGGCGTTCAGGGTCTCGCGCAGCTCGTCCTCGTTGTGGACGGTGTTCTTCATCAGAACCAGAAACGCCAGAATCACGCACCAGACTGCCGCACCCACGACTGCGCCGCAGGTGATATAGTACCGGTAATTGAACTCGGCGACGGGCGCGGTGGGCATACCGCTTTCATCCAGCAGCACCAGCACCGTAGAGCCGACTACGAACTCCGCTACCTCCGGGTAGCAGGCGATCACGGCGCTCATGACGTCATAGGCACGCTGGGGGTCGGTATCCCTGACCTTCAGTGTCAGGATGCTGGAATGCGCCGTGGCCGAGACGGACATGTCCGGCACCTCGTCGATGCCCAGCTCGTCCATGACCCGCCGCTGCAGCAGCCCGCTGGTGAGGATGGAGGGGAAGGTATCCGCCATGACCTGCGCCGTTTTTTCGTTGTAGCTGCTGACGCTGGCGTAAAGGGGGTTGGCCACCCGAACCGTGAAGGAGGCGCTGGCTTCGTAGACAGGCCGGTAGGCTCTGCGCTGCACAAATGTCATCCCGGCGGCGCAGATCAGGACCAGCGCCAGACCCAGCAGCCACATCCGCTTCGCCTGATGGACAAAGTCGTCCAGCAGTACAAAGGTGTCCCGCCCCTGTTGTTCCGTTTTTTCGATTTCCATAGCAGCCTTCCTATTTCCCGGAGCCACCGGAACCGTAGTTGCCGTAGTGGCCGTAATGACTGTACTTGCTGTAGCCGCCGTAGCTCTGGCCGGTGGACAGCTGCGTTGCATAGACGTTGTTGAGGACGCAGCCCAGCACCTTCGCTTTGTGGCCGTCCAGAGAAGCGACGGCGTTATTCAGAGCGGGCGCTGCCGCCGCGTTCTGCCGAACCACCAACAGACTGGCATCCGCCAGATCGGCCATGCCCTCCGCGTCCGAAGCCGCGCTCATGGGGGGCAGGTCAAGCACGATAAAGTCGAAGCACTCCCGCGCCCAGTCCAGCAGCGCGTTCATCCGTGGGGAAATCAGCAGGTCGCCGGTGTTCTGCTCGCCGCGTTTGGCAAGCAGCATGTACATATCGCTGTTCTGATAGCGCAGGAAGCACTCGGACAGATTCTCCTTGCCCCCCAGAATGTCGTTAAGACCGTAGGTGAATTTGCTCTGTCCCAGCACCATGCCGCAGGCGGGCTTCCGCAGGTCGCAGTCGATCAGCAGCACACGCTTGCCCTTCTGCTCCATGGCCAGCGCCAGATTGACAGCCACGGTGGACTTGCCCTCGTTTTCCAGCAGGCTCGTCACTATCAGCACCTTGCCGCCGTCCATGTGCTGCTCGACCCGGCGGCGCAGCTTGCGGATGCTCTCCACAAACCGGAAACTGGTCACGGGGTTCGTGATCAGAATGCTGGTTTTCTTCCGCCGCAGCAGGGCAAAAACGGTTTTGTACTTCCGCTCGTGGGAGATCTCGCCCAGATAGCTGCAGTCCAGCTTCTCCCGGGCTTCCGTACCGCTCCGCACCGCGTCCCGCAGATAGGACAAAATGGCAAGCAGGGCCGTGGCGGCCAGCGCCGCGATGACAGCGGCTTTTTTCATCTGGTGGAAGGCAAAGTTCTGGTTCGTGGGAGATGTGGGCACTGCCGGGTATTGCAGCACCTCCAGCCCGATGTCGTCTATCACCTGATAGGTCAGGGACTCGTGGTGCTCGATGATGGCCTGCGCGGCCAGAAAGGCCATCCGGGGATCGGAATCCGTTACGGTCATGGTGATGAGATTGGTGTTTGGGACGACCGCGGTGTCGATGGTTCCATCAAAGGAGGAAATGTCCGTCTCCTGCAGGATGGTCTTGCGCATGATGGAGCTGTTCAGCAGTTCGGTAAACAGTCCCGCAAGATTGCTGGTGGAGGACAGGTTGGAATACACCGACGTGGAGCTGCCCCGGGTGGTCACCACGAAGGTGGTCGTCGTCCGGTAGACCGGCGCGTATGTCGCGTCCGTATAAATGTAGGTGCCGACGCCCACGGCAAGCGCCGCCAGCACAACAACCAGCCACCGCTTGAGAACGTCCTGCACAAGGACGATGGGGTCGAAGGGCAGAAGCCGGGCGCTTTGCATATTTGATTTGCTTGTATTTTCCATTGGCTTACCCTTCCACCACAACGATCAATTTGGAATACCCCGTGTATTTCCGGTCAAAATCGGGGTTTTTCTCGTCCCGGTCTGTGAATGTCACCCGGTATTCCACGGTGTAGACCCCGGGGTATCCGGTCTGCACCGTGCCCCGCGTCCGCATGGAGTAGTCCGTGGGAAGCCCGCCCGCCAGACTGTCCTGTTCCCCCAGCCATGTGAAGGATTTCAGATACTGCGCCGGGTAGAATTGGGCGTCCTTCGGCAGGTAAACGAGATAGTCAGTCAGCTCCAGCGCGGCGTTGTAGATGCCGGAGGAGATCACCTCCACGGGGAAGGTCTCCGACACCGTATCGCCCAGAGAGTTGGTCACCTGAAACTGAACCATGTGGCTTCCCAGCGCCATGATGGAGCTGGTGCCCTTCGTTGTGGCTCTGACCCGGTGCTGGATGTCCCCGTCGATGGCGTCCACCGCGCCGACATTGCTCAGAACGTCAAAGCTGTGGTCAACGGTATAGACCAGCGGGGCGTTCAGCGTGAACCGGGGGCGTTCGTAATCGGTATACCTGCCCTCCCGTTTGGCCTTTGCCACGTTCCCGGCGCTGTCGAAGGCCGCGTAGCTCACCGAAATGGAGCCGTCGCCGTCCGTCAGATTGACGCGCTCCACCACGAGGGAAGCCGTCACGTCCCCGTCCACATTGTCCGAGGCGGTGACGCCTGCCAGCAGCGCGCTTTTGTCGTCCCGCACGGAGACCTCCAGCGGCTGTTCGTCTATATGGATCTGGGGGCACGTGTGTCCGTGCGCAGCTGGTCAAGCTTCCGGTAGCCGAAGAATGCCGCCAGACACAGGACGATCAGCAGCAGTAAAAGCCAATTCCGTTTTTTCATAGTTTCCCGCCTTTTTCATCAAAACCACTCCGGTTCGGTCAGAGTGATGGGTTCGTCTTTCAGGATTTTTCTGGGGTTGTCCAGCAGCAGCGCCCGGGCGCACCGGGGGGAGAATTCCTGCGCGAGAAGATCGCGTACATCCTCCATCCAAGGCGTCCGCACCCGGGGAGAGTGGGCGTCGCTGGCCACGGCGGCGGCGAAGCCCCGCTCCACCAGCGCATAGGCCAGCGCCTGCGCGTGTCCGCCGAAGCGCCCCAGAAGGCTGCCCCGGTTCACCTGAAACAGGCAGCCCAAGCGACACCACCGATTGACGATCTCCGGGTCGTGCTGAAGATAAGTATAACGCTCGGGGTGTGCGACAAGGGGCCTAAACCCCGCCCGGCAGACGCTTCGCAGAATCAGAGTTTCCTCTTCGCCGCTGGACTGGAAGGCAAATTCGATCAGTGGATACCGGGAGCCGTTCAGGGTGAACAGCTTTCCCTCCCGCAGCAGCCGGGCGGTGTCCGGGGTGCCGAAAATTTCCATGCCGGGGTACAGCTTCAGGGGTACGCCGGTCTCCTCCAGCGCCTGACGCAGAAGCGACCATGTCCCGTAGACCTCCTCCGCCCGCTCGCCCATGCAGTGGGGCGTGGCGGCCATGGCACGTACGCCGCTGTTTACGGCCATACGCGCCATGGCGAGGGATTCCTCCAGACTTTGGGAGCCGTCGTCCAGTTCCGGCAGAATGTGGCAATGCAGGTCAATCATGGGCAGTCTCCGCTTTACAAAACGCGCCGGTCAGTGCCGAATAGGCCGCTGCGATCCCGGGGCGCAGGGGGATCACGCGGATCCAGACCTTCTCAAAGAAATTCCACCAGAAGCTGCCCGGCTGCAAAAGCTTTTCCTTGCGCCGCACGGCGGTCACCAGCGCCAGAACCTGATCGGGGCGGACGCCCTTTTCAATCAGGATCTGGGCGTCGCCCACCAGCCAGTAACCATCCGGTGTTACCCGGTAAATGCGGTGCAAAATGTACGCGCCGTTGTCCCGGCGGTATAAAATCATGTCGCCCTTTTTTAATGGGCGCGTGACCTTGGAAAGATAGACCGTGTCCCGACTGTGCACCAGAAACGGGGTCATGCTGGAGCCGCTGATGTTCAGCGGAACATACTCGGCGCTGTCGAGAAGCCCCAGCAGCTGCTCCATCAGAGCTTCCGGGGGCAGAACTCTTACTCTATGTTCCATTCGTTACCTCCGTCACCTGCCTGCGCTGGATCTCATAGGTGCGGCCGCAGAACTTGACGCTTTCGGGGCGGTGGGTCACCAGAATGCAGGTGCGCAGAAGACCGCTTTGGCGCAGATTGTCCAGAAGCCGCCGCTCCGTGGCCATGTCCGGACCGGAGGTGGCCTCGTCAAGCAGTAAAATCGGCGCTTTGCGCAGCAGCGCCCGGGCGATGGCCAGGCGCTGGGCCTGACCTTCGGAAATGCCCCGTCCTCCCGTGCCCAGACGGTGGTTAACCCCGTCGGGGAACTGGCTGACAAAGTCCCATGCGCAGGCGATCTTCAGCGCCTGTTCCAGCTCGCCGTCAGTGGCGTCGGGACTGACCAGCCGGAGATTTTCCGCAATGGTGCCGGGGAACACGCTGTTGCCCTGAGGAACGTAGGCGAATACGCCTCTGGTTCCGGCTGCGATGGGGTAGCGGTTTCCGCTGCCGCCCACCCGGGAGGAAACGCCCTGCAGAACAAGGCCTCCCAACAGCATGACGGCCATAATGGCCACGGCGCGCCACAGCATATCCGCGCCGTAGCCCGTGACCGCGTCGATGAGATATTTGGAGGCCACGCTGGAAATAAGACCCATAATCGTGCCGGTCAGGCTCAGCAGCCCTACGGCGAGGATCTTTCCCTTATAGCGCCCGACCTGCGTCTGCAGCCACTGTAGTTCCCGTTTCAGCTGCTGCGGGTCGTCTCCTTGAAGCCGTTTTTTTACCCTGCGAAAAAAAGCCATGTCCACGTCTCACAATTCATACGAAATATAAATCGAATATAAGCCATAAAAATCCTTTATAAGGATATCACATCCCTCTGGGGTTGTCAATCTGCGCCGCGCCAGCTTTGGGACGGAAAAAGTGGGGGTTTTGAGGCATAATGCCTCAAAACCCCGCGGATTTAGTCATCATAGGAGAACAGGTCTTCCACCGTCACGTGAAAAACCTTCGCAATGTCCATCGCCAATTTCAGCGATGGGTTATATTTCCCTCTTTCCAGGTTGACAATGGTCTCCCGCCGGACGCCGACCAGCTCGGCCAGGTCTGACTGTTTGAGATCCTGCATCTCCCGGTATTCTTTGATTCTGGTCGTCAGAGCCATACTCAAAGCCCCTTCTTGTCCATGACGTAGAAAATGATGGTGCGCACAACGGCAAGCAGAACCAGCATCCCCACCAGACAGTAGCCGATCACTTCCGTCGTAAGGGCGAACCGTCCGGCGGCGCAGAGGAAGCTGACGGCGATCAGTACGGCCACGCTGATTTTCAGGCAGATGGCGTCGCACCGTCTCAGGTTGGCCTCGGCCATTTCGTCGGGAGTCTCCTGCTTATACTTTTTGAGCCGGATGCCCCGGGAGATAAAATAGTAGAAGGTGAATGTGGCGACGACAATCTGAATGGTCGTGTAATAGCCCTTCCAGTCGTTTCGCGCCCACGTCCAGTAATAGACCGCAATCAGAACGGCGAATATGATTTTATCCGCCACCAGCTCCCGCAATGATACTTTTTTCATAATGATCCTCCTTAATTTTGAAAAGCGATATATTTCGCACATCTCATGTGATAAATATATCACACAGGCTGCAGCCTGTCAATAGAAAAGTGAGAAATATTTAAGGCAGCACCGCACAATTCGGCAAGAAGTCTCAGGCAGGATTTTTGTTTCAATTCAAAGTTCCGAAAATGGAGGAATACTGTATGTATTTCCCATTTTCGGAACTGCGGAAGTGGAGCAAAAAGACGGCTGAGACTCGCAGACGCAATTGTGCGGTGTTGCCTTAACATTTTTCAGCGGGCTGCCGCCAACGTCCCGAACTGTCTTGATTTTTTCCGCCCGATACGGTAGAATCTGATATAAGAGTCTGGAAGCGGGTGACGGATATGGAACCGGTAAGTATGTTATTTTTGCAGGCGCTCCGCGCCTCGCTGGAAGATAGAACCGTGGATTGGGAGACGGATATTGAGCGGGAGACATGGGACGCGCTGTTTGCCATGGCAGCGTCCCACAGCGTGCTGCCGATGATCTACGTGGCGGTCGTCCGCTGCCCGGCCGCCCGGAAAGCGGGAAACGGCCTGCTGCGAACCGTCTTCCCCCCGGCGCGGCAGCTGGCGGGGCGCTACCCTTACCTGAAAGAAAAGCCGTATCTTCTGCCCCTTGCGTGGGTGAACCGTATTCTGAAATACGGGAAGGAGACCGCCGGAAGCCCCACGGACAACAATGCCGCCCAGTCCATAAAGATCGGAAACGGGCGGGTAGCGCTGCTGAAGGAATACGGGATCATCGGCTCCGGCAGGGAATAAAATGAAAACCGCATCAAAAAAGCCTTGACTGTTTTTTCGTGGTCAAGGCTTTCTTTTTTGCCGTATTTTGGGGGAAATTTCCGCGGATTGGCGTATTTTCGGAAAATGAAGTAACACAAAAATACATTATAAATTCAACTTGATATTGTGTTATAGCTTTATGCAATTTGTGAACACTATAATGTAACAAAATGAATGGAGGACTGCGTTTATGGAGAAATTCATCGTGACGCCGAAGGAAGACAAAACCGTCACAATGACGATACGTATAGACAGAGCCTTGCAGGAGGAATACAACCGCCTGGCGGCCAAGACGAACCGTTCCCGGAACGAGCTGATCGGCATGGCTCTGCAATATGCCCTTGACCATATGGAGCTGAAAAACTGCGGCGAGACCGGAAATCTGCAACCCCTGTGAGCAGACCGAAATTACGTGCAAAGAAACTGGGAGAGTGAAATTTATGCCGGAAGAAAACAGGAAAAGTAAGTGGATATACGTCAGGTGGTTCGCCATACGGTTCTTACTGGTCGTGTATGACATCATTGCGGTGAATGCCGCGTGTTATCTTGCGCTGCTGACCAGATTTTATGTGGCGAAGCAGTTCCACAGCGCCGCGGCGCAGTATATCGAAGCCTATACCAGCTACGCGCCCTATTACACCATTCTCTGTCTCGTGATCTTCTGCTGCTTCAGCCTGTACAGCGGCATCTGGAAGTACGCGGGCTTCAACGACCTGAACCGCATCGTCGGGGCAAACGTGGTCTGCTTTATCGTCCACATCATCGGAACTCTCATCCTGCTCCGGGGAACGCCCCTTATAAGAATGCCCATTTCCTTCTACTGCCTCAGCGCGTTTACCCAGACGTGTCTCATCACCGCGAGCCGGTTTTCCTACCGGCTGCTCCTTATGGAAAAGGTCAGGGTGGCAAATAACGGGAAAGGTGCAACGATAAACGCAATGGTCATCGGCGCAGGCGGGACCGGCAAGATTGTGCTTCAGGAGCTGGAGCGGGAGAAAACCGTCCGTCCGGTGTGTGCCCTCAACTACAAGGAGATCGGCTTCGGCTCTCTGCTGGACGGCGTTCCCGTGGTCAACGGCGTGGAGAACCTGAAGGGCGCCATTGAAAAGTACCGGGTCAATTTCGTCATTATCGCCTCCGCGGTCATGCCGCAGGAGGTCAGAAACCGCATCAAGGCCATCTGCCGGGAAGCATCCGTTGAGGTGCAGGATTATTCCGGCTTCTTTCAGGGCTTCGGCGGCAGCGTGACGCTGAAAAATCTGGCGGAATGCGCCGACGGCAAGGTGGAGCTGGTGGTCAATGGAGAGCATCAGCAGTACGCGGACTGCGAGCAGGCGCTGGTAAATGCCGCCGGAAAATATGTGGTGAAATCCATTTCCGCCAGAGCGGATACGCTGGTGATCGAGCTGACCGACCATTCCGTGGTGCAGAACGATCTGAACGCGGACTGGGTCAAGGATCAGGAAAAGGAAACGGGAGAGGCCATCAGCTTTTTCTGATACTATTTCCTGATTAAAATCTTAATTTTAATCAGGAAGGCATCGCCTGACGGCGCTGCCTGTTTTGTGATTTATAAGGAAAGAAATCACAAAACAAGTCTCATATGAACTCCATGCCCTTCAGGCAATTAAATTGGAGCTCAGTATGACACGTCTGTCAAAGGCACAGAAAAGAGGAATAGAGATATGTATGTCAGGAGAAAAGACATAAAGCCCTTTGATAAGAAGGTATGGCTTGCTTCGCCGACGATGCATGGTGACGAGCTAAAATATATCACGGAAGCCTATGATTCCAACTGGATGTCCACGGTGGGCGCGAACATCAACGAGGTGGAGCATATCGCGGCGCAGAAGGCGGAAATGAAGTACGCGGTGGCGCTGTCCTCCTGCACGGCGGCGCTGCACCTGTGCGTCAGGGCCGCGGGGGAACGGCTCTACGGAAGACCTGCCATCGGCCACGGCGCAGTGGAGGGCAGGCGGGTGTTCTGCTCCGACATGACCTTCGCCGCCACGCTGAACCCGGTGGTCTATGAGGGCGGCATCCCCGTGTTCATCGACACCGAGCGGGACACATGGAACATGAACCCCCGGGCTTTGGAAAGAGCCTTTGAGATTTACCCCGAGGTGCAGCTGGTGGTGGCGGCGCACCTGTACGGGTTTCCCGGTAAGGCGGACGAGATCCGCGCTGTGTGCGACGCCCACGGCGCGCTGCTCATCGAGGATGCCGCCGAGTCCATGGGCGCTACATATAAAGGAAGGCAGACGGGCAGCTTCGGCGACTACGCGGCGATCTCCTACAACGGCAACAAAATCATCACCGGCTCCAGCGGCGGCTGCCTGCTGACCAATGACTTGGAAGTGGCGAACAAGGCGCGGAAGTGGTCAAAACAGGCGCGGGAAAACACGCCATGGTATCAGCACGAGGAAGTCGGCTACAACTACCGCATGAGCAACGTGATCGCGGGCGTCGTCCGGGGTCAGTATCCGTATCTGGAAGAACACATCGCCCAGAAGAAAGCCATCTGGGAGCGCTACCGGGACTGTCTGCGGGGTCTCCCTGTTGAGATGAACCCCTTCGACCCGGAAACGTCCTGCCCCAACTACTGGCTGTCTGCGCTGGTAATTGACAGGAGCGCCATGTGCCGTCAGGTGCGCAGCGACAACGACGCGCTGTATCTCCCGGAGCAGGGAAAGAGCTGCCCTACGGAGATCCTGGAGGCCATCGCGGGAATCAACGCGGAAGGCCGTCCCATCTGGAAGCCCATGCACATGCAGCCCATGTACCGGATGAACGGCTTCATCACCCCCTCCGGCGAGGGCAGGGCAAAGACCAACGCCCACATTACCGGCGGCGTGGAGGACGTGGGTGCGGACATTTTTGAACGGGGTCTGTGCCTGCCCAGCGACAACAAGATGACGAAGGAGCAGCAGGAGCAGATCATCAAGGTCATCCGGCGGTGCTTTGAATAGTTTGGAAAGGCGGCGTTTCATTGCGGAGATTCATCTTTAATCTGGTCAGCGTGCTGTTCAGCGCGGTGAAATTCGGGATCATGAAGCTGTTTCATTTCCATCATTTTTTCTATTCCGGCGTTCAGCGTTTTTCCCCTAACACGGAGGTCGTCATCGCGGAGGGCGGCACCATCCGTCTGGGCAGGCACGTCCGTGCCCACAGAAGATCGAAGCTGCTGGCCATGGACGGCGGTACGCTGGAGATTGGCAGCAATACGGCGCTTGGTAATGGCGTCAGCGTCAACTGCATGGAAAGCATCGTGATCGGCGAGGGCGTGCAGATCGGCCCGGATACGAAAATTTACGACCACGACCATGATTACCGCGTCCCCGGCGGCATCGGGGCGGGAAAATTCGTCACCGCGCCGGTGACGATCGGTGACAACAGCTGGATCGGCTGCAATGTGGTTATCCTCCGGGGAACGAGCATCGGCAAAAACTGCATCGTCGGCGCGGGAAGCGTGCTGAAGGGTGCATATCCGGCGGGCAGCGTGATCGTGCAGAAGCGGCAGACCACTGCGACAGTTTACCCTTTGGAGAGAACGGAGAAGTAACGATGGAGCATAAACCTTACGGCCCCTACGAAACGTATTTCAAGCGGCCGCTGGATATCCTCTGCGCACTGGCCGCGCTGATCGTGTTCGGCTGGCTGTACATACTGGTGGCGGTTTTGGTGCGCATCAAGCTGGGCAGCCCGGTCATTTTCAAACAGCCCCGCCCCGGCAGGGACGAGAAGATTTTCGACCTCTACAAATTCCGCTCCATGACCGACGAGCGGGACGAAAACGGCGAGCTTCTGCCGGACGAGGTGCGGCTCACGAAATTCGGAAAAGTTCTTCGCGCGACCAGTCTGGACGAGCTTCCCGAAGCGTTCAATATTCTGAAGGGGGACATGTCGGTCATCGGCCCCCGGCCGCTGCTGGTCAAATATCTGCCCCGGTACAGCGAGCGTCAGCACCGGCGGCACGAAGTCCGCCCGGGGCTGTCCGGCTACGCGCAGGTTCACGGCAGAAACACGGTCAGCTGGCAGGACAAATTTGAAATGGACGTAAAGTACGTAGACCACATTACCTTCCTCGGAGACTTGAAGATCATCTGGGACAGCGTGATGGCGGCATTTGTAAGGCGTGACGGCATATCCTCGGAAACGTCTGTCACGATGGAGGAATTCATGGGAAACGGGATGGTGGCAAAGTGAAGCGGCTTGTGATCCTCGGCGCCAGCGGCCACGGCAGAGTCGCCGCGGATATCGCCGGAAAAAACGGCTATGACAGCATTGCGTTTCTGGACGACACGAAAAAAACGTGCGGACGCTATCCCGTGATGGGGGAAAGCGCCCGGTTTTCGGAATATGACTGCGATTTCTTCGTAGCCATCGGCAATCCGCAGGTTCGCAGGCGGATGCAGGAGATGCTGCTCACCGCCGGGAAACAGGTCACGACGCTGATCCACCCCTCCGCGGTCATCGGGGAGGACGTGACCCTCGGCACCGGCACATTGGTTGCGGCGGGGGCGGTCATCAACCCCGGCGCGGTCATCGGCGATGGGTGCATCATCAACACCTGCGCGTCCGTTGACCACGACTGCGTTCTGGAAGACTTTGTGCATATAGCCGTGGGCGCCCATGTGGCGGGGACAGTAAGCATCGGCGCGGGAACATGGATCGGCGCGGGCGCGACGGTGAGCAACAATCTTCAGATCTGCGGCAGCTGTATGATCGGCGCGGGCGCGGTGGTTATCAAAAGCATCACGGAAAGCGGGACATACGTAGGCGTTCCCGCGGAGAAAATCAAATGAGAATTCTGATCCTGACGAATTTCGACGTCGGCCTGTACCAGTTCCGAAGGGAGCTGATACAGGAGCTTCTGACGAAGAACGAGGTATATATATCCCTCCCCTACGGGGAACTGGTGGCGCCGCTGGTGGAGATGGGGTGCTTTTTTTTCGACACGCCCATGGAACGGCGGGGCATGAACCCGGTCAGGGACGCAAAGCTGTTTGCCACCTACCGGCGCATATTCCGGGAGGTAAAGCCGGAAAAAGTGATCTGCTACACCATCAAGCCGAACATCTACGGCGGCTTTGCCGCGCGGCTGGCGGGGATACCCTACGCCGTCAACATCACCGGGCTGGGGACAGCCTTTGAAAGCGGCGGATTGCTGAAAAAAATGGTCACGGCGATGTACCGGCTCAGCTGCAAAAAGGCGAAGACGGTATTCTTTGAGAACGCAGAAAACCGGCAGATTTTTCTTGACGCGAAAATCGTGAAAGAGCGCCAGACCTGTCTTTTAAGCGGGGCAGGGGTCAATCTGGAGCGCTACGCCGTGGCGGACTACCCGGCGGGGGACGTTGTAAAATTCCTGTTCATCGGCCGGATCATGCGGGAAAAGGGCGTTGACGAGCTGCTTTCGGCCATGAGACGGCTCACCGGCGAGGGCGTCCCCTGCACGCTGGACATGGTGGGCGGATACGAGGAAGATTACGGCGCGGTGGTGGAAGAAGCCGAATCCGAAGGGTGGTTAAAATACTGGGGCTATCAGGAGGATGTCCGCCCGTTCATCGCCGCGTCCCACTGCTTTGTTCTGCCCTCGTGGCATGAGGGAATGGCAAACACCAACTTGGAATGCGCTGCTTCCGGCCGCCCGGTAATTACCAGCCGCATTCACGGCTGCATGGAAGCGGTGGAGGACGGCGTGACAGGCTTCCTGTGCGAAAGAAAGGACTCAGGCAGCCTTTACGCGGCAATGAAGCGGTTCTGCGCCCTGTCCATGGAGGAGAGAAGAGCCATGGGCTTAGCGGGCAGGAAACGCATGGAAGCCGTGTTTGACAAGAAAAGGGTCGTCGAAGAAACGATCAAACGACTATAATCTGCGCATAACAAGAGGTGCCGGAAGATGAAGGAACAGCCGCTGATCAGCATCATCATTCCCGTTTACAATGTGGAGCGGTATCTGGCACAGTGCCTTGACAGTGTGATTAACCAGACATACCCGAATCTGGAAATTATTTGCGTCAACGACGGCTCCCGTGACGGCAGTCCGGATATCCTGCGGCGGTACGCGGACGAGGATGCGCGGATACAGGTCATCGATAAGGCGAACGGAGGCGTATCCCAGGCGCGGAACGACGCGCTGGACTGCGCCCGCGGGGAATACATCATGTTCGTGGACTCGGACGACTGGGTCGAGCCGGACGCCTGCGAAAACGCGGTGAACGCAATGCGCGAATATGACGCGGATATCGTGATGTGGTCGTATGTGAGCGAAACGGAGAACCGTTCCTCCCGGAAAGTCATCTTCCCGGAAACGACGGTTTTTGAGAAGGAAGAAGTCCGGGCAAAGCTGCACCGAAGATTTGTCGGGGCAATGGGAGGGGAGCTTTCCCACCCGGAGCTGGTGGATTCCCTCTGCCCGGTCTGGGGAAAGCTGTACAGGCGTTCCCTGATTCAGAAAAGCGGCGCCAGATTTGTCGATCTGGCGGAGATCGGAAGCTACGAGGACGGCTTTTTCAATCTGGAGGTTTTTGGAAAGGCCGACAGGGTGGTGTATCTGGCAGCGTACCTGTATCATTACCGCAGGGACGGGTCTTCCTCGGTCACGTCCGGGTACAACCCAAGGCTGTATGACCAGTGGCAGACGCTCTACGACCGGATGGAAGCCATCATCCGGTCAAACCAGCTGGGCAGCGAGTATGAAGCCGCGCTGAATAACAGGATCGCGCTGGGCATTCTGGGGCTTGGGCTGAACATTACGGTTTCCACTCAGCCGATGGGGAAAAAAGTGAAGGATATCCACAGGATCATCCGTCAGGAAAGGTATCGGAAGGCGTACAAAAACCTGCCCTTAAATTATTTCCCAATCCACTGGAAACTGTTTTACGGCTGCGCCAGACATGGATTTGCCTTTGGTGTGTACGTGCTGCTCACCGTGATCCAGAGGATTATTTCAAGGTAAAGGAACAAGAAAATGATAATTCATTTTTCGGTTTTGGCCGTGATTCTGGTCTGCGCCCTGATCTGGGAGCGGCCAATCCGGTATCACAAGCTGAATTCCATATATTACGGCGAACGCTACGATTACAAGTCGCCGCTGATGCCCTGGCTGATCGTGTTCGGCTACATCGCCTATCTGGCCGCCATGCGCTCCGGAATGAACGATACCTCCGGCTATATTCAGTCGTTTGAGCATATCCCCGGCACATGGGACGACGTTTCCAGAATCCTTGACGGGGACGGCAAAGACAAAGCGTTTGACATAACCGCCAACATCTTCAAGATGTACGTGAGCGACGATTACCACGGGTGGTTTGGCCTGTTTGCGGCGGTGGAGTCCTGCATTTTCATTCATGTGCTGCGCAGGGAGTCCGTCAGCTTTCTGGACAGCTGCTTTGTGCTGTTCGCTACCACACTGTATTATAATTACTTTTCCATGATGCGGCAGTGGTTTGCCGTGGTGCTTCTGTTCGGCGGCGCAATATTCATCAAAGAGGGAAAAACGATCCCCTATATCCTTTTGTGTCTCTTTGCGGCGCAGTTCCACAACAGTGCGTATCTGTTCATCCCGGTCTATTTCATGGTAACAGGCAAGGCGTGGAGCCCCAAGCAGAACCTGATTATTATTGCGGCTGTGGTCGGCCTGCTTTTCCTGAGGCCGATTCTGGATGCCGTGGAAAGCTCTCTGGCAAATTCGACCTATGACTATGCGGTGGCGGCCATGAACAGCGATTCCGGTTCTTCCATCATCCGCCCTGTTATCGCGGCGGTGCCGGTGGTGATCGCGTATATCCACCGTGACCGGATTGATGCAGGCAATAAAATGATACACATCTGCATCAATATGTCGCTGATAAACTTTCTGCTGAATCTTCTTGCGACGTTTACATGCGGACTGTACGTGATCCGTCTGGCAACGTATACCGCCGGCTACAGTCTGATCCTCTATCCCTACCTTCTGAATGTGACGGTCAGCAGTCGAAACAGGAGCGCCCTGAAAGTGGGATTTTACATTCTGTATTTTATTTTCTACTGCTATCAGATGTCCCATCAGGGTTCGTGGGGGTACAACAGCGACATTCTGGGAGTATTCTCCTGAGAGGAGAGGTAATGCATGACGACAGAGCCAGTCAGGGTTTTGAACCTGTTTACCATCATGAACCGCGGCGGCGCGGAGACCATGGTGATGAACTATTATCGGAACATCGACCGAAGCAAGGTGCAGTACGATTTCATGGTGCACCGTCAGGAGCGCGGCGCCTATGACGATGAGATTGAGGCGCTTGGCGGCAGGATCTACCGGATGCCGCCGATTCGCCCCTGGACTGCCGGGGAGTACCGGAAGACGGTGCGGGCGTTTTACGCAGAGCATCCCGAGTACCGGGTGATCCATTCCCACATGTCCGAGCTTGGCTATTACGATTTCCGGGAAGCGGAAAAGGCCGGTGTCCCGGTACGCATCTGCCATGCCCATAACCGTCCATACGGGATCGACCTCAAATCTCCCGTCCGCTGGTATTACAAGACCATGATGCGGCCGCATATTACGGATCTGTTCATGTGCGGCAAGGAATCCGGGGACTGGCTGTTCGGCAGGAAGAACGAAGCCCGCTTCATCCAGCTGAACAACGCCATCGACGCCCGTCAGTATGCCTACTGCCCGGAAATCCGGCAGAAAATGCGGCAGTCGCTGGGCATCGGGGAGGATCAGCTGGTCATCGGCCACGTGGGGCGCTTTTATCCGCAGAAGAACCATAAGTTTATCATTGATATTTTTCAGGCTGTCCGGACGAAAAATCCCGAGGCGGTTCTGCTGCTGGTGGGAAATGACGCCGGTGAGGGCGGAAAGGAAATCCACCAGAAGGCAGAGCAGCTGGGGCTGACCCCGTGGGTGAAATTTCTGGGAACCCGCGGCGACGTGGCGGAGCTGCTTCAGGCGATGGATGTGTTTCTGTTTCCGTCGCTGTTCGAGGGGCTTTCCGTCGCCAGCATCGAGGCGCAGGCCGCCGGATTGCCGGTGCTGATCTCCGACAGCGTCCCGATCGAGTGCAGGAAAACGGATCTGGTTCATGTCCTGCCCTTGAGCGCGCCGCCGGAAGAATGGGCAGACAGCGTTCTGGAGCTTGCCAGAATCCCACGCCGCAATACTTATGAGGAAATCAGGGGCGCAGGCTTTGACGTTGTGGAGAACGCCAAGTGGCTGCAGGCGTTTTATTTACAGGCAGCGCAGAGATAGGAGGGAGCTATGCCGACACTGACGATCTTTACGCCCGCCTATAACCGGGGACACACCCTTCCCCGTACATATGCTTCTCTCCGGCGGCAGGACTGCAAGGACTTCATATGGCTTGTGGTGGACGACGGTTCCACCGACAACACGGCGGAGCTTGTCAAAGTCTGGCAGGCAGAGGAGACGGAATTTGAGATACGCTATCTCTACAAGGAAAACGGCGGAATGCACACCGCCCACAACGCGGCCTACGCGAACATTGACACGGAGCTGAATGTCTGCATCGATTCAGACGACGCGCTGGCAGACGGCGCTGTCCGCTGTATTGTGGACCTGTGGGAGAAGACCGACCGCCGGAAATACGCCGGTATCATCGGACTGGACGCCGATATGAACACCGGAAAGGTGATCGGGACGGGCTTTCCCGAAGATATGAAGGAGACCACTCTGGCCGGATTTTACGACGCGGGCGGCAGCGGCGACAAGAAGCTGGTGTATCGCACCGACATCATGAAAGAATTGCCGCCGTATCCGGTTTTTGAGGGAGAAAAATATGTTTCTCTGGGATGGAAATACCAGCTCTGCGACCAGAAGTACAAGCTGGTGACCACCAATACGGTGCTGTGCAATGTAGAATACCAGCCGGACGGCTCCTCCAGAAACATGCTGCGGCAGTACCTGCGCAATCCCCAGGGCTTTGCGTTCATTCGCAAAGAGAATCTGAAGTACATCAAGGACTGGAAGCGGAATGTGACCGACGTGATCCACTACTGTTCCAGCAGCCAGATCAGCGGGAATCCCCACTATGTCCGGGAATCCCCCAGACCGTTTCTGACAGCGCTGTGCATCCCGGCGGGACGGCTGCTGACGGCGTATATCAGAAAGAAAGCACGAACGGAAGGGTAAAGAAAATGGCGGCAGAAAAGAAAATCGGTGTTGTGATCCCGGTCTATAACGCGAAGCGATATCTGCGGCAGTGTATCCAAAGCGTCCTGAACCAGACCTTTCAGGACTTCTGTCTGATTCTGGTGGACGACGGTTCCAGTGACGGAAGCGGGAAAATCTGCGATACATACGCGGCGAAGGACTCGCGCGTTTGCGTGATACACCAGCCCAATAATGGCGCGGTGCTGGCACGGGCTGCGGGCGTACTTTCGGAATATGCCCAGACGGCAAAGTATATCTGCCTGTGTGATGCGGACGATATGCTGGAACCAGACGCGCTTCGTGTCCTCTATGAGGAAGCCGGGAAAAATGATCTGGACTGCGTGTGTGCTGCCACAGTGAAAATGTGGAAGGGCGTCAGATTCCGCAGCAGGTTTCACGCTCCCTGCTTTGAGCAGCCCAAAGTATATTCCGGAGAGGATATTATCAACGATTTATATATCAGCTGCTTTGGTATCAGCAATTATCCCGTGTCACTGTGTGCGAAGCTCTATCGCACGGAGCTGATTACACGGGTAATGGGTTATCCCCCTGTCGTATGGTTTATGGGAGACGATTTGAGCATAACACTTCGTCTGATGCCTGAAACGCGGCGGCTTGGCATTTTGCCGGAGGCAGTCTACAATTACCGCATCGGCGGAAACACGTCCCGGTATATGCCATACATGCTGGATGATTTCCTGCGCCTTTACCGTTTCAAAACGGAAATGCGGCAAAAACATCCCATGCCCCAGGATGCGGAGTATTTCATGGCAGTTGAACTGCTGAACGTTCTGATGACTTGGTTTGAGATGTACAAACGGCAGGGAAAGCACACTGAGATGGAACTGATAAAGGAAATCGGGCGTGTGGCCGCCCTGCCGGAAGTGCAGGATGCTTTGAGAGTGTTGCAGGATAGAAATAAAAAGCACCGGATTTCAGGATATCTGGAGCATGGAGAGTATGGAAAGATCGCGGAAATGGTGATGCAGAAGCTGAAAAAGGAAGCGCCCAGGCGGCTGCTCAGGCAGATTCTGTATTCGCTGTAAACGAACAGGAGCGTATATGATACCCAGAAAAATTCACTACTGCTGGTTCGGCAGAGGGGAAAAGCCAAGGCTGGCACAGAAATGTATTGCCAGCTGGAAAAAATACTGCCCGGATTATGAAATCATCGAGTGGAACGAAGATAACTTCGACGTGGACCGCAATGCCTATACGCAGATGTGCTATAAGGAGAAGAAGTATGCGTTCCTGACGGATTATCTGCGGCTTCTGATCGTGGAGGAGCACGGCGGCATTTATTTTGACACGGACGTGGAGGCGGTGCGTTCCTTTGATGAGCTGCTGGACAATCCGGCCTTTTTCGGCTTTGAGAATGACCGGTTCGTCAACACCGGCGAGGGCTTCGGCGCGGAACCCCATAACCCGGCGGTGCGGCAGATGCTGGCAGAATACGACCAGCTGCTGGACGGGCAGCATGGGACGATCGGCTGTCCCCGGCTCAATACGGATGCGCTGCTGAAGCTCGGGCTGGAGCTGAACGGCGAAAAGCAGAAGCTGAGCGGCGCCGTGGTATTCCCGGAGGATTATTTCAACCCAAGAAGCAGCGTCACCGGCGAACTGCGGAAAACGGAGAATACCCATTCGGTCCACTGGTATTCGGCAAGCTGGATGCCATGGCACAAGCGGCTGCGGTCGGCGATCAGCAAACCGGTGCATTTTATCCTGGGGAGGGCAAAAGGACGTGGCAGATGATACAAGGCGGATGAATGTCCTGTATTCCAGCGACGATAACTATGCCCAACATATGGGCGTGTCGATCTACTCCCTGCTCAGGCACAACGCCGAGTTTGAAAATATCCGGCTGTACGTGATCGACAATGATATCTCGCCTGAGAACAGAGATAAACTTCGGGAAATGGTGAGCCGGTTTTCCAATGCTGAAATTATGTTTCTTCCTTTCCTTGAGTGGAAGGAAAAGCTCCGGCTGAACATGAGCTGGGACATTTCCATCAGCTCCTATGCCAGACTGTTTATGGGGGAGATGCTGCCCGAAACCGTTGACAGGGTGCTGTATGCAGATTGCGACATGATCGTCTGCGAACCGCTCCGCGAGCTTTGGAACACGCCGCTGGACGGCAAGGTGTTGGCGGCGGTGCAGGACGGCATCAGCGCGGACACCAAGGCGGCTGTTGGATTGCAGGCCGGAATGCGCTATTTCAACGCGGGACTGCTTCTGATCGATCTGGCGGAATGGCGCGCCCGGAAAATGGGGGAAAGGTGCATGTCCTTTATTGACGGACACGGGGGCAATGTCGTCCACCACGATCAGGGCGTCCTCAACGGCGTGCTGATGGGAGATTATGTAAACTTACCCATAAAAGACAATCTCATGACCATCCATTACATGCTCAGCCGGGAAAAGCTGCTGAACTATTTTCACGAGGAAGCAGGCTTTTACCCTCAGGAGGAAATAGAGGCCGCGAAAAAGGCCCCGGTGATCCTGCACTATACCCCCAGCTTCACCAGCAGACCGTGGTGCAGGGATTGCAGGCACCCGCTCAAGGCGCTGTACTGGGAAAATCTGGCGCAGACCCCGTGGAGGGGAGCCGCGCCGGAAAAATCGAAGGATAAGTGGTATGTGAAGCTGATGAACTGGAGATATCGGAATCTCCCGTTCTGACAGGGGGGCACGGAATGATAAGCGTTATTGTGCCGGTGTACAATGGTTCGGCGTACATCGAGCGGTGCATCAACTCCATTACCGGGAGCACGTTCCGGGATATTGAGATCATTGCCGTCGAAAACGGATCGACGGACAATACATGGGAGATACTGGAAGCGCTGGCGGCCGGAGATAGCCGGATAAAACCGATCTCCACGGAGATACGCGGGCTGTCCAACGCGCGGAATATCGGCATTGACCATGCGTCGGGGGACTGGATCGCTTTCGTTGACGCCGACGACTACATCAGCCCCTTGATGTATGAACGGCTGGCGGAAGCGGCGCGGACACACGGTGCAGATCTGGTGCTGTGCGATTTTGCGCAGGGGACGGAAGAACATTTCGACTTTACGGAGGCAAACCGCCCGGCAGAGGGCTGCAACGCGGCGGAGGAACTGACAAGGGACGATTACTTCCTGAAAACATACCTTCGGGCGCAGTACAAATACAGCGTGGCATGGAACAAGCTGTTTCGCCGGGAAACGATGGGGAACATTCGATTCAACCCGAGCCTGCACTACATTGAAGACAGAAACTTTGCGATTCAATTTGTCCTGAACAGTAAGAAGGTGGTTTCCATTTCCGAAACCCTGTACTACTACTATCGGAATGGAAATTCGATCTCCAACTCGGCGGGCCAGCAGCAGAGGGTCGGGCAGGTATACGATACGCTTGAGGATATCGACATTCTGGAGCGTTCCGGGGAGAAACTGCTTTACCGCGACTGCGCCTACGCGAATCTGTTGCAGCTGGCGGACTTCAGGCTGCGTCAGGCGAAAAAGTATCACATGGACGATGTGCAGCAGGAGCTTCGCCCAATCATCGCCAGAGCAAGGAAAGCTGTAGTAAAGGGAGAACTGCCGCTTAAGGAAAAGCTCCGGTTTTTAGGGGAGCACTACTATTATGTGCTTCGGGGCTTACGAAAAAAGTGATTGGAACAGAGCATGAAACGGAAAATCATCATACTGCATTTTAATATGGAGCTTGGCGGGGCGGAGAGCAGTCTGCTGGGACTGCTGGATACCATCGATTATGACCGTTATGACGTTGACTTGTTCCTGTATGCCCATGAGGGCGAACTGATGTCGATGCTCAACCCCAATGTCCGTCTGCTTCCCGAGATGAAGGCGTACCGGGCGCTGACGGAATCCATGAAACAGAATTTTGCGCAGGGCTGCATCCCGATTGGGATGGCGAGGGCCGCGGCGAAGATCAGATCCGGCCTTTCCAGAGGCCCGATGCAGAGCGGACATAACTACAAGCAGTATTTCCACAAGCTGTGCATCCCCTATCTTCCGGACATTCCGGGAGACTACGACCTTGCGATCAGCTTCAATGACCCGCATTACATCGTCGGGAAAAAGGTCTCCGCGAATGTCAGGATGTCATGGTTCCATACCGATGCTTCTCAGATGGTCTTCTGCGACGCCATCGAGAAGGAAATGTGGGGGATGTCCGACTACGTGGTGAACGTGTCGGATGCGTGCAAGCAGGCGTTTGACGCGAAGCACGGCTATCTGACGAACAAGTCCATTGTTGTGGAAAATATGCTGTCAAAGAACCTTGTGCAAAGCAGAAGCGCGGCATTTTCCGCCGAGCGGGAGATGCCGTCAGACGGCAGCATTCGCCTGCTGTCGATTGGCCGGTTCTGCGCTGCCAAGAATTTTGACAATGTGCCGGATATCTGCCGCCGGATATTGGCTTCGGGCTGCAATGTAAAGTGGTATCTCATCGGCTACGGCGGGGATGAAGCGCTGATCCGGCAGCGGATACAGGACGCCGGGATGGAGGAGCGGGTCATCATTCTGGGGAAAAAGGAAAACCCATACCCCTACATCAAAGCCTGCGGCCTGTACGTCCAGCCCAGCCGGTATGAGGGAAAATCGGTGACCGTTCGGGAAGCCCAGATCCTGAACAAGCCCGTGGTGATCACCGGTTACGCCACCTCCGCCAGCCAGCTGGAGGACGGCGTGGACGGCGTGATCGTCCCCATGGACAACGAAGGCTGTGCGGCGGGGATCGCGGCAGTGCTTCGGGATGAGGCGCTGCGGCAAAAACTGACCGAAAACACGAAAATAAGAGACTATACAAACGCCGGGGAGATCGAGGAGATCTACAGGCTGCTGGAAAACGTATGAAGATCAAAACAATTACCTGCCATGACGTGTACAATGTGGGCGCGAGCTTGCAGGCCTACGCGCTGGTGACCTACCTGCGCAAGCTGGGGCATGACGCCCAGATCATTGACTACAAGCCGGACTATCTGAGCAATCATTATCCGCTTTGGGGGCTGGGGAACCCCGCATATGATAAGCCGGTCATTCGGGAGCTGTATAACCTTGCGAAACTGCCGGGGCGGCTTAAGGCCAGAAACGGGAAAGCGGAATACGACCGGTTTACCGCGGAGTTCCTGCCGCTGACCCCGCGCCGCTACACGTCCAATGACGACTTGAAGCAAAACCCGCCGGAAGCGGACGTCTACTTTGCGGGAAGCGACCAGATATGGAACTGCTTTTTTCCCAACGGAAAAGACCCGGCGTTCTATCTGGACTTTGCGCCTGCGGGCAGCGTCAGAGCGTCCTACGCGGCCAGCTTTGCCATGGACGACATTCCGGAGGAATGGAAGCCGGACGTGAAGCGGCGGCTGTCCGGGCTGGATCATATTTCGGTCCGGGAAAGCTCCGGGGCGGCAATCGTGGAGCGGCTGGGCATTCCGGGGGCCGTGCAGGTGATGGACCCGGTGTTCCTGCTGGACAGCGAAGCATGGGCTTCCATTGAGAAGCCCGTTCCCAATACGGAGCCGTATGTCCTGCTGTACGATTTTGACCGCAATCCGGAGATGGTTCGCTTCGCACGGAGACTGGCGGAGGAAAACGGATGGAAGCTGTACTCGGTGCTTTCCTGCAAAGAATGCGACAGATGCTTCGAGCAGGATGGGCCGCTGACGTTCCTGAATCTGGTACACCATGCGCAGTTTGTGGTATCCAACTCCTTCCACGCCACCGCGTTTTCGCTGATTTTCCGGAAGCAGTTCGTGGTATTCAACCGGCAGGAGCATATCAATACAAGAATGCGGGACCTTCTTTACGGCCTTGGCCTGCGGGACTGCCTGATGGACAGCGCCGGCAGGGACTGCCCGCGGATCGACTATCCACAGATTTTGGAAAGATTGGACGAGAAAGTAAGCGTGTCCAAAGCGTACATTGAAAACGTTTTGTCAGAGGGGAAACGATGAAGAAGATTTTGTTCATGATCAATTCCATGGGTGTGGGCGGCGCGGAAAAGAGCCTGTCCTCCCTGCTGAACCTGTTTGACTACCAGCGGTATGACGTGTATTTGCAGATGATAAACCGGGGCGGCACGTTTGAAAAGCTGCTGCCGCCGCAGGTGAAGATTCTGCCGTCGATACCCTATTTTCAGTTCTGCGGTCTGCCCCTTGTAAAGCAGCTGACAGCCGGGAACATCCGCTTCTTAAAGGCGCGTCTGGCCGTCAGCGGACAGTTGAGAAGAAATGACCGCGCCGGTAAGCCCCTCCATGCCACGCAGGTTCTTTGGAATGGCGCGCGCAATGCGTTTGACCTGCTTCCCGGGGTGTATGACGTGGCCATTGCATGGGGTCAGGGGACGCCTACGCATTTTGTTGCGGAGAAAGTCAACGCCGCGAAGAAAATTGCCTGGGTCAATGTAAACTATGAAGCGGCGGGGTTTGACAGAAATTGCGACCGGGAAATTTATGGAAAATATGATTACATTTCCTGCGTTTCGGGGCAGCTGTCGGAAAAATTCAGAGAGGTCTTTCCCGAATACGCCGAAAAAGTGGTAACGGTTTACGACATCAACAGCGAAAAGCTCATAAGAAGCATGGCGGAGGAACCGGCCGATTTGCCGTCCCTTCACGGAACGGTGATAACGACCGTGGGACGATTGGTGACGCAGAAGGGGTATGACATTGCGATTGAAGCCGCCCATATTCTGAAGGAACGCGGCGCAGACTTTACATGGATGGTCTGCGGTGAAGGCCCGGAGCGAAAAATGCTGGAAGAAAAGATCGGCCAATATGGTTTGCAGAAGGATTTCATTCTGTTGGGAGTGCAGGCAAACCCCTACCCCTATATGAAAGCGGGAGATATTTACGTGCAGACTTCCCGCTTTGAGGGCTACTGCCTGACGCTGACCGAGGCCAGAATTCTGAACCGCCCCTGCGTGGCAACCAATTTTGACGTCGTATATGACCAGATGGTACAGGGTGAAAACGGCCTTGTGGTGGAAATGACCCCGGAGGCCGTAGCGGAGGGAATTCTGCGTCTGATGCGCGACCCTGCTTTGTATGCCCATATCCGCCAGTACCAGCAGTCCGAGGGAAAGGGAAACGAGGGGGAAATTCAGCGGGTTTTCCGGATTTTGGAAGGGTGAAAAGGAAGACGGAAGAGCGACCCCTGCGGGACCATTCGCGGTGAAGCATACGAACATGACTGTGCCGTCAGACGGCGCTTTCCCAATGTCTAAGCTAAGGAGATCAAAAAGTGAAAGGGTCCAGAACGCAGAAATCTGTCACAAATACAGTGGTATCGTTTGCCTCGCAGCTGATCGTGATTCTGCTGGGGTTCCTGTCCCGGCGGGTCCTGATCTACAGTGTGGGCGTGGAATATCTGGGCATCAACGGCCTGATGAGCAACATCCTGACCATTTTCTCGCTGGCGGAGTCCGGTATAGGACTGGCGATCGGTTATGCGCTGTATAAACCTCTGGCGGAAAACGATATTGAACAGATCAAATCGCTGATGCGGTTTTTCAAGTATACTTACCGCGCTCTGGCGATAGGAACGGCTGCGATCGGGATAGCATTTTACCCGCTGCTTCCATTCTTCCTGAAAGACAATACCGCGCCGGATGCCAATCTCGTGTATTGGCTGTTCCTGCTTGGTTCGGTGTCCTCCTATTTGTGGGTCTATAAAACGACGCTGAACACCTCGGACCAGAATAAGTATCTTTATACTATCGCAAGCACCATTGCGCAGATCGTGGTGCTGGTGCTGAAGGTGCTGATACTGTATTTTGCGCAGAATTATATTCTGTACCTTGCTGTTGACATCGGCACGACCATTGTCAAGAACCTGATTTTCTGCCGCATTGTTGACAGGCGGTATCCATATCTGAAGGACAAGAACGTCCGGAAGCTTGACCCCGAAGTCCGCAAGAGCCTGTTTACAAACATCAAGGCGCTTTTTCTGGGGAAGGTGGGCTATATCATTTCCCAGTGTTCCGACAATCTGGTTATTTCCTCGCTGGTCAGCGTGACCGCCGTGGGTATGTACAGCAATTACACGACCCTGATCACTTCTGTTTCCGGGTTTGTGACCACCTTCTCCAGCGGTGTTACAGCCAGCATGGGCAACCTGATCGCAAGCGAAACGAAGGAGCGGGCATACGAAGTGTACAAGCGGGTAGATTTTATCAACTACTGGCTGTATACGTTCACGGCGACCTGCCTGCTGTGTCTGGTAGAGCCGTTCGTCGCGATCTGGCTGGGGCAGGACTTTGTGCTGACAAAGACCATTTTGATTCTGGCAGTTGCGATATACTATTTCAAGGGGATCAACTCCGGGATCGACATTGCCAAAAACGCGGCCGGGCTGTATTACCCGGACCGGTTTATCCCGATGGCGGAAGCCATTGCAAACATGGTGATCTCTATCGTTCTGGCAAAGCGGTACGGCATTGCCGGTGTTCTGTTTGGCACGCTGGTCAGTTTCCTTGCCCTGTCCTTCTGGGCAAAGCCCTATTTTGTCTGCCGGGACGTATTCGAGGTCTCCTTTGCCAGATACGCTGTCCGGGAGGGGCGGGAGATTGTGGTTTCCGTTCTGGTTGCCGCTGGAACGTGGTATGCGGTTTCACTGGTGTCGCTGGAAAATGTGCTGCTGAGCTTTGGTGTGAAGGCGCTGCTCGCTCTGGCGCTATCCAACGGTCTTCTGCTGCTGGTTTATTTTAAGACGAGCGAATTTCAGTACCTCCGCGGGCTGCTGGAAAGCGCGGCAAACCGTATTGGGAAACGGAAAAAACATGAATAAACTTTTTTGGCTGATTTATATACAGCCGCTGCACAGGATCATGATCTTCATGATCCTGGCGGCGGTTCTGTGGGGATATCTGGGGAACAGGGAACAGGGCAGCAGGCGGTGGCGGATACTCACAACGCGGCCGTTTTTGCCGGGATCGCGGCGGTGATCTTCTATATGACGGTCTGCGCAAGAGGGGAAGAAACGGCGGAAGCTGTGCTTGTTCCATTTCAGAACTTCCGGGAGGCCAGAGAGCAGCCGGAACTGTACCGGTCGATGCTGATGAATGTTCTGCTGTTTTTCCCCATCGGGCTGTCCCTGTCGTTCGTGCTGGGGAAATGGAAGCTGTCCGTCCCCGTCACGGTCGTGCTGGCGTGCCTTTCTTCGGCGGGAATTGAATATTTGCAGTACCGTTACAGTCTGGGAAGATGCGAGGTGGACGACGTCATCATGAACACGCTGGGAGCGCTGTTGGGCTGCTCGGCCCGGTGGATATCCCACAGTTGGAAAAGGAAATAGACAGACCGCGCTTTTTGGAAAATCCGTTTGGGGAGAACGGTTTCCCTCCTTCGACATGTCTTGACTTTTGACAAAAAATGCTTTATACTGTATCTGTGTTTATATATGCATCCGTACCCCGCCGCGCGGGGGCGCGGAACGCTTTTTACAGACGGGGGGACGAAGGAATGCGCGTACATGGAAATTGCCGGCGGCTGACTGCGGTTCTGCTTTCGCTGACGCTTCTTTGCGGCATCGCCGCCCTCCCTGCCACCGCCGCGTCTGTTGGCGAAGTGGTACGTGCGGGCATTCCGGAAAACGCGGTTCCCGGTGATATCCGGATCACGACCTACGCCGTGCCGAATGAGGCGCAGATGGCGGGTCTGCGGGAGGATGCCGCACAGAAGACCCCTGACGGATTTGTTTTTTACGGCTGGTACGTAACAGGAGAGGAAGTAAGCTTCGCCATTGCCGACAGCGGGCTTGAAAACTGGCTCTGTGAGATTTATGCCGACGTGGCGCAGGACGAGGATTGCAGACTCGTGCTGCAATACCTGTACATCCCCGCGGAGGTGAAGGCCCCTGCGGAACCGACGGCGGCCGTCGAGGAGACGGCTCCCGCAGTTACCGAGGAAGCAGCTTCGGAGACCACCGGAGAGGAAGTCCCGGCGGAGACCCAGAGCGAAGAAAAGAAGGTCATTTCCACCATTCCGCAGTATTTCCAGAACGACTACCCCTACACCATGTACGGCAGCGGTACCATTGCGACCAGCGGATGCAGCATCGTTTCTCTGGCCATGGTGGCAAGCTACCTGACCGACCATGAATACACCCCCGACGAGCTGGCGCACTATTTCGGCGGACGGGCGATCAACAACATTGCCCGGCTGGAATACGGCAACAAGACGCTTCAGCTTGCCTGTAAGAAGGCAGCGAACTGGCACGTTGTCTACAAGGCGCTGCAGGAGGGGCAGGTCGCCATCGTGCTGATGAACCACAACTCCATCTTCACCAATTCCCAGCACTTCATCGTTCTCGCCGGCATCAATGAAAACGGGAAGATCATCGTCAACGACTCCAACCGGGATAATTACGACTTCTGGCAGCTGAAAAAAGGCTTTGAGGAAGGCTTTAACCCGGAAGACATTCTGCTGGGCTACGACGGCGCGTGGATCTACGACAAGAGCGCCATGCCGGAGGAACCCTTCATTTACTACGAGGAGGAACCCGAACGGGGCGAGCCCCGGTACGCCGATATTACGCTGAGTCAGGACGATATCAAGCTCCTGGCGAAGGTCGTCTGGGTGGAAGCCCAGGGCGAGTGCGCTGAGGGTCAGCAGGCCGTCGCGGAGGTGGCGCTGAACCGGATCGCCTCCGACAGCTTCCCTGATAACCTCCATGACGTGATCTACGGGCAGGGACAGTTCCGTTCCGTGCCCCGTCTGGACAAGGCGGAACCCTTCCAGGCGCAGTACGAGGCCATTGAAAGAGCGATCTACGGCCCCTATATCTTGCCGAAGGAAGTGGTGTATTTCGCCACGAAGCCCACCAACAGCAACATCTGGGGACAGATCGGCGGACATATCTTCTGCTACGGAAACGATTATGTCGCCGCTGCGGAGGAATCGTAAACAACCGAAAATGAAATTGACCCCCGCCATGCTGATGTGTACCCAGTTTTCTGGACACCGTTATTTGAATTGAACAACTAGACATCATGGATGCTTCCCGGAATTTTACGGGAGGCATCCATTTTGTTCTGGTTTGAATTCTTATGTTGTTATAGTAATAATCAATATAGTCCGAGATTGCTTTTAATACTATTTCCTGATTAAAATCAAAGATTTTAATCAGGAAATAGTATTAGTCGTCGGATGTGTTTTCCCAATCGGAAAAACACATTAGATAGTAGTCGCACTCGTCACATGCAATTTCGTAATCGGGATTCTCCCCGTTGTGCCGGCATAGCTCGCCGTGATAGCTGGGGGCCAATTCCTCATCCACGCTTATCCTCTCCGTTCGTTGGGATTCCACACATATATTATATGTCTTTTATCGTAGATATGCAATACCGCATCCTAAAAATATAATGGTTTTTACGATGGAGGTGGTATTGTGATCAGCTATGAACCCCTGTTCAGGACGATGAAGGAAAAAGGAATCACGTCCTACAGACTGTTCAAAATGGGCTTTCCCCAGTCGAATTACTACGCCATGAAGCACGGAGAAAACGTGTCCACCAATACCATCAACGAGCTGTGCATCCTGCTGGAATGCGATGTATCCGATATTATGAAATTCGAGCCGAAACAAGAGTGAACGTCCCGGACAGGTACAGTCCGGGATTTTTCTGTCAAAAGGGAGACCCCCGCTTTCATTGAAAGCGGGGGCGGTTCGTTTTACTTACCGTTCAGCGGATATCATACACAGATTTAACCGTCAGATTCTGTTCCAGCTCCTCCACGCTGCGGGAGGTCTGCACCGTCACGCGGTAGGGCGCGGGGGCGGTGAGAGCGAAGAAGTTGTCGGACAGAACGCAGTCAAAGTCCCGGAAGTCCAGAAAAACGCCCTTGGCAAATACATCGGCCTGAACGGAAATTTCCGCCCCACCGGGGACGGAGGCGATCCGGACGTCAAACGCCGGCTTGCGCCACTGGAAATGCTTGGCAGGCACCAGCAGTTCCACCTGACGCATAAGGAAGCGGCCCTGCTCATCGTACAGGTCGGCATACAGGAAGGTGTCGTAGGGGTCGCGGCTGTCCACGCGGTAGGTCAGCACATCTCGGGAGGACAGTGCTTCCACCTCCACATCCCGGCGAAGCCCGTCCAGCACGGTCAGATTCCCCCGGCACATGGCCAGATGAATGTGGCCGCGGAAACCGGCACGGGTCTCGTTGGCAATGTTGACGGTGAGCGCCCCGTTTTCCAGAAACAGGCCCATGGCCACGGGGGCGTAGAACTTCCGGGCGGCGTAGTGCAGTGCTTTGTAGCGCCCGAAGCAGTCCACGCTGGACCAGGAGGCCACCGGCCAGCAGTCGTTGAACTGCCAGTAGGTAGAGCCCATGCAGTACCCCCGCTGACGGCGGAAGTGTTCCACGCCGTATTTGATGGCGTCCGCCTGCAGCAGCTGGGACGCATACACCAGATTCTCAAAGGTGGCAGGATACAGGTAATTGTCCGCCAGGTACCGCAGGATCTTCCCGTTGCCGCCCCGGCACTTCTGATGGTTCTCCATGACGCGGGAGAAGCAGTTCAGGTCTTCCTCCCGGGCAAAGGTGCGGATGGTCTTCATGGAGGGGAAGCTCTCGAAGCCGTACTCGGAGCAGAAGCGGAAGCGTTTCTGCCGGTAGGTGGTGAAGGGGACGCCGCCGTGCCAGACCTCCCAGTAGTGGGTGTCGCCCTTGGCGGGGTTGTCCGGGTCGTCAAAACCGCCGCCGGAGGAGGGACTGGACGGCCAGTAGTAGGTGTCCGGCGCATAAGTCTCGCACAGCTCCGGCAGCAGATGGCCGTACAGGCGGGTGTAATCGTCCCGCACCAGCTGGTTGTCCCGGGAACCCCAGTTGATGACACCGCTTTCCATCTCGTTGTTGCCGCACAGCAGGGCGAGGGAGGCGTGATGGTGCAGCCGCTTCAGGTTGCAGATGGCCTCCTGCGTGAATTCCTCGGCCATTTCCGACGTCAGATAGATGTTGGCGCAGGCGACCATGAAGTCCTGCCACACCAGCAGGCCGTATTGATCGCACAGCTCGTAGAAGCGGCTGTCGGGGTAGTACCCGCCGCCCCAGACCCGCAGGGTGTTGAAGTTGGCGTCCACAGCCTGACGGACGATGGTTTCCCACCGCTGGTCGGTGATGCGGCTGAGCAAATTGTCCATGGGAACCAGATTCGCGCCCATGGAGAAAATTTTCACGCCGTTCAGCACAAAGCAGAATTCGCTGCCCTTGCCGTCCGCGTCCGGCTCCGTGCTGACGGTGAGGGTGCGCAGGCCGAGCTGCTTGTGGCAGGGGGCGGGGGGCCCCCCCCCCGGGGCGTGGATGACCTCGCCGCCGCAGATCAGCTCCACATCCAGATCATAAAGGGGCTGGTCACCGTAGCCCCTTGCCCACCACAGCTTCGGGTTATCCACTTGGATAATGCCGTGGCCGTTTTTCAGGAGAACGCGCTTGCCGTCGAAGTCTGCGTAGATCTCGCACCCGGCGTGACATTTGGTGGTCACGTCCAGCTCCACCGAGACGCTGCCGTTTTCGTGGTGCTGGCGGACGGCCACGCCGTCGAAACGGTCCACGTTCCAGCCCTTCAGCTCCACGCCCCGGAAAATGCCCATGTCCGGCAGGGTGGGGCCCGTTTCCCTTAATTAAAGATATTGTTGGGTAAAAAAGAAAGGTCAGTCGATTTTGCCGATGAAGCGGTAGTAGATTTCTACTTCCTGCTCACGGCTTCCGTCCTCGCCCTTGACAGCTTCGTGGACGGTTATTTTTTCAATTAGAGTGTTCAGAA
>OGUN01000248.1_pt1 | contig 50537 bp, 43 predicted proteins | sample 1553621 | NCBI WGS metagenome assembly OGUN01 (sample SAMEA2580300, study PRJEB22360) | human gut metagenome | biome: human gut; feature: human-associated habitat; material: faeces | place: Denmark | collected 2008/2010
GTCCATAAATAATCCAGATGGCATAAGCTAATAATACATACACAACGGAAAGCGGCGCTAAAGGCACCAACAACCAGCAACGATGAAACCAGGCGCTAAAAGCACCAATAACACAAACTACGCCGACCCAGATAAGCGGAAACATTGCCAACACCACACTATGCGGCCCGGTGGTGATGAATTCATTAAACCAGGTAGTGAGATAAATCCCAACGCCATAAAGCACAACCAACAGCATAGGAAATATACTGAAGATACCGAAGCGGCTAAATAAAAGTCTTTTATGCAGGCGCATACAGACCGCGTAGCCCACAATCCAACGCCGCCAGCGACGCCATTCCTCACGCGGGCTGTTGCATTCCTGTGGGTATACGATGCAGCGATTCGCCTGCCGAATACGATAGCCGTTTACCACCAATGTCCAGGTGAGATCAAGGTCTTCGACTTTAGTACGATCAGAGAAACCGAACTTACGCAATACATCAGTACGGAACATCCCGCAGGCACCGCTGATAATAAACGGTGCGCCGCCCAGGAGCTGCTGTAGCGTGCGCTTCATAACAATCATCGGCAACTTTACGGTCGCGCGGATGTGCGGTAACAGACCCGCGCCTTTCAACGCAGTAGAGGGAATGCCGCCTACGGCATCAGCACCGCGCTCTATTTCTGCCAGCATATAGCCCATTCCGTCTTGATCGGGCGGAACATAGGTGTCGGCATCACTTAAAAAAACCTGGTCGCAGGTGGCGTAATTGAGGCCATTCATCAGCGCACCACCTTTACCGGTATTTTTTTGCGTGACGGCAATAAAGCGGTCGCCCCATTTGCGTTTGACTTCCGCCATGACCGCTTCGGTATTGTCCGTGGAGCCGTCGTTAACGCAAATTACCCGGCAAAAATAAGGGTTACGCAGCAGATTATCCAGTGACTGCGCCAGACACGGGCCTTCGTTATAAGCAGGTATAATGGCGTCAATACAGCCTTTTTTTTGGCTGGGCTTACGCCTTAACGTACTCAGGAACCATAGCAATATTGCTACGGCCATACAGATAAATATCCAGGTTTTCATGCAATTTGCTCAAAGAATCATTTTATGAATTACAAAGCCTTCACCCAGATCGCTATTGACCTGTTGCCCGCGAAATTGTGCAACTGCACGCAGGCGATCATGACGCATATAATCGCGTCGTTCCTGGCTTTTATGTTTTTTTAATGCAGCAAGTTTGACTGTGAAATATTCTTCTTTAACGGATTCAAAAACCTGAGGCATAAATGAAAGCCAGGTACTCGGGGTTTCGTAGCCGAGAATTTGTGGAATAGTTCGGCAGGCAACCATTGAGGCTTGATAGACTGCAAGATGATCCTGATGGCGGTCAGCATCATGCATGGTGTATACACGAATGATTTCTACATCAGACGGAATTTGATTTTTAATGATGTCTTCCAGGGCGGAAATCATATCATTGAGCTGTAAATGAGCGCGGGTGTCAGCAAAATTAAGATGAATAGTTTGGTGGCACCCTAATATCTTTAGGGCGTTGCGCGATTCTTCATGGCGATCGATTATTCCATCTGTGCCAGAGTTGCCGGTAGTCATCACCACGGCTGCGATATAAATTCCTTTTTGCGCAAGACGAGCAAGCGATGCGCCACAGCCTAATTCTATATCGTCAGGATGTGCGCCAATAGCAAGGATACCCTTTCTTTTATTTGCCGAAGAAAGGAGGGCTGAATCTAAAACCTTATCCACTTAATGACACTCCATTTTATTTATTATACTACAAGCACAACGATGCACTCAGAGACGTAATCTCTGGCGCAGCCAGATGCTAATTTATAAGTGTTAAAAATTGCTGATAGCTGAAAAATAAGGGGCTTTCAGGTATGGGGATACGACTGCGTAATCTTTTATGTAGTTCATATGTTAAGTGTTTGTGTGTTCGGTTTGTATAGTTATTTTGTTTTATATATTGTATTTAGATGTGATTTAGTTTGTCAATTAATTACATATTAAAAATATGTTCTATGCACAAATATGGGTTATATACATTATGTGAATATATTATGTGGTTGATTGAGAATAATACAGTTATATATGCAATGTGAATATAATGATTTCATTATATGTATTGCTGTTAATAAAATAAAAGACATTATGATCTGCTTGTTTATGCATTCATAAAAATGAAGTGCAGTAACTTACTGAATTGTCAGAGTGGGTGTAATTGCATATTTAATCTTTCCTTTGCCACTTTTTCGCTAAGAATAAAATCATCTGTGCGATAACGACTGATTCTTTTAATGAATGTTTTTATTCCTGAATACTGCTCCTATAACAAGACAGGGGAGCAGACAATCATGGCAATTTCATCGCGTAACACACTTCTTGCCGCACTGGCATTCATCGCTTTTCAGGCACAGGCGGTGAACGTCACCGTGGCCTATCAAACCTCCGCTGAACCGGCGAAAGTGGCTCAGGCTGATAACACCTTTGCTAAAGAGAGCGGGGCGACGGTGGACTGGCGTAAGTTTGACAGCGGAGCCAGCATCGTGCGGGCGCTGGCTTCAGGCGATGTCCAAATCGGTAACCTCGGTTCCAGCCCGTTAGCGGTTGCAGCCAGCCAACAGGTGCCGATTGAAGTCTTCTTGCTGGCGTCAAAACTGGGTAACTCCGAAGCGCTGGTGGTGAAGAAAACTATCAGCAAACCGGAAGATCTGATTGGCAAGCGCATCGCCGTACCGTTTATCTCCACCACCCACTACAGCCTGCTGGCGGCGCTGAAACACTGGGGTATTAAACCCGGGCAAGTGGAGATTGTGAACCTGCAGCCGCCCGCGATTATCGCTGCATGGCAGCGGGGAGACATTGATGGTGCTTATGTCTGGGCACCGGCGGTTAACGCCCTGGAAAAAGACGGCAAGGTGCTGACCGATTCTGAACAGGTCGGGCAGTGGGGTGCGCCGACGCTGGATGTCTGGGTAGTGCGCAAAGATTTTGCCGAGAAACATCCTGAGGTCGTGAAAGCGTTCGCTAAAAGCGCCATCGATGCTCAGCAACCGTACATTGCTAACCCAGACGTGTGGCTGAAACAGCCGGAAAACATCAGCAAACTGGCGCGTTTAAGCGGCGTGCCTGAAGGTGACGTTCCGGGGCTGGTGAAGGGGAATACCTATCTGACGCAGCAGCAACAAACGGCAGAACTGACCGGACCGGTGAACAAAGCGATCATCGACACCGCGCAGTTTTTGAAAGAGCAGGGCAAAGTCCCGGCTGTAGCGAACGATTACAGCCAGTACGTTACCTCGCGCTTCGTGCAATAAAAGGAGGCGCAGATGCTGCAAATCTCTCATCTCTATGCCGATTATGGCGGCAAACCGGCGCTGGAAGATATCAACCTGACGCTGGAAAGCGGCGAGCTACTGGTGGTGCTGGGGCCGTCCGGCTGCGGTAAAACCACCCTGCTGAATCTGATTGCCGGTTTTGTGCCTTATCAGCACGGCAGTATTCAACTGGCGGGCAAACGCATTGAGGGGCCGGGAGCAGAGCGTGGCGTAGTTTTTCAGAATGAAGGGCTGCTACCGTGGCGCAATGTACGGGACAACGTGGCGTTCGGCCTGCAACTGGCAGGTGTTGAGAAAATGCAGCGACTGGAAATCGCGCACCAGATGCTGAAAAAAGTGGGGCTGGAAGGGGCAGAAAAACGCTACATCTGGCAGCTTTCCGGCGGTCAACGTCAGCGGGTGGGGATTGCCCGCGCGCTGGCGGCAAATCCCCAGCTGTTATTACTCGATGAACCGTTTGGTGCGCTGGACACCTTCACCCGCGACCAGATGCAAACCCTGCTGCTGAAACTCTGGCAGGAGACGGGCAAGCAGGTGCTGTTGATTACCCACGATATAGAAGAAGCGGTGTTTATGGCGACTGAACTGGTTCTGCTTTCACCCGGCCCTGGCCGCGTGCTGGAGCGGCTGCCGCTCAACTTTGCTCGCCGCTTTGTTGCGGGAGAGTCGAGCCGCAGCATCAAGTCCGATCCACAATTCATCGCCATGCGCGAATATGTTTTAAGCCGCGTATTTGAGCAACGGGAGGCGTTCTCATGAGTGTGCTCATTAATGAAAAACTGCATTCGCATCGGCTGAAATGGCGCTGGCCGCTCTCGCGTCAGGTGACCTTAAGCATTGGTACGTTAGCGGTTTTGCTCACTGTATGGTGGGCAGTCGCGGCGCTGCAACTGATTAGCCCGCTGTTTTTACCGCCGCCGCAACAGGTACTGGCAAAACTGCTTACTATTGCCGGACCTCAAGGATTTATGGACGCCACCTTGTGGCAGCATCTGGCAGCCAGCCTGACGCGCATTGTGCTGGCGCTACTCGCGGCGGTGTTGATCGGCATTCCGGTCGGGATCGCCATGGGACTAAGCCCGACGGTGCGCGGCATTCTGGATCCGGTAATCGAACTTTATCGTCCGGTGCCGCCGCTGGCTTATTTGCCGCTGATGGTGATCTGGTTTGGTATTGGTGAAACCTCGAAGATCTTACTGATCTATTTAGCGATTTTTGCACCGGTGGCGATGTCGGCGCTGGCGGGGGTGAAAAGCGCGTAGCAGGTTCGCATTCGTGCCGCCCAGTCGCTGGGTGCCAGCCGTGCGCAGGTGCTGTGGTTTGTTATTTTGCCCGGTGCGCTGCCGGAAATTCTCACCGGATTACGCATTGGTCTGGGTGTGGGCTGGTCTACCCTGGTGGCGGCGGAGCTGATTGCCGCGACGCGCGGTTTGGGTTTTATGGTCCAGTCAGCGGGTGAATTTCTCGCGACTGACGTGGTGCTGGCGGGGATCGCGGTGATTGCGATTATCGCCTTTCTTTTAGAACTGGGTCTGCGCGCGCTACAGCGCCGCCTGACGCGCCCGTTAAGCGATAATCAGTTTGAACAGCTTTACCATGCGGTGCTGCGCCATCAGGTGGTGTTTCTGCGCGATCAAGCTATTACGCCGCAGCAGCAACGCGCGCTGGCCCAACGTTTTGGCGAACTGCATATTCATCCTGTTTACCCTCATGCCGAAGGGGTTGACGAGATCATCGTCCTGGATACTCATAACGATAATCCGCCGGATAACGACAACTGGCATACCGATGTGACATTTATTGAAACGCCACCCGCAGGGGCGATTCTGGCGGCAAAAGAGTTACCCTCGACCGGCGGTGATACGCTCTGGACCAGCGGTATTGCGGCCTATGAGGCGCTCTCTGTTCCCTTCCGCCAGCTGCTGAGCGGGCTGCGTGCGGAGCATGATTTCCGTAAATCGTTCCCGGAATACAAATACCGCAAAACCGAAGAGGAGCATCAACGCTGGCGCGAGGCGGTCGCGAAAAATCCTCCATTGTTACACCCTGTGGTGCGAACGCATCCGGTGAGCGGTAAACAGGCGCTGTTTGTGAATGAAGGCTTTACCACGCGAATTGTTGATGTCAGCGAGAAAGAGAGCGAAGCCTTGTTAAGTTTTTTATTTGCCCATATCACCAAACCGGAGTTTCAGGTGCGCTGGCGCTGGCAGCCAAATGATATCGCGATTTGGGATAACCGCGTGACTCAGCACTATGCCAATGCGGATTACCTGCCACAGCGGCGGATTATGCATCGGGCGACGATCCTTGGGGATAAACCGTTTTATCGGGCGGGGTAAGGGGGAAATGCCGGGTTGGATAACCCGGCATAATGATCATTAACGCAGAATCTTCTTCTCAGCCAAATCCAGCGCAAAGTAGCTGAAAATCAGATCCGCACCCGCACGCTTAATCGAACCTAAGCTTTCGAGCACAACTTTCTCTTCATCTATAGCACCCGCCAGCGCGGCGAACTTAATCATCGCGTACTCACCGCTCACCTGATACGCGCCAATCGGCAATTCAGTACGTTCACGCAGCTCACGCACGATGTCGAGGTACGCTCCAGCAGGTTTAACCATCAGGCAGTCTGCGCCCTGGGCTTCATCCAGCAGTGATTCACGAATCGCCTCACGACGGTTCATTGGATTCATCTGATAGCTTTTGCGGTCGCCTTTTAATGCGCTTCCGGCAGCTTCACGGAACGGGCCATAAAAGGAGGAGGCGAACTTGGTCGAATACGACATAATCGCCGTATCTTTAAAGCCCGCAGCGTCCAGCGCTTGGCGAATTGCCTGTACCTGGCCGTCCATCGCGGCGGAAGGGGCGATGAAGTCTGCGCCTGCAGCAGCTGCAACCACGGCTTGCTTGCCTAAATTTTCCAGAGTCGCGTCGTTGTCGACGCCATGCTCGCACAGCACACCGCAGTGACCGTGAGAAGTGTATTCACAGAAGCAGGTGTCTGACATAACGATCATTTCTGGCACAGTCTGCTTGCAGATGCGCGACATCCGCGCCACCAGTCCATCTTCCCGCCAGGCATCGCTGCCGGTTTCATCGGTATGGTGGGAAATGCCGAAAGTCATCACGGAACGAATACCGGCGTTGGCGATGCGTTCAATTTCGCGTGCCAGATGTTTCTCTGGAATGCGCATCACGCCTGGCATGGCTTCAACGGCTTTGTAGTCGTCAATTTCTTCTTCAACAAAGATCGGCAACACCAGGTCGTTAAGGCTAAGTGTTGTCTCTTCAAACATAGCGCGCAGCGCAGGAGATTTGCGCAGGCGACGAGGGCGTTGGATTAAATCTGTCATGGTCTGCCTGATGTTTGTGGAATCGAGGGGCATAGTATACCTGAAGCAGGGTGGGGATGTTTTACGAAAGTTGTCGCGATGTTGACAAGAAGAGAATGGAAGAGAGTCCAGGACATCTTTGTAATAGAAATAGCAATAAATTTATATTCATTGAAAATATTTTTAATTTTTATTTATAGCTATAGATTATTGTTTTTGGGGATTTGGTGACGTTTTCAAAAACGGAATGATTTAAAGTTCATTGGTTATTGATAGATTATTTGTCTGGTTTGTGTGTTTGATATTTTAAATGCATATGCTTTAAAAATGGAACTCCTGTTAACTTGTTGAAACATTAAGCTTTTATCAATTTTTTCTTTGTGTGTTCCTCCGTGCTTTATATATGTCCGTAACCGGACTTCGGGGAAAGAATAATTGAACCATTCCTCAATAACGCCGCATAATCGTTAGCGCGAAACATAATATGTTTTCTATGCATTGATAATTGATGGATCAACTTATTACGTCCCTGAGGAGGGATGACAAATGCACTCCTGGAAAAAGAAACTTGTAGTATCACAATTAGCATTGGCTTGCACTCTGGCTATCACCTCTCAGGCTAATGCAACTACTTATGACACCTGGACATATGTCGATAACGCGGCTACTGGTCTTAACTGGACCAATATGGATAATCCGGGCACTGTAGACGGTAACTATGTGAATTATAGTGGCTTTGTCTACTATAACAACACCAATGGCGACTTCGATCAGTCTTTTAACGGTGATACTGTTAACGGCACGATTTCTACATATTATCTGAACCACGACTACACTGATGGTACAAATGGCAATGCTAACCAGCTTGATATTGCTAATTCAGTAATTCACGGCTCAATCACTTCTATGCTGCCTGGTGGTGATCTCTGGCATAATAATGCTTATGATCAAAGCTATGGCTACATTCAGGCTGGTGATACAGTTATTGATACAACGTGGTATGACGGTGATGTATTCACTCTGAATATTGCTAACTCCACTATTGATGATGACTATGAAGCACTTTACTTTACTGATTACTACAAAGATGGCGATGTAACTAAATCTACTAACGGCACTTTTGACGTTAGCGAAGGCGTTGCTGTTAATCTTAATGTAGAAAGTAACATCAATATCTCCAATAACTCCCGTGTTGCAGGTATTGCGTTATCTCAAGGTAGTACTTACAACAATACTTACACTACAGAATCCCATACTTGGGATAACAATATTAATGTCTCTAACTCAACCGTAACCACCGGTTCAAATACCGTGTTGGAAAGTTCTGGTTATGGTCATTTCGGTAACTCTGGTGAGCCGAGTGATTATGCTGGTCCGGGTGACGTTGCATTGTCTTTCACTGACAGTACTTCAGACTATGCAATGAAGAACAATGTATATTTCAGCAATTCTACTCTGGTGGGTGATGTTGCGTTTACCAGCACCTGGAATGCTAATTTTGATCCAAGTGGTCATGATTCTAACGGTGACGGCGTAAAAGATACCAATGCTGGTTGGGTTGATGATAGCCTGAACGTTGATGAGCTGAATATTACTCTTGATAATGGAAGCAAGTGGGTTGGACAGGCTACATTCAATGCTGAAACCATTTCTCCAGACACAATGTATGATGTTGCAACTAACAGTTTGACCCCTGGTGGAACAGCTGAAGCTAATGGTTGGAATCGCATCATCGATAATAAAGTATTCCAGAGTGGTGTATTTAACGTAGCGTTGAACAACGGTTCTGAATGGGATACTACAGGTCGTTCCGTCGTTGATACCTTGACAGTTAATAATGCTTCTCAGGTTAATGTTTCGGAATCTAAATTAACTTCAGATACTATCGATTTAACTAACGGTTCTTCGCTGAACATTGGTGAAGATGGTTACGTTGATACCGATCATCTGACTATTAACTCCTACAGTACTGTTGCGTTGACCGAATCTACAGGTTGGGGTGCTGATTACAACCTGTACGCCAATACCATCACCGTAACTAACGGTGGTGTATTGGATGTGAACGTTGATCAGTTCGATACTGAAGCTTTCCGTACTGACAAACTGGAACTGACCAGCGGCAACATTGCTGACAATAATGGTAATGTAGTATCCGGTGTATTCGATATCCACAGCAGCGATTATGTTCTGAACGCTGACTTGGTGAACGACCGTACCTGGGATACTTCCAAGTCTAACTACGGCTACGGTATTGTTGCTATGAACTCTGATGGTCATCTGACTATCAATGGTAACGGCGACATGAACAACGGCGACGAACTGGATAACAGCTCTGTAGACAACGTTGTTGCTGCAACCGGTAACTATAAAGTTCGTATCGACAACGCAACTGGCGCTGGCGCAATCGCTGATTACAAAGATAAAGAAATTATCTACGTAAACGACGTCAACAGCAACGCGACCTTCTCTGCTGCTAACAAAGCTGACCTGGGTGCATACACCTATCAGGCTGAACAGCGTGGTAACACCGTTGTTCTGCAACAGATGGAGCTGACCGACTACGCTAACATGGCGCTGAGCATCCCGTCTGCGAACACCAATATCTGGAACCTGGAACAAGACACCGTTGGTACTCGTCTGACCAACTCTCGTCATGGCCTGGCTGATAACGGCGGCGCATGGGTAAGCTACTTCGGTGGTAACTTCAACGGCGACAACGGCACCATCAACTATGATCAGGATGTTAACGGCATCATGGTCGGTGTTGATACCAAAATTGACGGTAACAACGCTAAGTGGATCGTCGGTGCGGCTGCAGGCTTCGCTAAAGGTGACATGAATGACCGTTCTGGTCAGGTGGATCAAGACAGCCAGACTGCCTACATCTACTCTTCTGCTCACTTCGCGAACAACGTCTTTGTTGATGGTAGCTTGAGCTACTCTCACTTCAACAACGACCTGTCTGCAACCATGAGCAACGGTACTTATGTTGACGGTAGCACCAACTCCGACGCTTGGGGCTTTGGTTTGAAAGCCGGTTACGACTTCAAACTGGGTGATGCAGGTTACGTGACTCCTTACGGCAGCGTTTCTGGTCTGTTCCAGTCTGGTGATGACTACCAGCTGAGCAACAACATGAAAGTTGACGGTCAGTCTTACGACAGCATGCGTTATGAACTGGGTGTAGATGCAGGTTATACCTTCACCTACAGCGAAGACCAGGCTCTGACTCCGTACTTCAAACTGGCTTACGTTTACGACGACTCTAACAACCATAACGATGTGAACGGTGATTCCATCGATAACGGTACTGAAGGGTCTGCGGTACGTGTTGGTCTGGGTACTCAGTTCAGCTTCACCAAGAACTTCAGCGCCTATACCGATGCTAACTACCTCGGTGGTGGTGACGTAGATCAAGACTGGTCCGCGAACGTGGGTGTTAAATATACCTGGTAATATTCTTCACTCTGAAGAAATAGGTTATTTAATCTAAATAATGCCCGTCAAGGATTTGACGGGCATTACTGCAAAGGACGCGCAAATGTTATCTGTAGTTAAACCTCTTCAGGAATTTGGTAAGCTCGATAAATGTTTGTCCAGATATGGCACGCGCTTCGAGTTTAATAATGAAAAGCAAGTTATATTTTCAAGTGATGTCAATAGCGAAGATACTTTCGTTATTTTAGAGGGCGTTATCTCTCTGCGTAGAGAAGAAAACGTACTTATCGGTATTACCCAGGCTCCTTATATTATGGGACTGGCTGATGGTTTAATGAAAAACGATATACCATACAAATTAATATCAGAAGGAAATTGTACGGGATCTCATCTGCCAGCCAAACAAACCATTACCCTTATTGAACAAAATCAACTCTGGCGAGATGCTTTTTACTGGTTAGCCTGGCAAAATAGAATTCTGGAATTACGTGACGTACAGCTCATTGGGCATAACTCCTACGAACAAATCCGCGCAACTTTATTATCAATGATTGACTGGAATGAAGAATTACGCTCACGTATTGGTGTGATGAATTATATCCATCAACGTACACGCATATCGCGTTCTGTCGTCGCAGAAGTTCTCGCTGCTTTACGTAAAGGCGGCTATATCGAAATGAATAAAGGCAAACTGGTCGCTATCAACCGTTTGCCTTCAGAGTATTAATCAGGACGCGGGGATGACCAACGGTTTATTCCCGCTCAGTTCGGTCACCAGGTCATTGATGCCATCGCTCATATTTTTAAAGCGCGTCAATGGCGAACGAGTGACCACCACAAACGCGCCAATATTCTTCTGCGGGATCATCGCCATATAGGTAATGAAACCGCCACCACCGCCTGTCTTCTGAATAATCCCCGGACGACCCTCTTTCGGGGCCATATATACCCAGCCTAAACCAAGCGCATCCGCTTTGCCGGGGACATCCATGCCAATCACTTTTGTAAACTGCGCTCGCTGATAAATCAACGTCTGCATGCGATCAGCCTGGTTACTGCGCTGATAAAAATCAGATGACAAATACTGCTGCATCCAGCGCATCATATCGCCAGGCGTGGAATAGACGCCGCCGCTGCCAATTGCCGCCAGCGTGTTATTGCATGGACTGGCACCGCGCTCTGCCACCATTAAACGGCGGCACTGATCCGGCGAGGGGGTGTAGGTGGTGTCTTTCATCCCCAATGGACGGGTAATCTGCTCTTCAAACAACTGGGTATAAGGCTTGCCGGACGCATTCGCCAGTGCATCTGCCAGCAGATCGAATGCGAGGTTGGAGTACGCGGCCTGACTGCCCGGCGCGGTTTTTAGTTTGGCAGTGGAAAGGTATTTCCAGCGTTGCTCGCGCGTTGGCCAGACAAATACCGGACGATGTGCCGCGCCACCGGGCTGTTCACGGGGCAGGGCGCTGGTATGGGTTGCCAGATTCACCAGCGTAATGGGCGTCCCATTGTAAGTCGGTACGCGTGCGCCTGGCGGAGCATATTTACTTAGCGGATCGTTTAACTTCACGGTCCCCTGGTCGAGCAATTTCACCAGCATCTCACTGGTCATTAACTTGGTGAGGGAAGCAATACGCACGACCGAATCCAGCTGCGGGCGAACGTTATTACCAGGTCGCGTTTCGCCATAACTGCGAAAGACGCGCTGGTTACCGTCGATAACAACCAGCGCCATCCCCGTGGCACCGCTGCCGTAAAAAATATGATCGGCATAACGATCGACAATATCAGAGGCGAACTCCGGTTCAGTGATCGGCTGCGCCGCATGGACGGAGGTCAATGACGCCGCACACAGCACGGCAGAAAAAAGCAGACTACGTTTCAACGGTGGTGTCCATAAATTGAATGAAGGTAACTGAGCGTATTTATACTACTCATTGATGGATTGCAAAGGGCGAATTAGTGCAATAATAGTGTTAAAAACGTAACGGCGCGTAAACACGATCTTTTTCCTGCTCACCAATGCCTGCATTTGTGATCCTGCGCGTGTTAATCCGCTTATGTAAACAATCTTTGGTTTGTGAAATCCGTCGAAACAATTCTTATGGTCAGGCTGGCGAACTAAGCGCCTTGCTATGGGTCACAATGGGCGGTTTCATTTGGCTGGCGCTTTGTAGCGGTCATGCGGTTAATACACAGCAGTTGTTAAAACGATAAGAAGTTAGCAGGAGTGCATATGTTTAAGTCTTTTTTCCCAAAGCCGGGAACGTTTTTTCTCTCGGCCTTTGTTTGGGCATTGATTGCCGTTATCTTCTGGCAAGCCGGTGGGGGTGACTGGGTGGCGCGTATCACCGGCGCTTCCGGGCAGATCCCGATTAGCGCCGCGCGTTTCTGGTCGTTGGATTTCCTGATTTTTTACGCTTACTACATTGTTTGCGTAGGACTTTTTGCATTGTTCTGGTTTATCTACAGCCCGCATCGTTGGCAATACTGGTCAATACTCGGTACTGCACTGATCATCTTCGTCACCTGGTTTTTGGTGGAAGTCGGGGTCGCCGTCAACGCCTGGTATGCGCCGTTCTATGATCTGATTCAAACCGCGCTAAGTTCGCCGCATAAAGTCACCATCGAACAATTTTACCGCGAAGTGGGCGTCTTTCTGGGGATTGCGCTGATCGCGGTGGTGATCAGTGTGCTGAACAACTTCTTTGTCAGTCACTACGTGTTCCGCTGGCGTACGGCGATGAACGAATATTACATGGCGAACTGGCAACAACTGCGTCATATCGAAGGTGCCGCACAGCGTGTGCAGGAAGACACCATGCGTTTTGCTTCAACGCTGGAGAATATGGGCGTCAGCTTTATCAACGCTATCATGACGTTGATCGCCTTCCTGCCGGTGCTGGTAACGCTCTCCGCGCATGTGCCGGAGCTGCCGATTGTCGGGCACATTCCGTATGGTCTGGTGATTGCCGCTATCGTCTGGTCGCTGATGGGGACCGGATTACTGGCAGTGGTAGGGATCAAACTGCCGGGGTTGGAGTTTAAAAACCAGCGTGTAGAGGCTGCCTACCGTAAAGAGTTGGTTTATGGTGAAGACGATGCCACGCGCGCGACGCCGCCTACGGTACGCGAGCTGTTTAGCGCCGTACGGAAAAACTATTTCCGCCTCTATTTTCACTATATGTATTTCAACATCGCCCGCATTCTCTATTTGCAGGTCGATAACGTTTTCGGTTTGTTCTTGCTGTTTCCGTCAATTGTTGCCGGTACGATTACGCTCGGCCTGATGACGCAGATTACCAACGTTTTTGGTCAGGTTCGCGGAGCTTTCCAGTACCTGATTAACTCATGGACCACACTGGTTGAGTTGATGTCTATCTACAAACGTCTGCGCAGCTTTGAACATGAGCTGGATGGTGACAAAATTCAGGAAGTAACCCATACCTTGAGCTAAAAAGGAGAAGTAATGTCGCGCGTCAATCATCTATCTTCGCTGTCATTGTTGGCGGTTCTGGTTTTAGCGGGGTGTAGTAGTCAGGCTCCGCAACCGTTGAAAAAGGGCGAAAAAGCGATAGATGTGGCGAGCGTCGTGCGGCAGAAGATGCCTGCGAGCGTGAAAGACCGCGATGCCTGGGCGAAAGATCTCGCCACCACGTTTGAAAGTCAGGGGCTGGCACCGACGCTGGAAAACGTCTGCTCGGTGCTGGCGGTGGCGCAGCAGGAGTCAAATTATCAGGCAGATCCGGCCGTTCCGGGCTTAAGCAAGATCGCCTGGCAAGAGATTGACCGTCGTGCTGAACGGATGCACATTCCTGCTTTTCTGGTGCATACCGCGCTAAAAATCAAATCGCCAAACGGCAAAAGCTATAGCGAACGGTTAGATTCGGTGCGTACTGAAAAGCAATTGAGCGCGATTTTTGACGATCTGATCAGCATGGTGCCAATGGGGCAGACGTTGTTTGGTTCGCTTAATCCGGTGCGCACCGGTGGGCCGATGCAGGTCAGCATTGCCTTTGCCGAACAGCATACCAAAGGGTATCCGTGGAAAATGGACGGTACAGTCCGTCAGGAAGTCTTCAGTCGTCGCGGCGGGTTGTGGTTTGGTACTTACCATTTACTGAATTATCCCGCCAGCTATAGCGCGCCGATATACCGTTTTGCTGATTTTAACGCTGGCTGGTACGCCAGCCGTAATGCCGCGTTTCAGAACGCGGTCAGTAAGGTCAGCGGCGTGAAGCTGGCACTGGACGGTGATTTAATTCGTTACGACAGTAAAGAGCCCGGGAAAACCGAACTGGCAACGCGCAAACTGGCGGGAAAACTGGGGATGAGCGACAGTGAAATTCGCCGCCAGTTAGAGAAAGGGGACAGCTTCTCTTTTGAGGAGACGGCGCTGTACAAGAAAGTTTATCAACTTGCCGAAGCGAAAACGGGTAAATCACTACCCCGCGAAATGTTGCCTGGCATTCAACTGGAAAGCCCGAAAATCACTCGCAACCTGACTACGGCCTGGTTTGCGAAGCGCGTAGACGAACGGCGGGCGCGTTGTATGAAACAGTGATCAAACAGGAATGTCATGCCAGATAAGGCGTTTTAGGCCCTATCTGGCAAGTAAATCTTACTGGCGGCGATGTCGCCAGTGCAGCCATAGCGCCACTACTGCAAAAATGAGGCAGCCTACTAAAAACGGGATCAGCCCGAAAATGGTGCCGACACCTAAACCAATTTCCACCCGTGGGCGACCTGTTTCCTGGACCTGCATTAAACGCTCATAGACGCCGGGCGCATGCACTAGCAGGTTCAGCAATTGCGCCCCAGCCCAAAAGCAAAACAGCACAAACAACGCATAGGCAATATTGCCAGGCGTTGAAGAGGCATTGCGATATTTTCCGCTAAACAGCGATTTTGACAGGGTGAAATCAGCCATAAAAACCTCCGGAAGTCATCTGCTTCTCTTCTGGTGTGATACCAGCGGCTTATGGCAAGTCTGACAGGTCATTAAGATTGTCAATATCAGAATCATGGTAAATTGATGTTGGGAATATTCCCGAAGCGTGAATCTTCGTCGTGAGTCACAAAATGACAACCTTAAGTTAAATTTATTAACAATTACGGAAATGTTGTCTACGCCACAGACGGATGTTGCAGAATATGCAAGGATGTTGTTTTTCGTTAACGGAGCTGCCATGAACTTGTCTGTAAAAATCCGCCGTGACTGGCACTACTATGCGTTCGCCATTGGCCTTATATTCATTCTTAATGGCGTGGTGGGGTTACTGGGATTTGAAGCAAAAGGTTGGCAGACCTATGCCGTCGGTCTGGTGACGTGGGTGATTAGTTTCTGGCTGGCGGGGTTGATTATTCGTCGTCGCGATGAAGAAACTGAAAACGCCCAATAAGAATATTACCGGGCGTTTGAATATTACATTGTGGTTTTCAGTGCGTTATCCGCAGCGTGACGCTCCAGCGCCAGCTCAATCAAACGCGTGATCAGGTCGGTGTAACCCAGACCGCTGGCTTGCCACAGCTTCGGATACATACTGATGTTGGTGAAGCCAGGCAGGGTGTTGATCTCGTTGATCACCACTTCGTTCTCTGGGGTTAAAAACACGTCTACACGCGCCATGCCTGCGCATCCCAACGTCTGATAAGCCTGAACGGCAATCGCCCGGATCTTATCGTTGATTTCTGGCGCAATGGCTGCCGGAACTACCACTTTCGCGCCATCTTCGTCAATGTACTTGGTGTCGTAGGCATAGAAATCGCTGGTGAGTACGATCTCGCCACAGGTGCTGGCTTGCGGATTGTCGTTGCCCAGAACTGCGCATTCGATCTCACGACCTTTGATCCCTTGCTCAACGATCACTTTATGGTCGAACTCGAACGCCAGATCGACGGCAATTGCGTACTGTTCTTCACTGGTTACTTTGCTGACACCAACAGAAGAGCCCTGATTAGCCGGTTTTACAAACAGCGGTAACCCCAGTTTAGACTCCACTTCGGCAAAACTGATGTTGTGACGATTAGCGCGCGTCAGGGTAATAAATGGCGCAATGTTCAGCCCGGCATCGCGCAGCAGACGTTTGGTGACATCTTTATCCATACAGGCCGCTGAAGCCAGAACATCAGAACCTACAAACGGTAAATTGGCGACCCGCAGCATTCCCTGCAAGGAACCATCTTCGCCCAGCGTACCGTGGACAATCGGGAAAATGACATCCACCGTCGGCAACGGCTGACCGTTTTGCGCGTCGATAAGCTGATGTTCATGTTTACCAGGCACCTGCGCAAGGCTGGTCGCCGAAGGGCGCAACGCAATATGGGCAGGATCGTCTGCATTTAGCAGATAATTGCTGGCATCGCTGACGTGCCATTGCCCTTGTTTATCAATGCCCAGCAGCACAACGTCGAAGCGACTTTTATCAATGGCATCGACAATGTTTTTTGCCGATTGCAGAGACACTTCATGTTCCGCTGATTTACCACCAAAAACGATTCCTACCCGCAGTTTTTCCATCTTAAAAACCTATCCCGTCTAACACAAAGTGCATACATTACCACGACAAAACGGGGGATTCGCGGCCTTCTGACAGAATGTTGCAATCTTCTGCTGACAAAGCGTGCAACGCAATGGTGAAAAAAGTGCGTTATCTCAATGATGTGCGCAAGATCACAAAAATGATGAACGGGAAGCTAATTTATTCCTGGCTTGTATGGCCATGCAGTGAGTTTTTTTCTCTTAATTATAAGTTAACGAAGAGAATATATTTCATAACTTTTATTTATAATAAAGGTTGATAATTAAAAGCCTATATTTTGTGTGGGTAATTATTAAAATAAGAGAAACGTTTCGCTGGTAATCAAACAAAAAATATTTGCGCAAAGTATTTCCTTTGTCATAAAAATAATACTTCCAGACACTATGAAGTTGTGAAACATAATGTTAACTTCTCCATACTTTGGATAAGGAAATACAGACATGAAAAATCTCATTGCTGAGTTGTTATTTAAGCTTGCCCAAAAAGAAGAAGAGTCGAAAGAACTGTGTGCGCAGGTAGAAGCTTTGGAGATTATCGTCACGGCAATGCTTCGCAATATGGCGCAAAATGACCAACAGAGGTTGATTGATCAGGTAGAGGGGGCGCTGTACGAGGTAAAGCCCGATGCCAGCATTCCTGACGACGATACGGAGCTGCTGCGCAATTATGTAAAGAAGTTATTGAAGCATCCTCGTCAGTAAAAAGTTAATCTTTTCAACAGCTGTCATAAAGCTGTCACGGCCGAGACTTATAGTCGCTTTGTTTTTATTTTTAATGTATTTGTACATGGAGAAAATAAAGTGAAACAAAGCACTATTGCACTGGCACTCTTACCGTTACTGTTTTCCCCTGTGACAAAAGCCCGGACACCAGAAATGCCTGTTCTGGAAAACCGGGCTGCTCAGGGCGATATTACTGCGCCCGGCGGTGCTCGCCGCTTAACGGGTGATCAGACCGCCGCTCTGCGTGATTCTCTTAGCGATAAACCTGCAAAAAATATTATTTTGCTGATTGGCGATGGGATGGGGGACTCGGAAATTACTGCCGCACGCAATTATGCCGAAGGTGCGGGCGGCTTTTTTAAAGGTATCGATGCCTTACCGCTTACCGGACAATACACACACTATGCGCTGAATAAAAAAACCGGCAAACCGGACTACGTCACCGACTCGGCTGCGTCAGCAACCGCCTGGTCAACTGGTGTCAAAACCTATAACGGCGCGCTGGGCGTCGATATTCACGAAAAAGATCACCCAACGATTCTGGAAATGGCAAAAGCCGCAGGTCTGGCGACCGGTAACGTTTCTACCGCAGAGTTGCAGGATGCCACGCCCGCTGCGCTGGTGGCGCATGTGACCTCGCGCAAATGCTACGGTCCGAGTGCGACCAGTGAAAAATGTCCGGGTAACGCTCTGGAAAAAGGCGGAAAAGGATCGATTACCGAACAGCTGCTTAACGCCCGTGCCGATGTTACGCTTGGCGGCGGTGCAAAAACCTTTGCTGAAACGGCAACCGCCGGTGAATGGCAGGGAAAAACGCTGCGTGAACAGGCACTGGCGCGTGGTTATCAGTTGGTGAGCGATGCTGCCTCGCTAAATGCGGTGACGGAAGCGAATCAGCAAAAACCCCTATTAGGACTGTTTGCTGACGGCAATATGCCAGTGCGCTGGCAAGGACCGAAAGCAACGTACCACGGTAATATAGATAAGCCCGCAGTCACCTGTACACCTAATCCGCAACGTAATGACAGCGTACCGACCCTGGCGCAGATGACCGACAAAGCCATTGAATTGTTGAGTAAAAATGAGAAAGGCTTTTTCCTGCAAGTTGAAGGTGCATCAATCGATAAACAGGATCACGCTGCGAATCCTTGTGGGCAAATTGGCGAGACGGTCGATCTCGATGAAGCCGTACAACGTGCGCTGGAATTCGCTAAAAAGGATGGCAACACGCTGGTCATAGTCACCGCTGATCACGCCCACGCCAGCCAGATTGTCGCGCCGGACACCAAAGCGCCGGGCCTCACCCAGGCGCTAAATACCAAAGATGGCGCAGTGATGGTGATGAGTTACGGGAACTCCGAAGAGGATTCACAAGAACATACCGGCAGTCAGTTGCGTATTGCAGCGTATGGCCCACATGCCGCCAATGTCGTTGGACTGACCGACCAGACCGATCTCTTCTACACCATGAAAGCCGCCCTGGGGCTGAAATAAAACCGCGCCCGGCGGTGAATTTTCGCTGTCGGGTGGTTTTTTTGCTGTTAGCAACCAGACTTAATGGCAGATCACGGGCGCAAACGCTCATGGTTAAAACATGAAGAGGGATGGTGCTATGAAAATAACATTACTGGTTACCTTGCTTTTCGGACTGGTTTTTTTAACCACCGTCGGCGCTGCCGAGAGAACCTTAACCCCGCAACAACAGCGTATGACCTCCTGTAATCAGCAGGCGACGGCGCAGGCGTTGAAAGGGGATGCTCGTAAGACCTACATGAGTGATTGCCTGAAGAACAGCAAGTCTGCGCCTGGTGAAAAAAGTTTGACGCCACAGCAGCAAAAGATGCGCGAATGTAATAATCAAGCAACGCAACAATCTCTGAAAGGGGATGATCGTAATAAGTTTATGAGCGCCTGCCTCAAGAAAGCCGCCTGATACCTGATAGTGCTAACGGGTGAGCTACGAAAATGGCTCACCCGAAATTTCATACTTCTGCCTTTAGCCCCGTCTCTATAATTTGGGAAAATTGTTTCTGAATGTTCCCAAAAATAATGAATGATGAAAACTTTTTCAAAAAAGCGGCTGCGCATGGGGAGGAACCTCCTTTAACTCCTCAAAACGAACATCAGCGATCCGGGCTGCGCTTCGCCCGTCGCGTCAGACTACCCCGCGCGGTTGGCCTGGCTGGCATGTTCTTACCGATTGCTTCAACGCTGGTTTCGCACCCGCCGCCGGGCTGGTGGTGGCTGGTGTTGGTCGGCTGGGCGTTCGTCTGGCCGCATTTAGCCTGGCAGATAGCGAGCAGGGCCGTCGATCCGCTTAGCCGGGAAATTTACAACTTAAAAACCGATGCAGTATTAGCGGGAATGTGGGTAGGCGTAATGGGCGTAAACGTGCTGCCTTCCACCGCGATGTTGATGATTATGTGTCTGAATTTGATGGGGGCAGGCGGCCCCCGTCTGTTTGTCGCGGGTCTGGTGTTAATGGTGGTTTCCTGCCTTGTCACCCTCGAACTGACGGGCATCACCGTGTCGTTCAATAGTGCGCCGCTGGAATGGTGGCTCTCCCTTCCCATTATCGTCATTTATCCTCTGCTGTTTGGCTGGGTCAGCTACCAGACGGCGACTAAACTGGCGGAACATAAACGCAGGTTGCAGGTCATGAGTACCCGCGACGGTATGACGGGCGTGTATAACCGACGTCATTGGGAAACTATGTTACGCAATGAATTTGATAACTGTCGGCGGCATAACCGCGATGCGACATTACTGATTATCGATATCGACCATTTCAAGAGCATCAACGATACCTGGGGCCATGATGTGGGCGATGAAGCGATTGTGGCGCTTACCCGACAGTTACAAATAACCCTGCGCGGTAGCGATGTGATTGGTCGGTTTGGCGGCGATGAGTTTGCGGTAATCATGTCCGGTACGCCAGCTGAGAGCGCCATTACCGCCATGTTACGAGTGCATGAAGGGCTAAATACATTACGTCTGCCGAATACGCCACAGGTAACTTTACGGATTAGTGTGGGGGTTGCGCCGCTGAACCCACAAATGAGTCACTATCGTGAGTGGTTGAAATCGGCAGATTTGGCGCTTTACAAAGCAAAGAAAGCCGGACGTAACCGCACCGAAGTGGCGGCCTGACGTCCGGCAAAAGTCATCAGGATTTACTGAGTTTTTCTGATTTTTCCATACACTTCGTCATCGCTTCGATCACTGCGGCACGGAAGCCTTTCTCTTCCAGTACGCGTACCGCCTCAATGGTGGTGCCTCCCGGTGAGCAGACCATATCTTTCAGTGCCCCTGGATGTTCTCCCGTTTCCAGCACCATTTTTGCGGAACCCATTACCGCCTGAGCGGCAAATTTATACGCCTGGGCGCGTGGCATCCCGCCCAGCACGGCGGCGTCGGCCATCGCTTCGATAAACATAAAGACGTAGGCTGGCGAAGAACCGCTCACACCGACCACCGGGTGGATCATCGGCTCGGCAATTACTTCCGCTTCGCCAAAGCAGCGGAAAATATTCAGCACATCAGCGGTATCTTCTGGGGTTACCAGCGCGTTTGGCGTTACGGAGGTCATCCCGGCATTAACCAGCGCGGGAGTGTTCGGCATGGCGCGGATAATTTTCCGGTCATGGCCCAGCGCGCGGGCAAGCTGGTCGAGTGTGATACCTGCAGCAATAGAAACGACCAGAGAGTCTTTATTCAGGCTGGAGGTGATTTCGCTAAGCACTTTAATCATGATGCCAGGTTTAACGGCGGCAAAAATGATGTCGGCGATTTGCGCCACTTCTTGCGCCGATTCTGCGGCGTTGATGCCGAACTGGTCATGCAGGGCGGCGACTTTATCCGGGGAGGGGGTATATACCCAGATTTGCCCTGGAAGCACCTGACCGCTGGCAATCAGACCGCCGAGAATGGCTTTTCCCATATTGCCGCAGCCAATAAAACCGATTTTCTTTTCCATTGCCTCACTCCTGCCGTGAAATTCATTGTTTTGATAATCGCTGGCAGAAGCATAAACAGAACTATGCCGGAAGGCAAAAGCGCGACACAATAGAGAATTACCCAACAAAGGATGACTTTATGACAATTTGGGTGGATGCCGACGCGTGTCCCAATGTAATTAAAGAGATTTTGTATCGCGCGGCGGAACGTATGCAGATGCCGCTGGTACTGGTAGCAAACCAGAGTTTACGCGTGCCGCCATCGCGATTTATTCGTACGCTGCGCGTCGCGGCAGGTTTCGACGTTGCCGATAACGAAATTGTCCGGCAGTGTGAAGCGGGCGATTTGGTGATCACCGCAGATATACCTTTGGCTGCTGAAGCCATCGAGAAAGGCGCGGCGGCGCTTAATCCACGCGGCGAACGTTACACGCCAGCGACCATTCGTGAGCGCCTGACGATGCGCGATTTTATGGATACCTTACGCGCCAGTGGGATCCAGACCGGGGGACCAGATAGCCTTTCACAACGTGACCGCCAGGCCTTTGCCGCGGAGCTGGAGAAGTGGTGGCTGGAAGTGCAACGTTGTCGTGGCTGAATGTAATTTATTATTTACACTTCATTCTTGAAAATTTATTGGTATAGTAAGGGATGTATTAAAATTTTCACTTTAAGTGGAATTTTTTCTTTACAATCGAAATTGTACTAGTTTGATGGTATGATCGCTATTCTCATGACACCGGCTTTCGCCGCATTGCGACCTATTGGGGAAAACCCACGATGACACAACCTCTTTTTCTGATCGGGCCTCGGGGCTGTGGTAAAACAACGGTCGGAATGGCCCTTGCCGATTCGCTTAACCGTCGGTTTGTTGATACCGATCAGTGGTTGCAATCACAGCTCAATATGACGGTTGCGGAGATCGTCGAAAGGGAAGAGTGGACGGGATTTCGCGCCAGAGAAACGGCGGCGCTGGAAGCGGTAACTGCGCCATCCACCGTTATCGCCACGGGCGGCGGCATTATTCTGACGGAATTTAATCGTCACTTTATGCAAAATAACGGGATCGTGGTTTATTTGTGTGCGCCAGTATCAGTCCTGGTTAACCGACTGCAAGCTGCACCGGAAGAAGATTTACGGCCAACCTTAACGGGGAAACCACTGAGCGAAGAAGTTCAGGAAGTGCTGGAAGAACGCGATGCGCTTTATCGCGAAGTTGCGCATATTATCATCGACGCAACAAACGAACCCAGCCAGGTGATTTCTGAAATTCGCAGTGCCCTGGCACAGACGATCAATTGTTGATTTTCGAGCGCCTATACTTAACGTTCATCCCGTGAAATAAGGAAGAACGATGCCAACGAAACCGCCTTATCCTCGTGAAGCATATATAGTGACGATTGAAAAAGGAAAACCAGGACAGACGGTAACCTGGTACCAACTCAGAGCCGATCATCCTAAACCAGACTCGTTGATCAGTGAACATCCGACCGCTCAGGAAGCGATGGATGCGAAAAAACGCTATGAGGACCCTGACAAAGAGTGACCGCATCAGACTGCTCGGAAGGGATTCTGAGTGCCACCACAAGGGATCTGCGTCACATTTTTCACAATTCATGTTTTTCAAATAATTAGAATATTAAAGAATAACAATCCATTACTGGAATCATTTGGAATCTTTACATTATGCCGTGCAGGTCTGCTGCTACGCTTTTTGTCATTTGTAGCACAGGTAAGTGTCAGCAGTGGTGCTTAGCGCTTGCCCGGTAATTAACGACGAAATAAAAGTAAGGTGGAAGAACAATGAGTGCGTCGTTGGCGATCCTGACCATCGGCATTGTACCTATGCAGGAAGTTTTGCCGCTCCTGACAGAATACATTGACGAAGATAATATTTCCCATCATAGCCTGCTGGGGAAGTTAAGCCGCGAAGAAGTGATGGCGGAGTACGCGCCAGAAGCAGGCGAAGACACCATTCTCACATTATTAAATGACAACCAGCTGGCCCATGTTTCGCGTCGTAAAGTGGAACAAGACCTGCAAGGTGTGGTTGAAGTGCTCGATAATCAGGGTTACGACGTCATTATATTAATGAGTACAGCAAACATTAGTAGTATGACCGCGCGTAATACGATCTTTCTTGAGCCGTCGCGGATATTGCCACCGCTGGTTTCCTCTATTGTTGAAGATCATCAGGTGGGGGTTATCGTTCCGGTTGAGGAGTTGCTGACCGTTCAGGCACAAAAATGGCAAATTTTGCAGAAACCGCCAGTATTTTCATTGGGTAACCCCATTCATGATTCGGAACAAAAAATCATTGATGCCGGGAAAGAATTACTGGCAAAAGGGGCTGATGTCATCATGCTGGATTGTTTAGGATTTCACCAACGTCATCGCGATTTACTGCAAAAACAGCTCGATGTTCCTGTCTTGCTCTCTAACGTATTGATTGCACGGCTGGCTGCGGAATTACTGGTGTAATTTTGCGTGACAGCCAGCGCCTCTGGCCCCTATAGTGAAGTAGATGTTCAACTACCAGACAGGGCCAGTTTATGCTTCAAAGTAATGAGTACTTTTCCGGCAAAGTGAAATCGATCGGCTTTTCCAGCAGCAGTACTGGTCGCGCCAGCGTGGGTGTTATGGTTGAAGGTGAATACACCTTCAGCACCGCTGAGCCTGAAGAGATGACGGTAATCAGTGGCGCGCTGAATGTGTTACTGCCTGACGCGACCGACTGGCAAGTGTATGAAGCCGGTTCGGTGTTTAATGTTCCCGGTCACAGCGAGTTTCATCTGCAAGTTGCCGAACCCACCTCTTATCTGTGCCGCTATCTGTAATTCCTCGCCTTCCCCTTGAACGGGAGGGCATTTTTCTGAAATGTCCTCTCTTTAACCCATAATAATATTTCCTTTGCTAGGATTTTTTCGATTTCCGATATATTCATAATTCATCAAGGTTGATATAAATATCAGCGAAGATCTCCAGATATTGTTGCGGAACTGGCGACGATAAAAGATAAATCAGATGATGAATGGTGGCGTGCATTGCTGCAAAGTCGCAATGATCATTTGCGCCAAACGGCATTGCGCAACGCACATACTCCGGTGTTGTTAACGACATTGACTGAGCCTCAGGTGCGGTCGCTGGCTATTAATAATTCACAGCTGGCTGCGGATGTGAAAACGGCGTGGCTAAAAGAGGAGCCATCATTACTTTTATTTGTCGATCAACCCGCTCTTTCGCAGTTACGGGATTTAGTGAAAATCGGGGCAACGCGGAAAATTCGCAGTGAAGCGCGTCACCGGCTTGAGGAAAAACAATGACACAACGCCCCTGGAGCAAGTTACAGCGTAAAACGCATAATATTGCTGCGCTAAAAATTATTGCCCGCCGTAGCGAATAATTATATGCCTGGTGTGGCTTTGTACGCCGGATAAGACGCGGCAGGCGTCGCATCCGGCATTAAAGGTAAATCAGCAATTAACGTTGTGCTTCGCCACCTAATCCTTCGATCAGGTTTTGAATTAACGCTGCCAGTTCACCAGTCATCAGGATGAAGTCGGCATCAAAGCGCTGGGCGAAATCTTCACGATCGATATCTTCGTTTTGATCGCGCAACTCGTCGCAGAACTTCAGACGCTTGAGTGAACCATCGTCGCACATCACAAACTGAATGCGCTGCTGCCAGTCGAGCGCCAGTTTAGTCACCACTTTTCCTGCTTCAATGTGGTTGGTGATCTCTTCGCTGGTCAGATCTTGTTTCTTCGCGCGGATCACGCCGCCATCTTCCAGCAGTGATTTCAGCTCGGCTTCATCAAGCAGCTGGAAGCCCTGTGCTGCGCTGCCGGAGCGTACCCATTCGGTCAACGTCAGTTCAATCGGGTTTTCCATGCTTAATGGTACAACCGGTAACGACCCCAGGCTTTTACGCAGTAATGCCAGCGTATCTTCCGCTTTTTTGGCACTGGCGCAGTCCACCATAATCAAACCGTTAACCGTGTCGATCCACATCATTGTCTGGCTAAAACGGCTGAAAGCACGCGGCAGCAGAGAATGCAGCACTTCGTCTTTCAGCGAATCTTTTTCGGTTTTCTTCAGCTTACGCGCCTGTTCCGCTTCCAGTTTGGCGATTTTCGCTTCCAGCGCCTGTTTAATCACCGGAGACGGGAGGATTTTTTCTTCTTTGCGCGCGCAGATAACAATTTGACCATTGGCAACGTGCGTTAACGCATCGCTGTGCGATCCCATCGGAGGAACCCAGCCCATCTTCGCCATGTCCTGGCTGCCGCATGGGGTAAATGCCATCGAGGCTAGCTGTTTTTCCATCTCTTCTGCACGCAGCGAAATCTCGCGGCTAAGACGGTAAACCATTAAATTTTTGAACCACAGCATGATAATTTCCACGGCCTTGTCGTTAAATTTAGCGGGCATGATAACGAATTGTCGGCGGGCTTGCATTGCCAATCCGGTTGTCCGTCTCTACGCTATTGATATTGAAAAAAATAAGGAGAGTACCGTGCATATAGGTATCGATTTAGGCGGCACCAAAACTGAAGTGATTGCACTGGGCGATGCAGGGGAGCAGTTGTACCGCCATCGTCTGCCCACGCCGCGTGATGATTACCGGCAGACTATTGAAACGATCGCCACGTTGGTTGATATGGCGGAGCAGGCGACAGGGCAGCGCGGAACGGTAGGTATGGGCATTCCTGGCTCAATTTCGCCTTACACCGGCGTGGTGAAGAATGCCAATTCAACCTGGCTCAACGGTCAGCCATTCGATAAAGACTTAAGCGCGAGGTTGCAGCGGGAAGTGCGGCTGGCAAATGACGCCAACTGTCTGGCGGTTTCAGAAGCAGTAGATGGCGTGGCAGCGGGAGCGCAGACGGTATTTGCCGTGATTATCGGCACGGGATGCGGCGCGGGCGTGGCATTCAATGGGCGGGCGCATATCGGCGGCAATGGCACGGCAGGTGAGTGGGGACACAATCCGCTACCGTGGATGGACGAAGACGAACTGCGTTATCGCGAGGAAGTCCCTTGTTATTGCGGTAAACAAGGTTGTATTGAAACCTTTATTTCGGGCACGGGATTCGCGACGGATTATCGTCGTTTGAGCGGACATGCGCTGAAAGGCAGTGAAATTATCCACCTGGTTGAAGAAAGCGATCCGGTAGCGGAACTGGCATTGCGTCGCTACGAGCTGCGGCTGGCAAAATCGCTGGCACATGTCGTGAATATTCTCGATCCGGATGTGATTGTCCTGGGGGGCGGGATGAGCAATGTAGACCGTTTATATCAAACGGTTCCGCAGTTGATTAAACAATTTGTCTTCGGCGGCGAATGTGAAACGCCGGTGCGTAAGGCGAAGCACGGTGATTCCAGCGGCGTACGCGGCGCTGCGTGGTTATGGCCACAAGAGTAAAAAACGTAGGCAATTGGCGCATCATGCCTGATGCGACGCTTGCCGCGTCTTATCAGGCCTGCAAAATGTGCCGGAACCGCAGGCCGATAACGCGTTCATGCCGCATCCGGCAATAAGCAACGCGCAACGTGACTGCAATCTACCCCAGTGGTTTCGCCAGCACCGGACTATCCGCCGCTTGCTGGCGCTTATAGCGACCATACAGCAGCAACGACGACATCGCAGCAAACGAAAGCAGGGCGGCAGGCAGCGCCACGTAATTATATGCCAGCCCCAGCGTCAGCATCATACCACCGCAATATGCGCCGACGGCGCTACCGAGGTTAAACGCTATTTGCCCACCTGCGGCACCTAATAACTCTCCGCCTTTGGCGTTTTGCAGTAACAATATTTGCAGAGGTGCTGAAAGGGCAAATAATCCCGCGCAACAAATAAAAGCAAAAATAAGCGACGTTATTTTCATGCCGCCGCAGAAAAAGAGCATCAGCAGTGCCAGTACAATGATAAAGTCAGTCACTGCTGCAATGCGCAGTGGTGAATAACGTCCTGAAATCCGGCCACTTAGCACATTCCCCAGCACCATCCCTAGCCCCACTAACATCATAATAAAGGTCATCGCCGTTTCCGAAAAACCGGAAATAAACATCATGTATGGCTTTATGTAGCTGAACCAGGCAAATACACCTGCGTTGCCAAACATGGTGGCGGCGAAAATTAACCACGGGGCCGGGCAGCGCAAAAAGTGAAATTGTTCGCGCAGCTTTCCTTTCGCCTCGTCGCGAATATCCGGCACCCAAAAATAGACCGATGCCATCACCGCAATATTAAAAACAGCGATCAATAAAAAGGTGTAACGCCAGCTAAATTCCTGACTTAAATACGTTCCCAGTGGAATGCCCAGCAAATTGGCGACTGTCATCCCGGAAACCATCCCTGCCACGGCGGCGGTGACTTTGCCGGGTTTGATAATTTTTGATAACACGATCGCGCCAACGCCAAAAAATGCACCATGCGGAAAGCCGGAAACCAGCCGACCAATGGCGAGCATCAGGTAAGACGAAGAGAGCGTGAACATGGCGTTACCAATGACGCACAACGCCACCAGAAACAACAAGATATGTTTGAGTGAGTAGCGGCTGGAAAAGAGTGCGATGATTGGCGCACCGACCACCACCCCCAGCGCATAATACGAGATCATATGCCCGGCGGCAGGAATCGAAATTCCTACGTTATGCGCCAGCTCCGTGAGCACGCCCATAATGCCAAATTCGGCCATCCCCAAACCAAACGTGCCCAGAGCCAAAGATAAAATGACTTTTTTCATACCACCATCACAACCACCAGAACGGCTACTAATCACCGTAGCCAATAAAGTGATAGCTTGCAGGATAACGACCAGCGAGGCCAAGAGATAATTCGCCCCTCTGTATTCATTATCCTGCTGAATAGTTATTTCACTGCAAACGCACTTTCCAGTTTGCTGTAGCCCAGGCCGTTGATCTTCTTCACTTTGATCTGCACCGGAATACGCTCTTTCATCGCTTCAACGTGGCTAATCACACCGATGGTTTTGCCACTGGCATTCAGGGCATCCAGCGCATCAAGGGCGGTATCCAGCGTTTCGCTATCCAGCGTGCCAAAACCTTCATCAAGGAACAGCGAGTCAATACGCGTTTTATGGCTGACCAGATCCGAAAGCGCCAGCGCCAGCGCCAGACTGACGAGGAAACTTTCGCCGCCGGAAAGGGTACGGGTATCGCGTACCGCATCTGCCTGCCAGGTATCAACAACCTCGACTTCCAGCGCCTCGCTGGCTTTGCGCTGTAACAGATAGCGCCCGTGCAGCCGGGTAAGTTGCTGATTAGCGAGATGGACTAAATTATCCAGCGTCAGCCCCTGGGCAAACTTGCGGAATTTATCGCCCTCTTTGGAACCTATTAGCGAATTCAGATATCCCCAGTCCTCAACCTGCTGCGTCATTTGAGCAATTTGCTGCATTAAGGTTTGTTGTTGCTGACGGTTGTCTGCATCCTGCTTCAGCTGCTGGCGAATCTCGCCCTGACTGGTGGTATTTTCACGCAACTTTTGCTGAGTTTGCGCTAACTCTTGCTGAATCTGCTCCACCGTCACACTGAGATCCAGGCCGTCAGGTCGGTGTTGCTGATGCTGTGCCAGCGCTTCTGCTGTCTGAGTGACCAGCGTTTGCGCCTGACGGCGCTGGTTTTCCAGATTCTGCTTGAGCTGTTCCAGCTGCGTTAGTGTTTGTTCATCCATTAGCGCCGCAAGGAACGCCTGTTGATCGTCAAAGACGCTCGCCTGTAGCGCGGTGTCAAACTGCGCCTGGGCTTTTTGCAGACTTTGCGCCGCCAGAACGTCCTGTTGCTGTAACGTCTGTTGCTGGCTGTGTAGTGCGAGACATTGTTCATGTACCTGCCGCCAGTTTTCCAGTACCACAGTTTCTTCGCAGTGCGGGAGTTCATCACTTTGCGGCAACGTTTCCAGAATCGGCGTCAGCTGCTGCATACGGTTTTGCAGCGCGGTTAATTCGTTCTGGCGATGCTGCCAGCTCTGCGCTTCTTGCTGACGCGTCGCCAACCAGCTCTCTTCTTCATCTTCCTGTGGCAATGTCAGTGCATAACCCGCCAATGCCGTTAAGAGCTGCTGCTGGCGTTGTTCAATTTGCTGTTGATACTGGATAATTTGCTGATTATGCGCGGCAATCTGCCCTTGTAATTCATGCCGTTGGCTGAGTAACCGCAGCTGGCGTTCGTGCTCATCTTGTGCATCTAGCCACGGTTGAATATCGTCCTGTGGCTGCAAGGTGATATTGAGGCTGGCCGTGACGGCTTGCCATTGTTGAGTAAGTGCTTGCTCATCTTGTCGGAGGCTTTGCGCTTCGTTTTCATCACGCTGAAGTTGCTTTGTTAAGGCGTCCAGTTGCCCACGTAGCGTCGCACCTTCTTCACCGAGCTTTTTAACTTCGTTTTCCAGCGCCAGTAATCGAGACTGATTAACGCCAGGCTCCAGCGCCTGATACGCCTCGACCGCCGGGTGGCTGGTGGAACCACAAAGTGGACAAGGCTGACCCGCCTGTAACTGCGCGCGCTGGGCTTCCAGCGTTTTGATGCGTGCTTCCTGCTCGCAAATGGTTTTGACATCGGCAAGTTGCTGCATCTTTTCTTTATAACGCTGGCGCATTTCGTTAAGTGCGGCGTTACGTTGCGTCTGTTCCAGAGTGACATTCTGGATAGCGACCTGTAACTGCGCCAGACGTTTTTGTTGGGGAACAATCTGTCCATGCAGCGCGACCAGGCGCTGACGCAGTGGGCGTTGCTCAGCATGTTGCGCCAGGGCGGTAGCAACTTCATCGGCGGTTAACGTCAACGTGATCGCCGCAAGCGCATTAAGTTTTTGCTCAGCATGGGTTAACTGTTGCTGCCATTGCCGCAGATGCTCGCGATCGCTGGTTTGTTGGGAGAACTGCGCACGCCAACCCGCCAGTTCGTTGTTCCACTGACGGAAACGGTCGTGTTCCTGTAACCAAGCATTCAGGCTTTGTTGCTGCTGCTGTAATTCTGCTGACTGCTTCGCCGCGTGGTGACGAATGTTCGCCCGAAGCGCCATTGTGCTCTGTAAGCGAGTATTTACTTCTTCAATCTGCTGGCGAGTATGCGCCAGCGCCGTGCTGTGTTCTGCGATGCGTTCCCAGTGCGGACGAAGATTTCGTGCCGGTTGTGCCAGACTGAGCGCCGCAAGTTGAGGTTGCGCTTTTTCTTCTTCGGCTAATGCCTGTTGCAAGGCCTGTTGACGGCGGCTGCCTTCTTGCTGCAATTCGTCCAGACGCGTTAACCAGTTTAGCGATTGTTGTTCTTGCTGCTGCGCGGTAATTAACTGTTTTTCTTCGTCAGTAAGTACCTGCAAACTCGCTGTCAGCGATTGCACTTGTTCTGGCGTGAGCAACGCGACGCCGCTGGCCTGCGCTTGCAGCTTCTCCAGCTCTGTGCGGGCCGATTTGTGCTGCTCAAAAACCATCGCCGAGATTTTCCCGTAGATTTCAGTGCCGGTTAACTCCTCGAGCAATTCCGCGCGTTCTTTGGGTTTGGCATTCAGGAAGGCAGCAAATTGCCCCTGCGAAAGCAGCATCGAACGGGTGAAGCGCCCGTAATCCAGTCCGGTTAACGTCGCCGTCAGTTCCAGCTTATCTTTCACTTTGTCGGCGAGAATTTTGCCATCGGCGCAGCGCGCCAGCTCTACGCGTGGCACCTGCAAATTACCGTCCGGCTGGTTACGCGCCCGATTCTGGCTCCAGAACGCGCGATACGCTTCACCTTTGACTTCAAACTCCACCTCCGCCAGACATTCGGCGGTATCGCGGGTCATGAGATCATTTTGCGATTGTGAAACGTTAGAAAGGCGCGGAGTTTCGTGATACAGCGCCAGACAAATGGCGTCCAGCAGGGTGGTTTTCCCCGCACCGGTTGGGCCGGTAATGGCAAACAGCCCGTTGCTGGCGAACGGCTCGCGGGTGAAATCAATCTTCCATTCGCCTTTTAATGAGTTCAGGTTTTTCAGGCGCAGGCTGAGAATTTTCATACTTCGTGTTCTCCGGCGAGGCTATGCAATGTCGTGGTGAAAAGATACTGCAGACGTTGCTGCTGCGATTCATCCAGTTCTTCCAGTGCCAGACGGCGATTGAACACCTCTTCGACGCTGAGTTCGCTGAGGGTTTCACGCTGTTGGCTGGCTAACACACGCTCGCGCTGTTCACGACTCCGGCGTACCAGCAATACTTCAACGGGCAATGATTCGGTTAATGCCTGGATTTTGCGCTGAATATCATGCAGATACTCATCAGTAGTGATTTCGATATCCAGCCAGACAGGCGGCTCCAGTGATACATCGCGCCACTGTTCCAGCTGTTCGGTAATCGACGCCAGATCGCCTTTCAGCACCGCCATGGGTTGCGTTACCGGTACGTTCAGGTTTTCCACGCTCTCTAATTTGCCGTTTGAAAATGTCACCAGATGGACATATTTACTCTTACCGCATTCATCAAAACTCAGTGGTATGGGGGAACCGCAATAGCGAACATGTTCCATGCCGCCAATAATCTGCGCGCGGTGAATATGCCCGAGCGCGATGTAGTCGGCTGGTGGAAAGTTTTGTGCCGGAAACGCGTCCAGCGTGCCAATATAAATGTCACGCACGGCGTCACTTTTACTGGCACCCACGGTCGTTAAATGTCCCGTGGCGATGATGGGCAGAGGCTGATCGCCGCGCAGTTTGCAGGCATCGGCATAATGTTGTTGATAATAATCAGTAATAGCCGCCAGCAAATGCTGCTGTTTTTCAATACCGTTAAGCCCCGCCTGGCTGGTAATAATGTCACGCGGGCGTAAAAAAGGTATGGGACACAGCACTGCGCCTGGCGTCCCGTCGCGACGAGGCAAGATTTGCGGCGCATGTCCGGCGCTGGCGACCACGGTAGTATTGAGGAACGCCATGATATCGCGCGATTCATTCAGCGTGGCGACCGAGTCATGGTTTCCTGCCAGTACCACCAGATGACAGCCAGTTTGCTGTAAATTGACAACAAAACGGTTGTATAACGTGCGGGCGTAACTGGGCGGCGAGCCGGTATCGAAAACATCACCAGCAACAATAATCGCATCCACCTGATGGGTTTGTGCTGTCTCCAGCAGCCAGTCAAGAAAAGCCTGATGTTCAGCTTCGCGGCTTTTACTGTAGAAGTTCTGGCCGAGATGCCAGTCTGAGGTGTGAAGGATGCGCATAACGGTTCCCTGGCGAAAAAGCATGGGCGCGATTATACCCAAACAGATGTGCCATTTGCTTTTTTCTGCGCCACGGAAATCAATAACCTGAAGATATGTGCGACGAGCTTTTCATAAATCTGTCATAAATCTGACGCATAATGACGTCGCATTAATGATCGCAACCTATTTATTACAACAGGGCAAATCATGGCGAGACGTATTCTGGTCGTAGAAGATGAAGCACCAATTCGCGAAATGGTCTGCTTCGTGCTCGAACAAAATGGCTTTCAGCCGGTCGAAGCGGAAGATTATGACAGTGCTGTGAATCAACTGAATGAACCCTGGCCGGATTTAATTCTCCTTGACTGGATGTTACCTGGCGGCTCCGGTATCCAGTTCATCAAACACCTCAAGCGCGAGTCGATGACCCGGGATATTCCAGTGGTGATGTTGACCGCCAGAGGGGAAGAAGAAGATCGCGTGCGCGGCCTTGAAACCGGTGCGGATGACTATATCACCAAGCCGTTTTCGCCGAAGGAGCTGGTGGCGCGAATCAAAGCGGTAATGCGCCGTATTTCGCCAATGGCGGTGGAAGAGGTGATCGAGATGCAGGGGCTAAGTCTCGACCCGACATCTCACCGGGTGATGGCGGGCGAAGAACCGCTGGAGATGGGGCCGACAGAATTTAAACTGCTGCACTTTTTTATGACGCATCCTGAGCGCGTGTACAGCCGCGAGCAGCTGTTAAACCACGTCTGGGGAACCAACGTGTATGTGGAAGATCGTACAGTCGATGTCCACATTCGTCGCCTGCGTAAAGCACTGGAGCCCGGCGGGCATGACCGCATGGTGCAGACCGTGCGCGGTACAGGATATCGTTTTTCAACCCGCTTTTAACGCCTTGCTCATCGGACGCAGAGCAGGGCTTATGAATTCTTAACTGGAGTATCTTACGTGCTGGAACGGCTGTCGTGGAAAAGGCTGGTGCTGGAGCTGCTACTTTGCTGCCTCCCGGCTTTCATCCTGGGTGCATTTTTTGGTTACCTGCCCTGGTTTTTGCTGGCATCGGTAACGGGACTGCTTATCTGGCATTTCTGGAATTTATTGCGCCTTTCATGGTGGCTGTGGGTGGATCGTAGTATGACCCCGCCACCGGGGCGTGGTAGCTGGGAACCGCTGCTATACGGCTTACACCAGATGCAGCTGCGAAATAAAAAACGCCGCCGCGAACTGGGCAATCTGATTAAACGCTTTCGTAGTGGCGCGGAGTCGCTGCCCGACGCGGTAGTGCTGACCACGGAAGAGGGCGGTATTTTCTGGTGTAACGGTCTGGCGCAACAGATTCTTGGTTTGCGCTGGCCGGAAGATAACGGGCAGAACATCCTTAACCTGCTGCGTTACCCGGAGTTTACGCAATATCTGAAAACGCGTGATTTTTCTCGCCCGCTTAATCTGGTGCTCAACACCGGGCGGCATCTGGAAATTCGCGTCATGCCTTATACCCACAAACAGTTGCTGATGGTGGCGCGTGATGTCACGCAAATGCATCAACTGGAAGGGGCGCGGCGTAACTTTTTTGCCAACGTGAGCCATGAGTTACGTACGCCATTGACCGTGTTACAGGGTTACCTGGAGATGATGGATGAGCAACCGCTGGAAGGCGCGGTACGTGAAAAAGCGTTGCACACCATGCGCGAGCAGACCCAGCGGATGGAAGGGCTGGTGAAGCAATTGCTGACGCTGTCGAAAATAGAAGCCGCACCGACGCATTTGCTCAATGAAAAGGTTGATGTGCCGATGATGCTGCGCGTTGTTGAGCGCGAGGCTCAGACTCTGAGTCAGAAAAAACAGACATTTACCTTTGAGATAGATAACGGCCTCAAGGTGTCTGGCAACGAAGATCAGCTACGCAGTGCGATTTCGAACCTGGTCTATAACGCCGTGAATCATACGCCGGAAGGCACGCATATCACCGTACGCTGGCAGCGAGTGCCGCATGGTGCCGAATTTAGTGTTGAAGATAACGGACCGGGCATTGCACCGGAGCATATTCCGCGCCTGACCGAGCGTTTTTATCGCGTTGATAAAGCGCGTTCCCGGCAAACCGGTGGTAGCGGATTAGGGTTAGCGATCGTGAAACATGCGGTGAATCATCACGAAAGTCGCCTGAATATTGAGAGTACAGTAGGAAAAGGAACACGTTTCAGCTTTGTTATCCCGGAACGTTTAATTGCCAAAAACAGCGATTAATTCGCCTTTGTCATCTTTTATTGCCATAAGCCAGCCGATGCTGGCTTATTTTCTTTGCAGTCGAAATACGGGCGTTAGATTTTACAATGGTTGGTGATTTTTTGTTCGCATGATTAGCCATGTCTTTTTCATTGAAATAGTGTTTTATACTGGTTGGTGATTTCTTATCGCTATATACCTCTGGTTTTTAGATCCCTTCTTGCTTTAAAACGTTATAAGCGTTTAAATTGCGCTTCAGGTGCTGTCATACTGACTGCATTTACGCGGTAAATCGAAAAACTATTCTTCGCCGCGCCTGGTTGGGAGTATTTCCCGCTAAAATTGTTTAAATATACCGCTGTATCATCCCCAGGGATTGGCACAAAAATTTAACGTTACAACACCACATCCACAGGCAGTATGATTTATGACCCATCAATTAAGATCGCGCGATATCATCGCTCTGGGCTTTATGACATTTGCGTTGTTCGTCGGCGCAGGTAACATTATTTTCCCTCCAATGGTCGGTTTGCAGGCAGGCGAACACGTCTGGACTGCGGCATTCGGCTTCCTCATTACTGCCGTCGGTCTGCCGGTATTAACGGTGGTGGCGCTGGCGAAAGTTGGCGGCGGTGTTGACAGCCTCAGCACGCCAATCGGTAAAGTCGCTGGCGTACTGCTGGCAACGGTGTGTTATCTGGCGGTGGGGCCGCTTTTCGCTACGCCGCGTACAGCTACCGTTTCTTTTGAAGTGGGCATTGCGCCGCTGACGGGTGATTCCGCGCTGCCGCTGTTTATCTACAGCCTGGTTTATTTCGCTATCGTTATTCTGGTTTCGCTCTATCCGGGCAAGCTGCTGGATACCGTGGGCAACTTCCTTGCGCCGCTGAAAATTATCGCGCTGGTCATCCTGTCTGTTGCCGCAATTATCTGGCCGGCGGGTTCTATCAGCACGGCGACTGAGGCTTATCAAAACGCTGCGTTTTCTAACGGCTTCGTTAACGGCTATCTGACCATGGATACGCTGGGCGCGATGGTGTTTGGTATCGTTATTGTTAACGCGGCGCGTTCTCGTGGCGTTACTGAAGCGCGTCTGCTGACCCGTTATACCGTCTGGGCTGGCCTGATGGCGGGTGTTGGTCTGACTCTGCTGTACCTGGCGCTGTTCCGTCTGGGTTCAGACAGCGCGTCGCTGGTCGATCAGTCTGCAAACGGCGCTGCTATTCTGCATGCTTACGTTCAGCACACCTTTGGCGGCGGCGGTAGCTTCCTGCTGGCGGCGTTAATCTTCATCGCCTGCCTGGTCACGGCAGTTGGCCTGACCTGTGCTTGTGCAGAATTCTTTGCCCAGTACGTACCGCTCTCTTATCGTACGCTGGTGTTTATCCTCGGCGGCTTCTCGATGGTGGTGTCTAACCTCGGTTTGAGCCAGCTGATTCAGATCTCCGTACCGGTGCTGACCGCCATTTATCCGCCGTGTATCGCACTGGTTGTATTAAGTTTTACACGCTCATGGTGGCATAATTCGTCCCGCGTGATTGCTCCGCCGATGTTTATCAGCCTGCTTTTTGGTATTCTCGACGGGATCAAAGCATCTGCATTCAGCGATATCTTACCGTCCTGGGCGCAGCGTTTACCGCTGGCCGAACAAGGTCTGGCGTGGTTAATGCCAACAGTGGTGATGGTGGTTCTGGCCATTATCTGGGATCGCGCGGCAGGTCGTCAGGTGACCTCCAGCGCTCACTAAATCACTGAACATTTGTTTTAACCACGGGGCTGCGATGCCCCGTGGTTTTTTATTGTGTTGATGGGTTAGGAATTGATGGAAAGTAAGAACAAGCTAAAGCGTGGGCTAAGTACCCGCCACATACGCTTTATGGCACTGGGTTCAGCAATTGGCACCGGGTTGTTTTACGGTTCGGCAGACGCCATCAAAATGGCCGGTCCAAGCGTGTTGTTGGCCTATATTATCGGTGGTATCGCGGCGTATATCATTATGCGCGCGCTGGGGGAAATGTCGGTACATAACCCGGCCGCCAGCTCTTTCTCGCGTTATGCGCAGGAAAACCTCGGACCGCTGGCAGGTTACATTACCGGCTGGACCTACTGCTTTGAAATCCTAATTGTCGCCATCGCCGATGTGACCGCTTTTGGTATCTATATGGGGGTCTGGTTCCCGACGGTGCCGCACTGGATTTGGGTACTGAGCGTGGTGCTGATCATTTGCGCCGTAAACCTGATGAGCGTGAAGGTATTCGGTGAGCTGGAGTTCTGGTTCTCGTTCTTTAAAGTCGCCACCATCATCATCATGATTGTCGCCGGTTTCGGCATCATCATCTGGGGGATTGGCAACGGCGGGCAACCGACCGGTATTCATAACCTGTGGAGCAACGGCGGCTTCTTCAGTAACGGCTGGCTTGGTATGGTGATGTCGTTGCAAATGGTGATGTTTGCTTACGGTGGGATCGAAATTATCGGGATTACCGCCGGTGAAGCGAAAGATCCTGAGAAATCGATTCCGCGTGCGATTAACTCCGTGCCGATGCGTATTCTGGTGTTCTACGTCGGTACGCTGTTCGTCATAATGTCTATCTACCCGTGGAATCAGGTTGGCACTGCCGGTAGCCCGTTCGTGCTGACGTTCCAGCATATGGGCATTACCTTTGCCGCCAGCATTCTTAACTTTGTTGTGCTGACCGCTTCGCTGTCGGCAATTAACAGTGACGTATTTGGCGTAGGCCGTATGCTCCACGGTATGGCAGAGCAGGGCAGCGCGCCAAAAATTTTCAGCAAAACCTCGCGTCGCGGTATTCCGTGGGTTACGGTGCTGGTGATGACTACCGCGCTGCTGTTTGCGGTGTATCTGAACTACATCATGCCGGAAAACGTCTTCCTGGTGATCGCTTCGCTGGCAACCTTCGCCACGGTGTGGGTGTGGATTATGATCCTGCTGTCGCAAATCGCCTTCCGTCGCCGTTTGCCGCCAGAAGAAGTTAAGGCGCTGAAATTTAAAGTGCCGGGTGGGGTCGCAACCACCATCTGCGGTTTGATTTTCCTGCTCTTTATTATCGGGTTGATTGGTTATCACCCGGATACGCGTATCTCGCTGTACGTTGGTTTCGCGTGGATTGTTGTGCTGTTGATTGGCTGGATGTTTAAACGCCGCCACGATCGTCAGCTGGCTGAAAACCAGTAATCCTTGCGTTCTGTAAGTCGGTTCAGGAGGAAATCCTGATCCGGCTATTCCGAAAGTTATCCGCCCCCGTCCTCCTCCCCCAAATATCCTTCAGATGATGAGTGATCCTGCATTAGGCTATGGCAAGGTGATCAGATTTTCATCACAGGGGAATTATGATGTTAAATGCATGGCATCTGCCGGTGCCCCCATTTGTTAAACAAAGCAAAGATCAACTGCTCATTACGCTGTGGCTGACGGGTGAAGACCCACCGCAGCGCATTATGCTGCGTACAGAACACGACAACGAAGAAACGTCAGTAGCGATGCATAAGCAGCGCAGTCAGCCGCAGCCTGGCGTTACCGCATGGCGGGCGGCGATCGATCTCTCCAGCGGGCAACCTCGGCGGCGTTATAGTTTCAAATTACTGTGGCACGATCGCCAGCGTTGGTTTACACCGCAGGGCTTCAGCCGAATGCCGCCAGCACGACTGGAGCAGTTTGCTGTCGATGTCCCGGATATCGGCCCACAATGGGCTGCGGATCAGATTTTTTATCAGATCTTCCCTGATCGTTTCGCCCGTAGTCTTCCTCGTGAAGCTGAACAGGATCATGTTTATTACCATCACGCAGCCGGACAAGAGATCATATTGCGTGACTGGGATGAACCGGTCACGGCGCAGGCGGGCGGATCAACGTTCTATGGCGGCGATCTGGACGGTATCAGCGAAAAACTGCCGTATCTGAAAAAGCTCGGCGTGACGGCGCTGTATCTTAACCCGGTGTTTAAAGCCCCCAGCGTACATAAATACGATACAGAGGATTATCGCCACGTCGATCCGCAGTTTGGCGGCGACGGAGCGTTACTGCGTTTACGACACCATACGCAGCAGCTGGGAATGCGGCTGGTGCTGGACGGCGTGTTTAACCACAGTGGCGATTCCCATGCCTGGTTTGACAGACACAATCGCGGGACGGGTGGTGCTTGTCACAACCCCGAATCGCCCTGGCGCGACTGGTACTCGTTTAGTGACGATGGCACGGCGCTCGACTGGCTGGGCTATGCCAGCTTGCCGAAGCTGGATTATCAGTCGGAAAGTCTGGTGAATGAAATTTATCGCGGGGAAGACAGTATTGTCCGCCACTGGCTGAAAGCGCCGTGGAATATGGACGGCTGGCGGCTGGATGTGGTGCATATGCTGGGGGAAGCGGGTGGGGCGCGCAATAATTTGCAGCACGTTGCCGGGATCACCGAAGCGGCGAAAGAAACCCAGCCGGAAGCGTATATCGTTGGAGAGCATTTTGGCGATGCACGGCAATGGTTACAGGCCGATGTGGAAGATGCCGCCATGAACTATCGTGGCTTCACATTCCCGTTGTGGGGATTTCTTGCCAATACCGACATCTCTTATGATCCGCAGCAAATTGACGCCCAAACCTGTATGGCCTGGATGGATAATTACCGCGCCGGACTTTCTCATCAACAGCAACTGCGTATGTTTAATCAGCTCGATAGCCACGATACTGCGCGATTTAAAACGCTGCTCGGTCGGGATATTGCGCGCCTGCCGCTGGCGGTGGTCTGGTTGTTCACCTGGCCTGGTGTACCGTGCATTTATTACGGTGATGAAGTGGGGCTGGATGGTAAAAACGATCCGTTTTGCCGTAAGCCGTTCCCCTGGCAGGTGGAAAAGCAGGATACGGCGTTATTCGCGTTGTACCAGCGAATGATTGCGCTGCGTAAGAAAAGTCAGGCGCTGCGTCGTGGCGGCTGTCAGGTGCTGTATGCGGAAGATAACGTGGTGGTATTTGTCCGCGTGCTGAATCAGCAGCGTGTACTGGTGGCAATCAACCGTGGCGAGGCCTGTGAAGTGGTGCTACCCGCGTCACCGTTGCTTAATGTTGCGCAATGGCAACGCAAAGAAGGCCATGGGCAACTGACAGACGGGATTCTGGCTTTGCCTGCCATTTCGGCTACGGTGTGGATCAACTAAAGCATCTGTTTTATTTGTTACGTCGTTAGTCACCAGCCCTGACACTACGCAGCGAAAAAGCTGCTCAATGTCAGGGCTGAATTTGTTAAATATTTGTCCCGATCGATATGAGCGATTTTTGGTATTCTTTGCCCATGATGTTATGTACAACATGCTCCAGGATAACCCTGTAGTGGAGCAAAGATATGACAATTTCAAATTCGAATTTATTAAAACCGTTTATTACTGGTACTGAGTTGCCACCTTTTAAAGAGGATGTTTTTTCTAAAACAGAAGAACAATTTAAAAAAAGCCCCCATGGCAAATTGCTTTTCATTTCCGGAAATGAAAATTTAGTAAACATTTCAGCGGAAAAAATCGATGAAATAAAAAATAGCAAAGATTTCTTTTCAAACATTGTAAATATAATAATTTTACTCATTAAGCATCCTGATAAAATTCTGCCCATTCTTCATGGTTGTCCTGCAGAGTCCATCGAACTCATTAAGAATGCGAAACGAACGGGGCAATGGTCATATGAGATGACTGATAAGAACGGGCAGAATATTGAAGTGTCCTATATTTTCACTGATACCATAGATGATAAATCTGATGGAAAATTATGCTTAAAAATCTGTAACTCTTGCAACCAAAATGATTCTAGTACACATGAATATAAAATAGATCATCAACAGTTGAAAAATCACATAAGGCAACTTGAGGAGTGGGCCCTTCTTGAAAAGTTTTATGATAACAACGCTTATTATTCTAAACGTACAAAACAATTAGAGAAGAAAATTGCCGATGCGGGGTTTATAACAGGGAAGGTTAATGCCGATAACTTTAATGTAAAAGAGTTTAAAGACGATATAGCCTCGATGCTTTGTGAACAGCCCCCCATGCGTACACACCAGATTTCTTCATCCGGATACTTATCTGCCGATAAAGTGCCTGATCTCTATAAGACAAATTTGAAAGACGCGCAGAGAGATCTGAAAACAACACCGGTTGACATCGATGGTGCTAGTCTAAAATCAAAAACTCGGGAAAAAATTGCGAAAAAAACTGAGGAAAAAATTGCGAAACAAAATGCGAAGACCATTGAGGAGAAGAATAGTGAAAAAAACAAGAAAGAAACAAATCCTGAGGATAATTTTGTCTTAAAATTCTCACCGGAAGAAATCAATGAGATGCTCCTGGATTACAGCGATGAAGAACAAAAAAAATTAAGACCTTTTTTCACTAGTGATCACATCTATTGTTTGTTTGATGCTTTTAGTCAGGGTTTGCATAATGTTGCTCGTAATGGCAGTCCACGGTATGCAGGTTTACTACATCAAATAGCATCCAACTCTGAGATATTACAAGATTTTGATCAACAATTGTTCTGGCGCACGTTTTCAGGAGGAGTCTTCCATCGACGTATCTCTGTGAACAGCGAGCCAGAAAAGACAGATGTATGGCGATTCAGTACACAATTTGATTTTCCACATATAAATGACAACGGAGAGTTGTCCAGAACGGTACTCATGTTCGAGGGGGTTGCTGAAAGCAACTTTAAAGATATCGCCAATCATTCCAGCGAATGTTTTTCTTACAGTTGTTATGCCGCTCCGCTGGATGCGAATGCTAAAAAATAGTGACGCCGGAGCTTGAAGTTTCAGAGCGCCTTGCGTGACGCCTGCGCCATCATCCGCGGATAAAACTGCCAGAAGCGGGTTTCGAGAGCATCGTAATGGGCGTCTAAATCGTACCAGGAGTCACGCAGGGCATCCAGACGTGGGCGACGGCTTGCCATGCCGTTTAACACGTTCTGGATGAAATCCATATCGCGATAGCGCACCAGCCACTGCTCTGACCACAAGTAATTGTTCAGATTGATAAAACGTGGCGGTGAGTCCGGCAAAATCGTCATCACTTGCTCGCGGGCATAACAGACAAATTCCTGTAGCGGAAAGTCCGGCGACAGCTGCGACCAGTGGCGGGAAAGAAAGTGATCCCACATGACATCCAGCGTAATAGGCGCAACGCGGCGCGTTTCACTACGAAACCATTCCCGTGCTTCGCGGACTTCCGGCAGATTGTCGGTTAGTACATCAATGCGCCGATGCATATGAATGCCAGCCACGACGTCGGGCGGAAAACTTTCTTCAGGATTTCCGCGTACGAAATCAGCCAGTAAATTGCCGGAAAGCGAGCTTTCCGCGAGATGGGCTAAATGCAGGTGAGCTAAAAAATTCATCGATTATATTCTATCCAAAGGGGGGTAAAGGTTGCAGGGAGAGCGCCCCGGCACTAGACTACCCGCCTCTTATTTTAGTCTGAGTCAGTGTCATGCGCGTTACCGATTTCTCCTTTGAATTGCCCGAATCCCTGATTGCCCACTATCCCATGCCTGAACGCAGTAGCTGTCGTTTACTGTCGCTGGACGGGCCGACGGGCGCGCTGACGCACGGTACTTTCACCGATTTACTCGATAAGCTCAACCCCGGCGATCTTCTGGTTTTTAATAATACCCGTGTGATCCCGGCGCGCCTGTTTGGGCGTAAAGCCAGCGGCGGCAAGATTGAAGTGCTGGTTGAGCGTATGCTCGACGACAAACGCATTCTTGCGCATATTCGCGCCTCGAAAGCGCCAAAACCTGGCGCAGAACTGTTGCTGGGCGATGACGAAAGTATTAACGCAACAATGACCGCGCGCCACGGCGCACTGTTTGAAGTCGAATTTAATGATGATCGTTCGGTACTGGATATCCTCAACAGCATCGGCCATATGCCGCTGCCGCCGTATATCGACCGTCCGGACGAAGACGCTGACCGCGAACTTTATCAAACCGTTTATAGCGAAAAACCGGGCGCGGTTGCAGCCCCGACCGCTGGTCTGCATTTTGACGAACCTTTGCTGGAAAAATTACGCGCCAAAGGCGTGGAGATGGCGTTCGTCACCCTGCACGTTGGTGCGGGCACCTTCCAGCCGGTGCGCGTCGACACCATTGAAGACCACATCATGCACTCGGAATATGCAGAAGTGCCGCAGGATGTGGTTGACGCGGTACTGGCGGCGAAAGCGCGTGGAAATCGGGTGATTGCGGTTGGCACCACCTCGGTACGTTCGCTGGAAAGCGCGGCCCAGGCGGCGAAAAACGATCTCATCGAACCGTTCTTTGATGATACCCAAATCTTTATCTATCCCGGCTTCCAGTACAAAGTGGTCGATGCGCTGGTGACTAACTTCCACCTGCCGGAATCGACGTTGATTATGCTGGTTTCGGCCTTTGCCGGTTACCAACACACCATGAATGCCTATAAAGCAGCGGTAGAAGAGAAATATCGCTTTTTTAGTTACGGTGATGCGATGTTTATCACGTACAATCCGCAGGCAATTAATGAGCGCGTTGGGGAGTAATTCCGCGGCGCTGGTTTAAACGTTGGACTGTTTTTCTGACGTAGTGGAGAAAAAATGAAATTTGAACTGGACACCACCGACGGTCGCGCACGCCGTGGCCGCCTGGTCTTTGATCGTGGCGTAGTGGAAACGCCTTGTTTTATGCCTGTTGGCACTTACGGCACCGTAAAAGGGATGACGCCGGAAGAAGTTGAAGCCACTGGCGCGCAAATTATCCTCGGCAACACCTTCCACCTGTGGCTGCGCCCGGGCCAGGAAATCATGAAACTGCACGGCGATCTGCACGATTTTATGCAGTGGAAAGGACCAATCCTTACCGACTCCGGCGGCTTCCAGGTCTTCAGCCTTGGTGATATTCGTAAAATCACCGAACAGGGCGTTCACTTCCGTAACCCGATCAACGGCGACCCGATTTTCCTCGACCCGGAAAAGTCGATGGAGATTCAGTACGATCTTGGTTCGGATATCGTCATGATCTTTGATGAGTGTACGCCGTATCCTGCTGACTGGGATTACGCAAAACGCTCCATGGAGATGTCTCTGCGTTGGGCGAAGCGTAGCCGTGAGCGTTTTGACAGTCTCGGAAACAAAAATGCGCTGTTTGGTATCATTCAGGGCAGTGTTTACGAAGATTTACGTGATATTTCTGTTAAAGGTCTGGTAGATATCGGTTTTGATGGCTACGCTGTCGGCGGTCTGGCTGTGGGTGAGCCGAAAGCAGATATGCACCGCATTCTGGAGCATGTATGCCCGCAAATTCCGGCAGACAAACCGCGTTACCTGATGGGCGTTGGTAAACCAGAAGACCTGGTTGAAGGCGTACGTCGCGGTATCGATATGTTTGACTGCGTAATGCCAACCCGCAACGCCCGAAATGGTCATTTGTTCGTGACCGATGGCGTGGTGAAAATCCGCAATGCGAAGTATAAGAGCGATACTGGCCCACTCGATCCTGAGTGTGATTGCTACACCTGTCGCAATTATTCACGCGCTTACTTGCATCATCTCGACCGTTGCAACGAAATATTAGGCGCGCGACTCAACACCATTCATAACCTTCGTTACTACCAGCGTTTGATGGCGGGTTTACGCAAGGCTATTGAAGAGGGTAAATTAGAGAGCTTCGTAACTGATTTTTACCAGCGTCAGGGGCGAGAAGTACCACCTTTGAACGTTGATTAATATTAATAATGAGGGAAATTTAATGAGCTTTTTTATTTCTGATGCGGTAGCGGCAACGGGTGCACCGGCGCAAGGTAGCCCGATGTCTTTGATTTTGATGCTGGTGGTATTCGGTCTGATTTTCTATTTCATGATCCTGCGTCCACAGCAGAAGCGCACCAAAGAACACAAAAAGCTGATGGACTCCATTGCCAAAGGTGATGAAGTTCTGACGAACGGTGGCCTGGTTGGTCGCGTAACCAAAGTAGCGGAAAACGGCTACATTGCTATCGCGCTGAATGACACCACTGAAGTAGTTATTAAACGTGACTTCGTAGCTGCCGTCCTGCCGAAAGGCACCATGAAGGCGCTGTAATTAAAATTTTTCCCTAAGGGAATTGCCGTGTTAAACCGTTATCCTTTGTGGAAGTACGTCATGCTGATCGTGGTGATTGTCATCGGTCTGCTGTATGCGCTTCCCAACCTGTTTGGTGAGGATCCGGCTGTTCAGATCACTGGTGCGCGCGGAGTCGCCGCCAGTGAGCAAACGCTGATCCAGGTCCAGAAAACGTTACAAGAAGAAAAAATAACTGCTAAGTCTGTGGCACTGGAAGAGGGCGCTATTCTTGCGCGCTTCGACTCCACTGACACCCAGCTGCGCGCTCGTGAAGCATTAATGGGCGTTATGGGTGACAAATACGTCGTGGCGCTTAACCTTGCCCCGGCAACGCCGCGCTGGCTGGCAGCTATTCATGCTGAGCCGATGAAGCTCGGCCTTGACCTGCGTGGCGGCGTTCACTTCCTGATGGAAGTGGATATGGACACCGCGCTTGGCAAACTCCAGGAACAAAACATCGATAGCCTGCGCAGCGACCTGCGTGAAAAGGGCATCCCGTATACCACCGTTCGTAAAGAAAACAACTACGGCCTGAGCATCACTTTCCGCGATGCTAAAGCTCGTGATGAAGCCATTGCGTATCTGAGCAAGCGCCATCCGGACCTGGTGATTAGCAGCCAGGGCAGCAACCAGCTGCGTGCGGTAATGAGCGATGCTCGCCTGAGTGAAGCGCGTGAATATGCGGTGCAGCAGAACATTAATATCCTGCGTAACCGTGTAAACCAACTTGGCGTGGCGGAGCCGGTGGTTCAGCGTCAGGGTGCTGACCGTATCGTTGTTGAACTGCCAGGTATTCAGGACACCGCGCGTGCGAAAGAGATTCTGGGTGCGACGGCAACGCTGGAATTCCGTCTGGTAAACACCAACGTTGATCAGGCCGCTGCGGCATCCGGCCGCGTACCGGGCGACTCTGAAGTGAAGCAGACCCGCGAAGGTCAGCCGGTTGTGCTGTACAAACGCGTAATTCTGACCGGTGACCATATCACCGACTCCACTTCCAGCCAGGACGAATACAACCAGCCGCAGGTTAACATCTCGCTCGATAGCGCGGGTGGTAACATCATGTCTAACTTCACTAAGGACAACATCGGCAAACCGATGGCGACCCTGTTTGTGGAGTACAAAGACAGCGGTAAGAAAGATGCAAACGGTCGTGCGGTTCTGGTGAAACAGGAAGAGGTGATTAACATCGCCAACATCCAGTCTCGTCTGGGTAACAGCTTCCGTATCACCGGTATTAACAACCCGAACGAAGCCCGTCAGCTTTCACTTTTGCTGCGTGCCGGTGCGTTGATCGCGCCGATTCAGATTGTTGAAGAACGTACCATTGGCCCAACCCTGGGTATGCAGAACATTGAACAGGGGCTGGAGGCTTGCCTTGCCGGTCTGCTGGTTTCTATTCTGTTCATGATCATCTTCTATAAGAAGTTTGGTCTGATTGCGACCAGTGCTCTGATTGCCAACTTGATTTTGATTGTCGGCATTATGTCGCTGTTGCCAGGCGCAACGCTGAGTATGCCAGGTATCGCGGGTATCGTCTTAACCCTTGCGGTAGCGGTCGATGCGAACGTACTTATCAACGAACGTATTAAAGAAGAGTTGAGCAACGGACGTACTGTTCAACAGGCAATTGATGAAGGTTATCGTGGCGCATTCAGTTCTATCTTCGATGCGAACATCACCACGCTGATTAAAGTCATCATCCTGTACGCAGTGGGTACCGGGGCAATTAAAGGGTTCGCGATTACTACCGGTATCGGTGTGGCGACGTCGATGTTTACCGCGATTGTCGGTACGCGTGCCATCGTAAACCTGCTATATGGCGGCAAGCGCGTCAAGAAGCTGTCAATCTGAGGAGTGCGATGTGGCACAGGAATATACTGTTGAACAACTAAACCACGGCCGTAAAGTCTATGACTTTATGCGCTGGGACTACTGGGCTTTCGGCATCTCTGGTCTGCTTTTAATCGCCGCTATCGTTATTATGGGCGTGCGTGGCTTTAACTGGGGACTGGATTTTACCGGTGGTACGGTTATCGAAATTACGCTCGAAAAACCGGCTGAAATTGACGTAATGCGTGATGCATTGCAAAAAGCCGGTTTTGAAGAGCCGATGCTGCAAAACTTTGGTAGCAGCCACGACATCATGGTCCGTATGCCGCCTGCTGAAGGCGAAACCGGCGGTCAGGTGCTGGGCAGCCAGGTCCTGAAGGTGATTAACGAATCCACCAATCAGAATGCGGCAGTGAAGCGTATTGAGTTCGTCGGTCCGAGCGTGGGGGCAGACCTTGCGCAAACCGGTGCGATGGCGTTGATGGCGGCGCTGCTGTCTATCCTCGTGTACGTAGGTTTCCGCTTTGAGTGGCGACTGGCGGCAGGGGTTGTTATTGCGCTGGCGCACGACGTTATCATTACGCTGGGTATTTTGTCGTTATTCCATATCGAGATTGACCTGACCATTGTGGCATCGTTGATGTCAGTTATCGGTTACTCGCTTAACGACAGTATCGTGGTATCGGACCGTATTCGTGAAAACTTCCGCAAGATCCGTCGCGGTACGCCTTACGAAATCTTTAACGTGTCCTTGACCCAGACGCTGCACCGCACCTTGATCACATCCGGTACTACCTTGATGGTTATCCTGATGCTGTACCTCTTCGGTGGTCCGGTACTGGAAGGCTTCTCGCTGACCATGCTTATCGGTGTTTCCATCGGTACTGCATCTTCCATCTACGTAGCATCGGCGCTGGCTCTGAAACTGGGTATGAAGCGCGAACACATGCTGCAGCAGAAAGTGGAAAAAGAAGGGGCGGATCAGCCGTCAATTCTGCCTTAAGGGTGTTTTAAATCCGTTCATTTAAAAAACCGTGGCGTATTTGCGCTGCGGTTTTTTTTCGATTGTTGATTAGTTTACTGAATACAGCTTTGGTTGTAGAAAGAGTTCTGACATATACTTTGTATTAATAGTTAATACATGGAGATCGCTTATGCGCAAAATTACCTCAGTAAGCGTTGGCGAACAATTAGATAGTTTTATTACCCGGATGGTCCAGTCTGGTCGTTATGGCTCGGCCAGTGAAGTGATGCGTTCAGCGCTTCGTCTATTGGAACAACAAGAATCCCGGGATGAAGCTGTCAGAAATGCAGTTATTGAAGGTCTTGAGAGCGGTGAAAGTTCGATGACGCTTCGTGATATCGCAGCAGAAAGGAAGCAAAAACATCGTGTATAAGCTTAGCGGAAAAGCTGTTGAAGATTTCAGAGGGATCTATGACTACACGCTGGGAAAGTTTGGTGAGGAGCAGGCGGATCGCTATACCGACTCTCTCGGCATTTTTTTGGATACACTCTCTCAAATGCCCGAGATTGGTCAAGACTATGATGCGATTCCAGAGGTAAAGAAGATCGCATTTAGGTTTCACACTGTTTATTACGTTATAAGAGTCGATGACATTCTCATTGCGCGCATTCTTCATCAGCTGATGGAACCTCGCCGTCACTGGTAATGTGAGAATTTCTTGACTCAGGATTGCGAAAATCCCCGCATCTTGGGAAACTGCGCGTAACCCTACATTTCATCCAGGTAACTTTTCATGGCTATCATCCCAAAAAACTATGCGCGGTTAGAAAGCGGCTATCGCGAAAAAGCATTAAAAATCTATCCGTGGGTCTGCGGTCGCTGTTCCCGCGAGTTTGTTTATTCCAACCTGCGTGAACTTACCGTTCACCACATTGATCACGACCATACCAATAACCCGGAAGATGGCAGTAACTGGGAATTGCTTTGTCTCTATTGCCACGATCATGAGCATTCGAAATATACCGAAGCGGATCAGTATGGTACGACCGTTATCGCAGGGGAAGATGCGCAGAAAGATGTCGGTGAAGCGAAGTACAACCCATTCGCTGACCTGAAAGCGATGATGAACAAGAAGAAGTGATAAAAAATGCCGGATATGAAATCCGGCATTCTCACAATCAGAAGTTGTAACCTACTACCAGGTAACCACCCCAGCCGGTAGAGCGAACGTTGAAGTTGCCGTTGCCGAAGTTCAGTTCTGCATCGTCGTTCCACTGACCACCGTCGTGCCAGTAACGAGCTACGACAGAGTAGTGCCAATGATCGTAGTTCAGAGCCAGAATATGGCTGGAAGCGATAGAGTTATTAGTACGGGTCTTAATACCGTTGATTGCGTTACCGCTGTCATCCCCTAAATCGGAACCCCAGTCGAAGTTGGTGAAGCCGATGTAGCTCAGCTGACCGCCCCACAGATCGGTAATCGGCACAAAGTATTTAATTTTGAAACGGTAACCGTCCCACTCGTTTTCGTTCGCTGCGCCATAGTTCTGCCACTGGTATTTCGCATAGACGTTCATGGACAGGCTCATCGGCAGACCAGTATCGATGTCGGTACCCAGACCCATGTACCAGGTGCTCTGGCGACCATCTTTATTACGACCCATGTCGTAAATGTAGTTGTTCGCGAAGTACCACTCTTTGAACGGACCGAAGCTAAGGTCAGTATTGGTCAGTTTGTCGATGGAGAAACGCGGTTCGATTTCCATAAACAGCGGAGAACCGTGGTTCCAGATACCTTTTGCATCGGAGTTACCGCCGAAGAATACCGGCGCATCCGCATAACCATAGAAGTCGAACCAGTCTTTTTTAGCGAATGCTTCGTACTCAAGGTAGGTATCGTTGCGGATCTGCGGTCCGAAACGGGTGTGATAGCTTCCGACAACGTTAACGCTCTGGTGCCACCAGTCGGAAAGATACTGCGGTTTGTCGTTTTCAGCTGCGTTGACAGTAAAAGACGAAGAGAGCGCCAGTACCGCACCGGCTGCCAGTAATGTTTTTTTCATATGTATGCCACTGTTTGAAAATCCCTTGCGGGAGTGAAAAAGGCGCAAATTGCGTTTCTAAATATTTCGTATACAGAGGAGCCTATTATAAAAATCATTGCTCACAAAAATATGTTTCGTTTCACAGTTCTATCATTTACGTAATCGATTGCGTTCACGTTTACACACATTCGGGCGGGGATTGTACTGACTTTCACCCTTGTTGCAAACTTTTACTATCAATCCAGGTGATGTAAGCGGAGTAACAAAATGACGGGAAAAGATGTTGCGGGACGCACAAAATCGCCCCGCTATACGTTTACTGCATAACAGGTTGAATGTCGTGGATACGTACAAAGTCTAACTGTTCTACAGAAATCCCCTTTAACTGTAACGGAATATCAACATCGCTGGGGACGAGGACGCTGGCAGGGGCATTAATCAATTGATTCTGCAAATTGATTTCCTGAAAGTTGTCTATTGTTCCCTGAATTTGCCCATATTCAACAGTTCCGCTGAATGCGGGCAAGGGGTCATTCGACTCGCCCTGAATACGTAGCGTCAGGGTGGTGCCATCTGTATCAGGCGTAATATTCACTAGCGACATACGTAAAGTACCGATCTGGCTTTCCAGTCTTGCCGGTGTTTTCGCTCCAGGCAGAAGGTAAACCCCACTGCTGGATTTTGCATTCAGCCTGTTTTGCTGAGTGATTTTGACGGTTTCTTTATCCGGTGCGCCGTAAAACCCCGTCCTTCAGGGCGGGGATATAAGGCGCGGTTTTCCACCTGACCAGGTGTTTGCTGTTGTTCAATGTATTGGCGGATG
>OGUN01000319.1_pt1 | contig 44034 bp, 21 predicted proteins | sample 1553621 | NCBI WGS metagenome assembly OGUN01 (sample SAMEA2580300, study PRJEB22360) | human gut metagenome | biome: human gut; feature: human-associated habitat; material: faeces | place: Denmark | collected 2008/2010
AGTACCGGGATAAATGCATTTATCGCTTATACAGCGTCAGAGCCCTGTTTATTTAAGAAACACCCTCACATAACCTCATCAATAATAAATCAATCCTGTTTTCTTAGATGCAACAAAGTAAGCAATAACCTATTGCACGAAAAATAGACAATAACAAGATTAGGATGGACGATTTCACGATTATTCCACTCTCACCACAATCTCTCCACCGATCCGGTCTCCTTTCTTCAACGGCTTGCGGTAGGGAGCATAATAGCTACTGAGGAACATCTCGTTTCCTGCCGTCACAAAGTCGGCAACCAGGAAGCGGATCTTGTCTTTTTCCAACCAGGAGCGCCAGTGCTGTTTGCCATTGGAAGGGACGGTAATCTTACTGCCGTTTCCGTCTTTCAGACCGGCATACCAAATGTTCCGGCGGGTGGAACGGAAATCATTACTTCCCAGTTCGTTATAATCCATACTCCAAGACCAGGCAGGTTCCGTACGTGGATTGACTTTCGCAGGGAGTCCTTCATAAAAGAGACAGGCTTCACCTACCGGACGGCTGATATGGTCGGCCGGATAAACGCTCCACATGCCATCCCGGCGCCAGAAGGTCTTATCATAAGAAACAGGAGCTTCAAAAACCAGTCCCCACTGCCTCGGATTCACCTCTTCAAGGGCATCGAACGAATAGGTTACCGACAGTTCGCCTCCTGCATTTATTTTCAGGTCATAAGAGCCGGAAAACTCTTTATAAGCGCCTGCCACCTTTACCAAGACGTCATCACCCTGTCGGACCGCCTCTACTTTTTCTACCTTCCAGTCCGAGCAAAGGTCATTGAACACAGGCGTATTGGCATTATGATTCGGGTAGCATCCGCCACCTGTCAACGGCAAGGCCATCAGCCACGGTCCACCGTTCAATATTTCTTTTTTCCCTTTCTTCACCGAGAGTATCTGCCCGGATACACGACTGATCTCACAACTAAAATCTTTTCCGGTAATGACATAGCGGTCTTTCTTTTCTTTCAAGCGGGTAGAAGCAGTTGGCAACGCCTGCAATTCGTTTTGTACCTGTCTGCCGACAGGGATCAAATACTCATCGGCAGTAAAGCCGCGGGGATCGGCAAAAGACAGATAGAGTTCATTCGCCTTTTCGGGATGGGCAAGCCGGATGCGAAGTTGTCCTTTTTCACCGGGTTCCAGGTCTGCGAAGGCCGTTCCCTTCTCCTCTCCGTACGTCCACGTGATACGCAGTTCATCCAGGTTTGTATAGGTGTACCGGTTTTCAAGATCGATGACCAGTTCGTTGGCAGGAGATAGCGCCTCGGTCGTCACACGGACCGGACTGTATATCTTTTTCATATCCCAGTACTCCGGTTTCGGGCGACGCCAGCCGTCGATCGGTCCCCAGGGGCCATAGCCGACTGCATCCCCGTTAGGCATCTGGAAAATATCGTCGATACCGGACCAGATAGAACCGCCTAAAACGCCCGGTGTCTTATACATATTGTCCCACGTAGGAGCCAGCGCCAATGCCCAATCGCTACGGATGCCGGGATCAGTCACCAGTTCGCTCCGGTTATAGACATTCAGGTGGCAGTATTCGCCATACGTCATCGGCCGGTCGCTTTTGGCGGCGACCTTATATCCGTTGGGACCCGGATAATGGATATTCGCGATCGGGGCCGTGCTGCCTTGGTTGTTGAACCCGCCATAGGCCTGGTCGTGAAAAGTGAACGGACGGGTAGGATCGGCTTTTTCCATATAGACCTCTACCTGTGCAAATTCCTTATTCCAGTACGATTCGTTTGCCATCGACCAGAAGATGATGGACGGATGGTTCCGGTAGAACTGGATCATCTCCATATTCGCCTGCAATACATACGGGTAATATTTAGGATCGCGGTAGTTCAGCACCTTCCAGTTTTCATTCGCATGATGGCCGATCCAGCAGACCGGTGCTTCCACTTCCACGAACATGCCCAGTTCGTCACAGACTTCGAGCAGCTCTTCACAAGGAGGGTAATGGGAAGTACGGATAAAATTGCAGTTCGCATCCCGGTACAGCTCAACATCCTTCCGTTCCAGGGCAGGATTCATCACACGTCCGGTCAACGGATGCATTTCATGTCGGCAAACCCCTCTCAACTTGACAGCCTTGCCATTTACCAGCAAACGATTCCCTTGTATCCGGATCTCGCGGAAGCCAAAACGTTTCTCTATCTGCTCGACAACCTTGTCTGAGGTTCCGACTTCGATTTTCATCGTATATAAAGATGGATGCTCGTTATCCCACTTATCCGGAGAAACGACTTTGCCAGTCAGCCAACCGCTCCAGGAAGACCCGGCGGCAATCTCCGGAATATGCCGGCTCAGGACAACAGGCAGTCCGGAAAGGGAAAGGCGAACCGATACATCTTTTTGTATCTCATCCGAGCTATTCGTTACCGACAGATAGACTTTCAAGTCTGCATCTTTATAGTCATCGTCCAGCTCCGTCACGATACGAAGGTCCGACAAATGGATATCCGGAACGGCAAAGAGCGTCACTTTACGGGTTATGCCTCCCAACTGATGTGCCGCATATTGAGTCAGGCTCCCTAACATGTCTGCCAACGACTCGCTGCAAACCCGCAGAGCCAACAGGTTCTCACCCGTCTTCAGCCCTTTCGTGACATCCAGTTCAAAAGCAGTCATTCCTCCCATATGGGAACCGATTTCCTTTCCATTCAGATACACGACCGACTCGCTGGATACACCATCGAAACGCAGTTTCACCTGCTTTCCCTGCCAATCCGCAGGCAATGTGAATGTAGTCTGATAGCCTCCGAAACCGGCAGAATCGACTTTAAAGCCTTGCATGGACCACTGTCCCGGAACTACGATCGGCTTCCAGTCCCGCCCGTTCTGTTTCTGTTCATAAAAACGGGTAGCAGGCTTTTCATTGAACAACCACGTCCCGTTTAAGGACAGGACCGGATTATAGACACCGGCTACCTGATGGGGCTTGATGGTATATACAGGTAAAACTTTTTCCGCACAAACAGTCGTATCCACCGTATAAGCCTGGGTATGCACCAATTCCTTTTTACGTTCTTTCCCGAAAGGTTTCAGCTGGGCCGGATTGGACGAATACAGGTTCAGCTCCGAAACAATCGCATTATCTCCCTTCAAGGCTTCAAACACCAAGACCAATTGTCCGTAGGCGTAGGCTTTCTTCGGCAGGTCGATCATGTAGCGTTGCTCCTTCCCTTTTTCAAGTACGACGGGCCCCTGCACTTCGTTGCCGTCAGCCACGATACGCTGTTCCCTCCGGTTGTCAGCCAGATAGACCACCTCCATCCGGTAATCGGCCTGTATATCCATCTGATCGAAAGCATAGATGACCGTCCCGCCGAAATTACAGGTTTTCGCCTCCTTGCTTCCCGTGAAAGAATCCGGCAATGTATAGTCATCCCCTTTGATCAGGAAAGCTTGTGTATTCGTTACTCCGCAGTCGTTCGTAGCCACCCGCCGCATCTCCTTGTTCTGGGCCTGCAAGCCAAGGCACAAAAAGAGCATAAGCCCGGTATTGAACAGCTTGTTTTTACATAGATTGACCATACGCATATTGGTTTTCGTTTTATATTTACATTATCTGATATGCAAAAGTACGGACAATCCCAACATCTTTCCTCTCTCTATTCTAATTGAGTACACACCTGCCAGGAACAAAAAACAGGAAAACTAACACAAAACGGAACTGCTCCCAGACGCGGCAGCCGATCAGTAGACCTTAAGCTTTTGCATGCCTCCTTTTTCAAACTCGATCGCCCCCGGATACGAGTTTTTCCGGCTTCTTTTATTACCCAGATAATCCCTATTCAAGACTTTCGGAGTCTCCGCTCCTCCAACAAAAGACTGATGGGAAATGACTGTTTCTCCAAGTTCGGAGGGATAGACAAGCGTTCGGCCTCTCTGCCTTGCCCAGTCTTCCGACACATTCATCTGCAAATACCAGCCATCAGCTTCTTCGACGATTCCGATACCGGCATGATGGTTCGGATCGACTTGAGGATCGATTTCCATTTTGGAGGGAACGGCTCCTTGCAAAAACAGGTTCCCTTTCATCCTGACCGGAAGCAGACACTCGTCATACGGAGTCAAGTCTACACGCGTAAATAGATTATTATAATATGTAGCATCTCCGCACGGACAAGTATGAAGCCCGGCTATTTCCGTCCCGTGAGGGACCAGATAAGGGGTTTCCCGGCTGTCTTCCTTGCCTGTCGGCCATATCTTCCAGGCAATTATATTATTAACAAAAGCTACTCCTTGCGAAAGTTTTACCTGTGCCAGCTCTTCCGACAAGAACAGATTATTGTCCACCAGGATCGGACCATGATTGACTTCCAGGGAAAAGTCCTGCACTTTATTATCGTGCAACAGGTTTCCGGTAATCCTCGTACCCTGTGCCATCCAATCCAGCCATATACCGCCTTCCGTACGATAAATATGATTATGGCTGATGGTCACATCCACGGGAGCATGCAGTTTCAGACCGGCTATTTCATATCCCCAGAATTGTTGGTTCAAGCCTATATCATGGATCACGTTATCAGCGATCATACTGTAAATGGCGCCTAAACTGCCGGCAATACCCGCCTGACCACAATCGGAGATACGATTATTCCTTACGATATGACTGCCTATCGACTCCCGGTTCCAGTTATTTTCCCAAGCCCGCTCCGTTGTCCTGACGAAAGCTTCGGCCGACTCCGATTTGTTGTCCCACTCGTCACCATATTTGCCTAAGGTGATCCCTACACACTTGGAATGGCTGATCGTATTCCCTTCTATAATCCAGCCTTTGCTCCAATGTGTCCCAAGCAAACCGACCTGCTCGGCTGTCGGGGGCGCCCAAGGGGTTGCGGCATGGCTCATTATAAATCCTTTTACCTGAATATAGTTCATATAGGGTTTCTCCGGATAGAAGACGGACTGGCGTACATTGATCTCGACCGTTTGTTCGTTCGGGTCACGATCTATAAAATTGGCCCAGATATAAGTAGTATCATCCTCTGCCTTCGCAAACCACAATGCCTGATCCGCTCCGGTAAAAACCACTTTCTCCAACGTTTCAGACTCGGTAAGAGCTACATTGTCAAGATAGACCTCTCCCGTATGACACCATTTTCCACGTTCCAGCCAGTCGCCGTGAACCGTATCGGCATATGGATTAAATGATCCGAAGAACGTATTCGGGATCTTGACCATCCAGGTATTCCGGTCGATATGCCTCCATCCCTTCATAATCTCCGACCCTTTGATCTCCACCCTTTCTCCGGCAGCCGCCTGATACCGGATCATTTTCTCCGGCGACTCGCCGCCACGTGGCGGATTCACGCGTTCCCGATAAACACCTTCATGCACGGTTATGACATCGCCGGGCTTTGCAAGCTCCGCAGCCGCCTGGATCGTTCTCAACGGAGATGAGAGTGTTCCGTTATTCATATCAGCCCCCATGGAACTTACATGTATCTCCCGACAAACAGACATTTTCTGTGCATGTGTCGTCATCCCCGGTAAAAAACAAGACGAGAGGACTGTCCAAATGATTAAACAATTATACTTCATAACATTATTCAAATTAAATATTGTTCATTACCCAGATAATGTTACAAAATTACAGTATGTAACCGGGGGTTGAAATGGATAAAACTTGTTATTAACATGGACTATTATTGCTTTTCACTATATTTGTGCAGCACATATCGCAAAGCACATGAAGTTAGCACTCGGTTTCAAAGGGGAAAGGTTTATTTATCTGCCGTTACCATTATTGGAGACGATGGATCAAAATCCGTTAACGGGAGACTTATATATCTATTCCCTGGGCTATTTCACACGGGCAACCCATCATTATTTCGACCGTCCTCACGGGTGCGACCAATACTTGTTTATCTATTGCAAGGAAGGTTGCGGACATATCCGGATCGAAGATAGAGAATATGTATTGCATCCTTATCAATTTATTATTCTCCCACCGAATGTCAGGCATCAGTATGAGGCGGATGATACAGACCCCTGGAGCATCTACTGGCTACATTTCAAAGGGAAAAAGGCAAGCCTCTATGCAACAGGATTTGATAAGCCGACATGTTTGAATCTTTCACTGGATTCTAAGATTGAGGAACGCCTGAATCTTTTTGAAGAAATGTATGCAACTCTTAAGAATGGGTTCGAAACAGCCAATATCAATTATGCCAATGTTTGCCTGAACTTCTTCTTATCCTCCCTCCTTTATCTGAACCAGTTCAACAGAAGCCAAGCCGGCACTTCCAAAAGCGAATATAAGGGATGTATCATCAACTGGGCTATTTACTATATGCATGAAAATATAAACAAATCATTAACACTAAAAGACATATCGTCCTATGTAAACTACTCGACCTCTTACTTCTACCGCAAGTTCATAAAAGAAACAGGAATCGCCCCTCTCTCTTATTTCACACTGATGAAAATAGAAAAGGCATGTAGCTTGCTGACCACTACAGACATGCAGATAAACCAGATCGCGTCTTTACTCGGTTATTCCGACCCACTCTATTTCTCACGCGTCTTTACCAAAATAAAAAGTATCTCCCCCGGTAAATTCAGAACCAGGCATAAAAAGAATCCGTAAGGTGATAAACAAAGGCTCTGGAGTTTGTAGAAAATTACAAAACCTGCATCCGAAGTCATTTATTGACCATTAAACAAATTTAAAACATGGATAAGGACAATCATATATAGTTCCGTTTTGTTGTATCTTTCTATGATTATATTCCTAAATATCCACACATTTCCAGATTCAAAAAGAGCCTTTTTTTAAATTATTACAACAACTATATTATAACATAAGTCATTTTCATAACACATCCACAGACAATATACAATTGATAAACATACATATATGTCATAATCAAAACACATCGAACAGATTTTAAAATAATAAAATAATCCATGCTTATAATAACTTAATCCATTTTATCCGTATTTATAATAGCATTACTTTGTACAGAATTTAACACGACATTAAAATACCATTTCTGATATATAATAAATTCACTCAAATAAGTCATGGCAATAAACAAAATAAGATAGATCTAATTTTTTTAATCATTAAACACGTAAGGTATGTTGAAAAACTTGAAACCGATCAGTCTAATCCTGTTAGCCGGTGCATTAAGTTATCCTGTAGCCAGCCACGCAGGGATAACACCCGGACAACCGAATGTAGACTTTTCCCAACAGAGCGGGAAAATCACTGGTATAGTAGAAGATAGCTTCGGCCCGGTGGCCGGAGCTTCTGTTGTGGTGAAAGGCACCACAAATGGCATCATGACCGATATGAACGGGCAGTTCACATTGGAAAGTCTGAAAAACGGCGATATCATACAGATATCGTACATCGGATTTGTCACACAAGAAGTTAAATTCACTGGACAAACAATTCTAAAAATCACACTGGAAGAAGACACACAAAAACTAGATGAAGTCGTTGTTGTTGGATTTGGCACACAAAAGAAAGTAAACCTGACAGGGTCAGTCGGCATTGTCAACGCAGAAGCGTTGGAATCGCGTCCTGTCCAGAATGCAGTCCAAGCCCTTCAGGGTATGGTCCCAGGCTTGCAGATCTCGACCACAAGTGGTACACTGGACAAAAAGATGGATATGAGTATCCGTGGTACAGGTACTATCGGCGAGGGGTCGGAAGGCGGACCATTGGTATTGATCGACGGCATGGAGGGCGATATCAACTCCATAAACCCGCAAGACATCGAGAATATTTCTGTTTTGAAAGACGCGGCAGCCTCTTCCATTTACGGTTCACGTGCACCGTTCGGGGTTATTCTGGTAACAACCAAAAGCGGAAAGAGCGGTAAAACGACCGTCAACTACAACAACAACTTCCGATGGGGAAGTCCTGTCAAAATGCCAAAACAAATGGACTCTTACACATTTGCCACATTCTACAATGATGCAGCTTTTAACAAAGGAGACGGAGCCTATTTTAAACCGGAACATTTACAACGTATCAAGGACTATCGAGATGGTAAATTATCCACGGTCAGTCTTGCAAATGGAGATTACTGGTATGACGGCTATACGGCCGGTAACGCCAATACAGACTGGTACGATACGATCTACCGTGACCATACTTTTTCGCAGGAGCATAACCTGAGCCTAAATGGTGGTTCGGAAAAAATCAATTATTATCTCTCCATGAACTATCTTGATCAAAATGGTTTGATGGAATTCAATCAGGATACCTATAACCGTTACACGACAACAGCCAAGATTAATCTTATACTGACAAACTGGGCAAAACTCAACTACAGTAACCGCTTCACCCGTGAAGATTTCGGACGTCCTTCCGCATTGAAGAGCGACTTATTCAGAGATCTTGCGAGACAGGGATGGCCGACATTGCCGGTATATGATGATAACGGCTATATGTATTCCTCCCCTTCTCCCGCCTTGGGACTGAGAGACGGAGGACGAGACAAAACCCAGACCGACAATATCTACCAACAGGCTTCATTAATCTTAGAACCGGTCAAGAACTGGATCACCCATGTGGATTTCAATTACAGGATCATGTCGGCCAACCGCCATTGGGACAAACAATACCTGTATAACCATGATGTCCACGGAAACCCGTATGTATATGACTCAAGCTCAAATGTCCATGAAGACCAACTCAAAGAAAACTACATGAACATCAATGCTTACACGGAATACTCCCATAGCCTCGAATCCGGACATAATTTCAAAGGAATGGTCGGTTTCCAAGCAGAGCAGTTAAAAAAGACCGAATTCGGATTGCAGCGTGACGGCATTATCGTTCCAGGACAACCGGAAGTCGATATAACCACCGGACAGGATTATTACGGAAATACGATAACTCCGAGTACGAACGGAGCACGATATGCCTGGTCTACGGCCGGTTTCTTCGGACGTATCAACTACGACTACCAAGGTAAATATCTGGCTGAAGTCAACCTGCGATACGACGGCACATCCCGTTTCCGGAAAGAACAACGCTGGAACTGGTTCCCCTCTTTCTCTTTGGGATGGAACATTGCACGTGAAAGTTTCTGGGAGCCGGTCGCTGAGTATGTAGGGACACTTAAAATACGCGGATCATACGGCGAATTAGGAAATCAGAACACGAAAGAGTGGTATCCGACTTACCGGGTACTGACCGTAAAAGCAAGCAACGGCGACTGGCTGCAAAACGGGATGAAGCCGAATACGGCAGAAGTGCCGGGCCTTATCAGTTCGTCTTTGGGATGGGAACGTGTCCGCAACTGGAATATCGGGTTCGACTTCGGAGCTTTCAACAACCGTCTGACCGGTTCGTTCGACTATTACAACCGCATGACGCTCGATATGGTAGGTCCGGCCCCCGAATTGCCTTATATCCTTGGCCTGGAAGTGCCCAAAACGAACAATACGGACTTGAAGACTTATGGTTTCGACCTGGATGTCAGTTGGAACGACAGGTTGCAGAACGGCTTGGGATATGGAGTCAAGTTCATACTATCCGATGCCCGTACCAAAATCACCCGTTATCCCAACCCGACCAATACACTGGACAAATACCAGGCAGGCCAGATGATGGGCGATATCTACGGATACGAAACGATCGGCATTGCCAAATCGAAAGACGAGATGGACCAGCACCTGGCCTCACTTCCGAACGGAGGGCAAAACGCATTAGGAACGAACTGGGACGCCGGTGACATCATGTACAAAGATTTGAACGGAGACGGTAAAATCGATAATGGCGGTAACAAATATGACGATATGGGCGATATGAAAAAGATCGGTAACAATACCCCGCGCTATTTATTCGGCCTTGACCTGAATGCCGATTATAAAGGATTTGATTTCCGCGCCTTCTTCCAAGGAGTCATGAAACGCGATTACTGGCAAGGCAGTGCCTATTTTTGGGGAGCGACCAGCCTCTGGCATTCTACCGGTTTCGTAGAACATGCGGACTATTTTCGTGCAGAAGCATCAAACGATCTCCCTGCGAATTTAAATGCTTACTACCCTCGTCCTGTATTCGATTCAAGTAAGAACAGACAAAAACAGACCGCCTATTTGCAAAGTGCAGCCTATATTCGTCTAAAAAATGTCCAGTTAGGCTATACCTTGCCCGCAAACCTGACACACAAGTTCTATGTATCGAAACTACGCATATTTGTCTCTGGTGAAAACTTGTGGACCGGTACATCATTGGCAAACATGTTCGACCCCGAAACAATCGGAGGAGGTGACGATACGGATAAAAACGGGAATGCTTATCCTTTATCCAAAACGATATCTTTCGGTATAAGTGTAACTTTATAACAAAACAAAAGCATCATGAAACAGATCAATATATTCAAATATGTAACCGGAGCCGCATTAATCGCGATTTTCAGTTCCTGCAACGACTTCCTGGATCAGGAGCCCCAAGCCACGATCTCACCGGATAAATATCTGGTGGAGGAATCGCAACTGGCATCGTATGCAAACGGACTATACAAAGACATACTGCCCGGACATAGTTATGGCTACGGCATTTTCGGTGAAGACAAAGACACCGACAACCAAGCTAGTTTCGATTATAACGACCGGTATATTCCCGGACAATGGAAAACCAAACAGTCGCAGAAAATGGATGATGACCCCTATCGTTTCAAGTTTATCTACAGCTGCAACTATTTCCTCGAAAACGTTCTGCCCCGTTATAACGGAAAAACACTTTCCGGAGACGAAACCAAAATTCGCCAATACATTGGTGAAATTTACTTCCTGCGGGCACACGAATATTTCAAACGCTATCAGATGTTCGGTGATTTCCCGATCGTGCGCAACACAGTCCCCGACCAGATGGAACCACTGATAGAAGCTAGCAAACGTTCGCCCCGCAATGAGGTGGCGCGGTTCATCCTCTCCGATCTCGACTCGGCAATCATGTTGATGGGATCGGGCAAAGGAACCGACAAAACGCGTATAAACAAGGAAACAGCATTATTACTTAAATCGCGTGTCGCCCTTTTTGAAGGAACCTGGTTGAAATATTTTAAGAACACGGCATTTGTGCCCAATGGACCGGAATGGCCGGGAAAAAGTAAAGACTATAATGCCGGTTATCAGTTCCCGACAGGAGATATAGACAAAGAAATCAACTATTTCCTGACACAATCGATGGAAGCATCCAAAGCAGTGGGAGACGAAATTACTTTGGTTGAAAACACGGGACTGGTACAGCAATCCGCCGCAGAAGCCGCCAACCCTTATATGGATATGTTTTCAGCAGAGAATATGTCCGGTTACAGTGAAGTCTTATTATGGCGTCCCTACAGTAAAGCCTTAGGGGTTACACACAATGTCGTGACGGCTGGGCAACACGGGAACTACGGTATCGGACTTACACGCGGTATGGTAGAAGGATTCCTGATGGCCAACGGTCTGCCGATCTATTCGCCCAACAGCGGTTACCAAGGTGATGAAACAATCGCCGACGTGCGTAAGGAGCGTGATTCACGACTTTCCATTTTCCTCAAAGAACCGGGACAAAAGAACATCCTGTTTGAAGCGGCAGGAGGAGACATGGCTGTGCCTGTCGAACCCTATCCGGTTATCCTGAACAGTAACGCGGAAAAAGGTTATTCTACAGGTTACGCCCTGCGTAAAGGCGGAAGCTACGAACAGAAGCAATGCGACAACACTCAGAACTATACCGGTGCTCTGGCATTCCGCGGCACGGAAGCCTTGCTCAACTACATGGAAGCCTGCTACGAACGGGACGGTGCTTTAGACGGAACAGCCCAGAGTTATTGGAGACAGATACGCGAACGCTCTCATATTGATCCAGATTACAACAAAACAATCGGTGCGACAGATATGACGAAGGAAGCTCTGAACGACTGGGGCGCATACTCGGCAGGACAACTGGTAGATCCGACCCTATATAATATCCGCCGCGAACGTCGTTGCGAACTTATGGCAGAAGCCTTACGCTATATGGACTTACGCCGTTGGAGAGCGATGGACCAGATGATCAACACACCTTACCACATTGAAGGATTCAAAATCTGGGGTGAAATGCAGAACTGGTATAAAAATGAAGACGGCACGTCACAATTGGTATATGGCATGGACAATCCTAAATCAAATGTTTCGGAACCGACACGCAGCAAATACCTCCGTCCGTATGAGAAAGTAAACAACAACATCGCAAAGGACGGATATCGCTGGTCGATGGCACATTATCTGACTCCATATAATATCCAGCATTTCGACATCACATCGAGCACCGGCAATGTAGAAGATTCTCCTATTTACCAGAATCCATACTGGCCGACAGAAGCAAACATGCCGGCTATCCGGTAAGCTTCTTGGTATAAAATGCAGCTTTTGCAGTAAGAAGGAACTCTTCTTGACACAAAATACAGAATTTGCTGTTAGCAGAGGCCCTTCTTGTTACAAAAGCTGTATTTTTCAGTTAGAAGGGCTTCTTCTTGCCGCAAAATGATCCTTTTGTATCAAGACGGAACCCTTCTTGAACAAAAAGTCAGCTTTTGCAATAAGAAGAGCCTCCGCTGACAACAAAATGATCCTTTTGACACTTTCCACCATCAAAGGCTATAAAAAGATTCTCCATTATAATCCCTATTTAGTCTATTCTTTAGACTATGGAAAAGAATTTAATTTGCATACGATAAACTTAATACCTGATTCATGCGACGAATAAACATTTACCTCCTGCTGACAGGCCTTCTGATGTGCCTGTTTTCATGTAAGAACAATCCTTCCCACATTTCCCTGGCCGGAGAGTGGGAATTTGCATTAGACAGTACCGATACCGGAATAAATGAGAACTGGGCCGGACAGAGCTTTAAGAACACGATCCTGTTACCCGGAACAACTGACGATGCCGGATACGGAACGCCCAACAAACTGGCTCCTGCCATCCAAAAGCCGCAAGTCCTCCACCTCACCCGCAAAAACAGTTACGTCGGGCCGGCCTGGTACAGCAAAGAAGTCGATATACCTTCCGGCTGGAAAGAAAAAGCGATCGAACTCAAACTGGAACGCGTCATCTGGCAAACATCCGTATGGGTGGACGGCAAACAGGTCGAAGGCATGCAGGAAAGCCTGGTCGCTCCGCATCTGTACGACCTGACGGAACACCTGACTCCCGGCAAGCACAAAATCACGATCCGCGTCGATAACCGGAAACGATATGATATCACGGCAGGCGACATGGCGCATGCTTATACAAACCAGACACAGATCATGTGGAACGGGATAATCGGAGAAATAACCCTGACAGTTAAGGATGCCGTTTCGATCCACAATTTGCAGGCATACCCGGATTATAAGAACAAGCAAGTAAAAGTAAAATGCCTCGTAAACAATACGGGAGCGGCAACATCCGGTTCCTTGAATGCCGACATCCGGACGGCAACAGATCCCGTTATACAAGTACAACAACACGTGACACTTCAGCCTGGAGAAAACCGGCTCGAACTGATTTGCCCGATCAAAGACGAAGTAAAGGTATGGAACGAGTTCACGCCTACCTTGTACACCCTTCGGGCATCTATCCAGACAGACCCTTACAAAGATACCCAAGAAATCAAATTCGGCTTCCGGGATTTGGAAAAGAACGGGCCGGCTCTATTATTGAACGATCAGAAGATTTTCCTCAGAGGGACATTGGAATGCTGCATATTCCCGCTTACCGGATACCCTCCGATGGAACACGAAGGTTGGGAAAAGGTCTTCACGACTGCCCGCGAATGGGGTTTGAACCATCTCCGTTTCCATTCCTGGTGCCCGCCAAAAGCAGCATTCGAGGTGGCAGACTCGCTGGGCTTTTACCTGCAAGTAGAACTTCCGCTCTGGTCCACCAATTTATGTAAAGACAAACGAGCACCCTATTTATATGCCGAGGCTGACCGCATATTAGAAGAATACGGCAACCACCCCTCTTTCTGTCTACTCAGCCTTGGAAACGAGCTGCAATATGACTTCGAGTTCTTGGGCTCACTCCTGAATCATGTTAAAGAAAAGGATCCGCGCCATCTCTACACCACTACCTCCTTCACTTTCGAGAAAGGGCATGGCGACTGGCCGGAAACGAACGATGACTTTTTCATTACCCAATGGACCCGGAAAGGATGGGTACGCGGGCAAGGGGTATTCAACACGGAATCCCCTCGCTTCGACAAAGACTACTCCGCATCGGTCGAAGGTATGGAGGTCCCGCTAATCACACACGAGATAGGTCAATATGCTGTTTATCCCGACCTGAAAGAGATCGAGAAATATATCGGTATACTGGACCCCCTAAACTTCAAAGGAGTGAAAGAAGACCTTGAAAGGAAAGGATTAGCAGACAAAGCAGACGACTACCTGATGGCGACAGGCAAACTAGCCGCCCTCCTCTATAAGGAAGAGATCGAAAGGGCGATGAAAACACCTGGAATCAGCGGCTTCCAACTACTCGACCTCCATGATTTCCCCGGACAGGGAACAGCTCTCGTCGGCCTGCTGAATGCCTTTTGGGAAAGCAAAGGGGTAACAGAAGCGGCTACCTTCCGCCAGTCTTGCGCCCCGGTAACTCCGCTGGCTCGTTTCTCCAAAGCGGTATATACTACTGACGAACCGTTTGAAGCCGACATCGAAGTGGTGAACTATAGCGACAAAACGATTAACAATGGCATTATCGGTTGGAAATTAGCCGACCGACATGGAAAAGCAATTGCACAGGGAGAATTTCCGGCACGCTCGCTACCTGTCGGGGAGAACAGTATGACCGGTTCTGTCCGCTGTCCGTTAGATAAGATCACAGAGGCAAAGGAATTGACCTTGTCGGCTACGCTGAAAGGAACAGCCTATACAAATGAATGGAAAATATGGGTATATCCGGCAACCTTATCCGTCGATAAAGGAAACATCGTCATAACAGACCGTTTCACTGTCGCCGAAAAGGCTCTGAAAGAAGGGAAGAAAGTTCTGTTCAATCCTCCTTATGAATCATTGAAAGGACTGGAAGGGAAGTTCGTCCCTGTTTTCTGGAGTCCGGTGCATTTCCCCAAGCAAGCCGGGACAATGGGGTTGCTGCTCGATCCTGCCCATCCGGCATTCGCCCACTTCCCGACCGAAGGGCATACGGACTGGCAATGGTGGCGGCTCACAACAGAGTCGAAGACTCTTTGCATCGACAGCTTGTATACCGAAGTGACTCCCCTCGTCGAATGTGTGGACAACTTCGCCAACAACCGTCGTCTGGCCAATTTGTTCGAGACAAACTGCCTGAACGGGAAATTGATCATGTGCAGCATGGATCTGCTTCGCGAGCAAGCCAGAAACCCCGAAAAGAAACAGTTACTCCACAGCCTCGTGGAATATATGAAATCCGGTGCCTTCAATCCCGCACCGCATACGTCTCCTGATGTCATCGCCCGGTTTCTGACTGCCGGACAATCAAGTTCGCGGGAAAAACCCGAATCCATTTACTAACTATGTGAAGAAAGACTGCTATATTTGCCTTGTAACAATCGTTGCTGGGCAAATATCGTATATACAGAAGCATATGAACATACAAAAATTGAAATTACTGTTAGCAACAGCCTGTTTGGCTCCCCTGCCACTCATCGCCCAAATCACGGAAAGAGAACGGCCGGCAGAATGGAAGCACCTCATTACAGGCGGACGCTATATGGACCGCTTCGAAGCCATGCCCGATGGCACGCTCTCCGGAGACACGTGGGGAGCGGACAGCGTACGCCCCCGGTATATCGATAACGGTATCGAACGTCCCGATATCTCCTTCTGGGGAGGCAACATCCTGCAAACGCCGGACCGGAAATACCACCTGTTCGTATGCGGATGGCCGGAAAGCGCTCCCAAAGGGCATATGGAATGGCCCAATTCAACCGTTTATCATGCGACCGGCGATCGCCTGCACGGGCCTTTCACCATCCAAGACACGATAGGGAAAGGGCATAACCCGGAGGCTTTCGTCCTCAACGACGGCCGGATCGTCGTGTATGTCATCGACGGATATTATATAGCCGACCAGGTCAACGGCCCCTGGCAATACGGAAAGTTCACGTTCAATCCCCGCGACCGGAAGATCATCGAAGGACTGAGCAACCTCAGCTTTGCCAAAAGGCAGGATGGTTCCTACCTGATGGTTTGCCGGGGAGGAGGCATCTGGATCAGCAAAGACGGCATCGCTCCTTACGAGCAGATCACGGACAAGCGGGTTTATCCGCCTGTCAAAGGAGAGTTCGAGGACCCGGTCATCTGGCGGGACTCCCTGCAATACCACCTGATTGTGAATGACTGGTTAGGGCGTATCGCCTTCTACCAACGTTCCAAAGACGGCATCCACTGGGTGACGGAGCAAGGGGAAGCCTATGTGCCCGGAATCTCCTTCCACCGGGACGGGCATGTCGAGCATTGGTTCAAATACGAACGTCCTAAAGTATTCCAAGACAAACAGGGACGTGTAGAGCAGATGAACTTTGCCGTCATCGATACCGTCAAATGGGATGATCATGGCAATGACAACCACAGTTCGAAAAATATCTGTATCCCGATGAATAAGGGGATGTTATTGTCCGTCCTGAACAAGAAACCGATAACAGCCTCCACTGAAACCATCCAGGTCAAGATCCTGGCGGAAGAAGGCTTCGATCCGGTCCGGGAGATCGATGTGCCGTCCCTGCGGTTCGGTTCATACAACGAAGTGAACTTCGGACGGGGAAGCCAAGTGATCCGGGCCGAAAGCTCCGGAAAAGACCTGATCCTCACGTTCGACGGACGGGGAAGCGGTATCACACCGGATGAGTTCGCCCCGAAGATGATCGGGAAAGACAAGCAAGGAAAGATGCTGTTCGGCTATGCGAGCCTGCCGTATGCCGATTATACGCCGCCCCTGCTGTCCAGCTTGCGTCCCGTCTACCGGAAAGACAAAAACGAAGTCAGAGTCGAAATCCGGAACTTCGGGCTTTCGGCCTCCGGGGAGACAACCATCGAGGTCAAACAGAACGGGATGCTATTGGGCAGCCGAAAAATAAAGGCGCTAAAACCGTATAAGAAAACGGAACTGGCCTTTACCCCCAAGAAGGGAGAATGGACGGACAAGGCCGGTTATCAGGTCGTGTTCCTCCGGGACGGACAAGTCGTAGAAACAAACAATTTCACTATTCAATAATAATCGCTTATAAACATGAAACACACCTTTATCCTCCTGCTTGGAGCCATGCTGTCCCTACAGGGGCAAGCCCAGGACAAGCAGATGCAATTTCAGAACACGATCAAGGTCGAAGCTGGCGACAGCCATGCGGACATCATCGCGAAAGCGGCCCATGTCGTGCCTTCGCCCAACCAGTTGGCGGCATTGCAAAACGAGTTTATCGCCTTCATCCATTTCGGACCGAACAGTTTCACCCGGTTGGAATGGGGAAGCGGAAAAGAAGACCCGAAAGTCTTCGACCTGAAAGAGCTCGACACGGATCAGTGGTGCGAGGCCATGAAAGCCGCCGGCATGAAAATGGTGATCCTGACAGTCAAGCACCATGACGGGTTCGTCCTGTGGCAAAGCCGCTACACCGAGCATGGCATCATGTCCACCGGTTTCCGCGACGGCAAAGGCGACATCCTGAAAGACCTGTCGGAATCCTGCCGCAAGTACGGGCTGAAGTTAGGCGTCTATCTGTCACCGGCAGACCTGTACCATATCGAAAACCCGGAAGGGCTGTACGGCAACCTCAGCCCATACACCAAACGGACCATCCCGCGGGAAGTCCCCGGACGGCCTTTTGCCAACAAGACCCGTTTCGAATTCGTAGTGGACGACTACAACGAATACTTCCTCAACCAACTCTTCGAGATCCTGACCGAATACGGCCCGATCCACGAAGTATGGTTCGACGGGGCACATCCCAAACGGAAAGGCGGACAGACCTACAACTATCCCGCCTGGAAAAAACTGATCAAGGCACTTGCCCCCAATACCGTTATCTTCGGACGGGAAGATGTCCGGTGGTGCGGCAATGAAGCCGGCGGCACACGGTCGACCGAGTGGAACGTGATCCCCTACCAGGCAAATCCGGACACGATGTCGAACTTCGCCGATATGACCGACAAAGACCTCGGAAGCCGTGAGCAGCTCTATAAAGCCAAATACCTGCATTACCAGCAGGCCGAAACCAACACTTCCATCCGCGAAGGCTGGTTCTACCGGGACGACACGCACCAGAAAGTACGAAGCACCGACGATGTGTTCGACATCTATGAACGCGCCGTAGGAGGCAACTCCACCTTCCTGTTGAACATCCCGCCCAACCGGGACGGGAAATTCTCTCCGACAGATGTAGCCGTATTGAAGGAAACCGGCCAGCGAATCCGGGAAACCTACGGGACCGACCTGTTCCGTCAGGCAAAAGGCCCGAAAGAGGTGCTCGACCAAAATGCAGACACCTATGTGACAGCCGATAAGGACGGGGCGGGAATCGTCATCTCCACTCCCCAACCTGTCACCCTCAACCGTCTGGTTCTCCAGGAAGCGATTGCCACCAACGGGGAACGGGTAGAGAAACACGCCGTGGATGCCTGGATCGACGGAGGATGGAAAGAGATCGCCCATGCCACCAACATCGGCTACAAGCGAATCCTGCGTTTCCCGGATGTCACGACGGACAAGATACGGGTCCGCATACTCGAATCCCGCCTCACACCCGCCATCTGCACCATCTCCGCCCACCACTACAAAGCCCGTCCGCCCCGGTTGAGCGCACAGAGAAGCATGGACGGATTGGTTACCATCGAACCGATGGCACAGGAATTCGGCTGGAAAGCGCACGGTGAGAACATTGCCGAGAACCTGAACGCAGGTTTCAAGATCTACTATACGACAGACGGAACGGAACCATCGCCCAGCTCTACCGAATATAAAGCACCTTTCCTGATGGGAAACAGCGAACTGAAAGCGGTAGCCATCCTGAACGGAGAAAAGGGAGCTATCTTGCAGGAACGGTTCGGGCTGGTCAAGAAGGGATGGAAGATAGCCGACAAGACCGTGCAATCCCTTGCCATCGACCTCGGCAGCCAGCAAACGGTAAGCGGCTTTGCCTTCACCCCGCAAAAACAAGGCGGTAAGGGCACGGTAGCCGGTATCATCCGGATCAGCAACGACGGGAAAAACTGGAAAGAGGTGGAACGCTTCGAATTCGGCAACCTGATCAACGATCCGTCCAAACGCTACCATCATTTCAAGCAAACGGTAAAAGCCCGCTACGTCCAAGTGGAAGCAGCGGAAATCGCCGCCCGTACGGAGGCTGCCGCCCTTGCTGAGATAGACATTTTCTAAGGCTCGTCTACAAACAGTATATACCTTGTAAGGTAAAATCATATACGTTATAAAGTAAAAGAAAAAAGGTTATAGGGAATTTTATTTTACCCTATAACCTTTTTTCTTTTATTCGTTCCTGTGCTAGCCCGGAAGAGCGAAGACAGAATTACATCGCAAAAGGTGTAGCTTTCACATACGCCCTATATCCTTTGATCATGCCGGGGAATCCTTCTTCTGCACGGGGCAGGTAGCGGAAACCGGATATCGTCTGCTCTTCCTTCAAATCGATCACGACCTGGTGCGGATATTTGTCTCCCTGCTTCGTGCTCCAATAGGTAGATTCCTGCAAGTCATAGATCTTATCGGCAGTGAAGTTACCCCACTGCGTGCTTTCGCTGTCCGCATAGGAGATATTCCAATGTTGGCGGGGGAGCGGCTTGCCGTCTTCGTCCAACAAATAGAACTCGGCCATAGCGGCATTGTCCTTGCCATCCTGTGCATCCAATGCTTCGAGGCAGAAATAGCGGCCCTTGACAGTCTGGCCGAACTTCACTTCCTGCCAGCCGTTTCCGGGTTTCAGAGCACCGTTGGCAACCGGTTTCTCACCTTTCAGGTTCAGCGTCTGCCCCTCTTCACGGTGGGTAGCCGGGGCTTCAGCCCGCAACATATCCAAGATCGGTTCCTTCCGGCCTTCCACTACAGCCTTTTCCGGGCCTAACAGGTCGAGGATGATGATCTCGTTCTTTCCCTTCTTCAACCAGCATCCGGGCATAAACAAAGTCTGCTGAGGTCCGATCTCCCAGAAGCGGCCCATCGCCTTTCCGTTTACCCAAACCATGCCTTTTCCCCAAGTCTGCATGTCGAGGAACACGTCTCCGACTTCATCCAGCTCGAAAGTAGTCCGGTAATAAGCCGGTCCGTCGAGTTTGTCTCCCGCTGCATACTTCTTGTCCTGTACGAAAGCGTAATCGACCGGGAAGCTGTAAACCTGCCAGTCTTCCAGTTCCTGTCTGCCGGTGTCGCTGATCAGTTCCACCTTATCCGTAATCCCCTTACGGTCGTGGATGGCAACATCGAAGTTGACACGTCCCATCGCCTCCACCAGGATATCCAGGCGCGTTCCTGCTGCCAAAGCCGGCAGAACCACCGTGTTTTCACCTCTGCGACGATCCAGACGGCCCAACAGTTTGCCATCGGCAAAGACCTGCGCCCAGTCATGCACCTCATCGATCAACAGGGTCGTTCCTTCCTTTACGGCAGGCAGAGTCGTCCGGTAAAGGATCGTTCCCCAACCCTGATCGAACTGCTCCATCGGTTTAATCTCTTTCGAAGCCTGGGGAGCAGGCAGATTGTCGAACAGCGGAGCCACTTCGCCGACGGTGAACGCCGGAATCTCGATCAAAGGATAAGCTGCCGGGACATCGGGTATGACCTGGCCGGAATCGGCATATTGTGTCAGCAGTTCACGCAACTTGTAGTATTTGGGAGTCGCCCACCCCGCCTCGCTGATCGGGGCGTCATAATCGTAGGAGCTGCACATGGCGGAATAGGCCGGGCTGTTCGCACCGCCCCAATGTCCGAAAGTCGTCCCCCCGTGCGCCATATAGAGCGAGAAGGAGATATGGCGGTCCAGCATGTCCTTGATACCGGAAACCATCACCCCGGCATCGCGCGTCTCGTGCTTGCGTCCCCAATGGTCGAACCATCCGCTCCAGAACTCGCTGCACATCAGCGGAGCATCGGGGCGTGCCTCTTTCAACTTCTTGAACTGGGCATCGATATTGGCTCCTGTCCCGAAGTTGATCGTCCAGACCAGATCATCCAGGCCGTTCAACTGGAAAGTAGAGCTCCAGTCGCACTGGAACAAAGGAACATCGGTAAAGCCGGCTGCTTTTACCGCATCGCGGATATTGGCGATATACGCCTTGTCGGTAGCATATGCCCCATACTCGTTCTCGACCTGTACCATGATGATATTCCCGCCCCGGGTCACCTGCAAGTCAGCCAACTGCTTGCCGATCTCGTTCATGAACAGCTTCGTCCGTTCGAGGAAATAGGGATCGTTGGTACGGAGCTTGATATCCTCCTTCTTCAACAACCACCAGGGCAGTCCGCCCATCTCCCACTCAGAGCAGACATAAGGGCCGGGACGCAACATGATATACATGCCTTCTTTCTGGGCCAGCCGGCAAAAAGCGGCAATATCGTTCTGCCCCTTGAAATCGAACTCGCCCGGTTTCTGCTCATGGATATTCCAGAACGCATAGATACAGATCGTATTCATGCCGAGTGCCTTGCACATCTGAATACGATGTTGCCAGTATTCGGCGGGGATACGGGTGTAATGTATCTCCGCCGCCTTAATCACAAATGGTTTGCCATCCAGCAGGAAGGTTCCCTTCCCGATAGAAAAATCGTGCTTCTCCCCTTGTCTGGGACTGCATCCTGAGAACAGGAGGATAACGCAGCAGGTTATCAATCCTGCTAAAATCTTGTTTACGTGTTTCATATAAGTTAATTGTATTGTACTGTCACTGTTTTATCTTTCTCTGTTTCCAGAATCAGGACTCCCTCCTTCTCCAGTTTATCTCCCTTGTTGCCCGTTACGGAAGCGACTTTGCATCCTTCAGGGATAGCCAGACGCAACGTCCCGCCCTGTTCGGGCAAGATACGGACTTGCCGCACCTGCCCCGCCACCTTTTCGGCCGAGACAAGGAAAGCCCCCATGGCACGCAGTTTGTCGAAAGATACATCCTGCCAGGCAACCGGTACAGCCGGGAACACCCGGATAACGCCCGTATGGCTCTGGAGCAGCATCTCCTGGATACCAGCGGCAAAGGCGAAGTTTCCTTCCAAAGTAAACGGACGGTAGGTGAATTTCGACTTTCCGCTTTTCGTCTGGTCGCCGTTCGCATGGAACGTATTCGGGAGGCAGAAACATTCGGCAAAGGTGCGCAGTGCATCGGCAGCCCCTTCCCCGTCGAAGGCACGAGCTTTCATATTCCCGAACCAGCTATAGGAATAGCCGCACCAGTAATCAGGCCCGAAATCCTGTAGCTTCTTCAAGGTCGCTTTTATGATCTCCTGGGATTTCTCGCCCTGACTCCAGTCAATCAGACCCAGGGGATGGATAGACATGGCATGCGAGAAATGGCGGTGCGACTCGTTGTAAGGAAAGCCTTTGGCGAAGGCCAGCGCGCCATCCTCATCCAGGTTCAGAGCGGGCAGTTGGGCACCGATAGTCTTCCAGTGCTCGGCCTCATCCGTCAACTTCAGTTCGGTAGCCAGCTCGGAAGCGGCATTGAAAGCGAAGTGCATCAGGGAAAGGTCATAGTTCGTCATATCTTTGAACCAGGCGTCTATCGAATTATCGAAGATCTCCGGGCTGGAACTCAGCGGTAGCCGTCGCACTCCGGCAACATCGACCGTGGAGATCTGTTCGAGATAGGTCACCACGTCCTTCAGGAAGGGGTAGGCCCGCTCTTCCAGGAACACACGGTCTGCCGAATACTTCCAGTGCAGGTAGAAATGCTGTCCCAGCCATGCACCGACCGTCGGCGACATAGAGTACTGCACCCATCCGCCCATCGGCTCGCCGGTCAGGGTGCAGACGCCGGGGACATTCATCCCGTCCGTCCCGAAATACTCGCGGGTATATTTCTTATACACGTCACGCTGTTTCCAGAGGGTATTCAGATAGCCCATCCCCTCCTGCAAATGGTTGCCGGTATAGGCAGGCCAATAGCTCAACTGTGTGTTCAGGTCATGGTGGTAGTCTCCTTTCCAGGGCGGCAACATCCCGTTATCGGCTGTCCAGACTGCCTGAAGGGAGATCGGATAAGAGTCTTCGCGGGCAGCCGCCCCGAACTTGTACATCTCGTTGTCGTACTGTTTCTGCAGGACCTTGTCCGGCAGCGAGACGGACGACTGTGTCCAATAGCCTTTCCAGAAGTTCATATGCGAGCGGTAGTCTGCCTCCACGCCACGCTCCATCGCCTCTGCCGTTTCCTGGTCGGCCCGGTCGGCGGCCAAAGAAGAGGTCAGGCTCCATACGCCGCTGAGCGTGCCGCCTTTCTGCTGCCAACGGACGACCACATCGTACGAAAAGCCTTCCCACCCTTCCTGATGGAAAGTGGTCGTACCGGCTTCCTTCTGTATCGTTCCCTGTTTATATCCGAGGCGTCCTAAGGCCGGACCGGCATGCGAGTTGTCGCCTGCGACCTCATCCGGATTGCTGTAGCGGGGTGCAATGATCTCCGGCGAAACCGTATCCGGCAGATTCTCGAAGACAAACCATCCGACCGGTTCGTCGGCATGCACGAACGTTTTCAACTTCGTCCCGTTCTCCCAAAGCACCTCACAAAGGGCATTATTGAGGAAAAGATGTACGGAAGAAACCTTCCCGATATTCAACGGGAACTCCAAAGCCGCCCCCGGTATCTTAGACGGGGCAGGCAAAGCATTATAGGGGTGGTCGAACTTCTTCTGCACCGGCAGATAATCCCCTTTCCTCACCTGCTCACAGACCCAGGCAAAACGATTGTTCGGTCCTGCAATACTATCCATCGGGCGCAAGTCCCAGAGATCCGTCCGATCCAGCGAAAAACGTAGCACAGAATCGCGTTGCCAGACTAATGTTCCTACTGTGGCATTTCCCAACGGGATTCCTTCATCCCAAGTCTTGGCCAAGTGACCAAACTGCAAGTCACTGCTTGTCGGTGTGACAGGCAGTGACTCCTTTTCGCAACAGGCAGCCAATAGGCATGCGCTTATGCAAGTTAGCCAAAATTCCTTTTTCATTCGTATTAAATCGATATTATTCTTTCTTTGTCTCCTGCAAAGATACGGTTTATTGATTTAATAACTGCTTGACAGCTTCGTCCGAACGAGTTTCCGTCTCCCGGATTTTGTTATAGTCGAACAAAGCATCGAGTTCGTAAAGTTGCAGGGTAACAGTCGGGGCAAAACGGTCGGAAGCGACATAGTTGCGGACTGATGTCAGCAATTGCTGCATGGCCGGGCGTTTCTCTATATCCTTAACCGGATCGACCACAAGGACAAACAGCTTGCCGCTACCGACACGGGCTTCAAACGAGACACCGAGCTTACGGTTAACCTCGTAGGTATCGACACTCTGGATAACGGGGGTCAAGGCACGCATATCGGTCAAGTCGACAGCCGTGGCGTAGTTCAGAATATCCCACCACTGCCAATCGGCATAGTAAGAGGTTGGGAAGTCGCGGAAAACCGGGTGTCGGTGTTCAATGCGCGTCCCTACGATCATGGGGTTCCAGTTGAACATGATCGGGTTCCAGAAATGGCTGGCGAAATGCGTCTTCCGTCCGGCACAACTGTCCGGGATCAGCAGGACGTTCTCGCCTTTTTGAAGGAGTTCCTTAGCCTCAGTCCACCGACGGACATATTTGTAACCTTCAGAGGCAGGCTGCTTGACGGCAGGATAGACCCAAATGTCCCATTCGTTACGGATATTTCCGGCAATACGCGCTTTCAGGGTGTAGCGTCCGGCAATCGTGATCTTGTCCAACGGGATATGGATAACTCCTAAAGAATCGACCGTACTGAATGGGATCTCCTTATGGCCCAGCTTGCCGCTTGCCGCAATCTCTCCGCTTTCGCTTTCGAGCTGCCAAGTCAACTGCCCTTTACGGATTGCTTCGGGACCGAAATGATAGATGCCCATCTTCGCAGTAAAGGTCTCCGCATTTGTGTAAGCACGCTTCTGAAAGCGCGCCAGCAGGACGATCGGAGCACATGATTCACGGTATTTCTCAGGGGTTACCAACCCTTTGCTTTCCCAGAAGGCATCCAAGATACCGACAAAGGCACTCCCTTGTCCGGGAAAATCCGAAAGACCGAGCAACTGGAAACCGCCGGAAGTAGAGGTACGCAACAACGCTTCGTTCACCTCTTTATACTGAAGTACGGTATGTGCGCCTGTCGCCCGAAAGAACTCACCCGCCTGATGCAGCATGCCGTTCTTGGCGAGACGGTCTTGATAAACTTTGAAGTTACGAGGTTCGAGAACGCCTGTATACTTCTTCATCTCCTCGAAATTAGGGTACATGCAACGCTGCCCCGTCTCATGTGCGATGACCGGCACATCAATGGCCGACTCTTCGCTGCGATCCCAGTCAGTGGAAGGTTTGCCTTCGTAGACAGTGATCCAACGTTTGTTCTTTTCTCCGACATTGGCAGCCACGTGAGAGGCATAATACTGATCAGACTTCACATGCGTGCGAGCTGTAGAGGCGGAATAGAGACGACGGTTGTCACGAGCCTGTCCCTTCTTCACAAGGTCTTCGAGGACGGCAAAATTGCCTTCGTTCTCATTACCGTTGCAAAAAAGGATAAAGGAAGGATGGTTGCCATATTCGTCTAATATGGCATACATTTCTTTCTCGAAGAAATCGCGACGAGCCGGGTACTGCCCGACATCCTTGATCCACATCGGAAGTTCGACTTGCAGATACAGTCCCAATTCGTCCGCCGCATCGAAAGCGGCTTCCGGCGGACACCAGGAATGGAAGCGGACGTGGTTCATACCGTAATCTTTCACTGTGTTGAAGATACGTTTCCACTCCTTCACATCCGTGGCCGGATAGCCGGTGAGCGGGAAAACGCAGCAATCCAGGACACCGCGCAGGTGAATATCGCGACCGTTCACACGGATATGATGCCGGCCTTGTTCCACGTGGCGCATACCGAAGACAGACGTGCAAGTATCCTCGCCTGCCTCTGTCGCAAGAGTAGCAGTCAAATCATATAAAGCAGGAGAAAACTCGTCCCACAGTTTCATGTCCCTGCCTAAAGCAAGCTCCTGCTCGATCTTCTCATCTTTGCCGGAAAGAGACATGGGGACTACTGTCCGGCAGACCTCTTTACCGTCTTTCTCCCGGATACGGAGGGTGAGTTCTCCCTCTGTCTGTTTTCCGGAAACGTGGAGGGCAAGGCATACTTTAACCTTCTTCGCTTCAAGGTTAGGATAAATATCCATCTTCCCGATATAACAGGACGGTTTGGCGATGAGCTCCATCCGGCCGACAACACCGTTCCAGTTGGTTTGCGTGTATTCGGTCGTCCCGTGATTCCACTGGTCCATCGGGTATTTCAGGCGGTTGTCGACACAAAGTGTCAGCGTGTGCAAACCGGGTGTCAACTGTTTTGTCAGAATAAAGCGGTTCGGAGTGGAAAGGCGTTCATCGGTTGCAACCGGTTCGCCATCCACAAAGACAACTGTCTCCCAATGGCAGCGTTCCAGCGAGAGAATAATTTCTCTTCCTTCCCACTCTTCGGGTATCACGACTTCACGCTGATACCACGCCTGTCCGCAGTATTCGAACTTGCGGCTCAGGCGATCCACATGGGCCACAATATTCCGGATCCCCTTGCCCCCTTCATCCATAGAACCGGGCAACTCGATTGTTTCCGTCAGTTTGCTCAAATACAATTCCGATCCGGGGGTCTTGCCGAATCCCATCGGGTCTAACTGAAAACGCCACAGGCCGGAGAGATCCATCCGGTCGGTCTGTGCCGCCTGAACCGTCAGACAGGCAAACAGGCCGACCAACAACATAGAGAGTCTTTTCATTCTTTACTTTTATTTAGTGTATAATACGTCTTCTATTTTTAACTCCTGCGACGGGTTGAACGATTCGGATGCCATATATTCCAAAAGGCTTTGCCGGAACTGGGCTGCCGCCGGGCGTTTATCCAAATCGTTTTGCAGGTCGGCGCCACAAACCAACAATTTGCCTTTCCCGACACGGGCTTCGTAAAGCATTCCGAGTTTGCGATTCGTGAACCAATCGTCGACAATATGGACGATCGGGCGGAAATCCTTCGGATAGTCATCCAAGATCATGGCATCGCAACGGTTCATCAGATCCCACCATTGGTAGTCACTCATTCCCTCATTCGGGAAAGCAGCCAATGCCGGATGTTTTGCATCACAATAGACACCAAGTGTATGCGGAGCCTGTCCGCGGGTCCAAGCCGTATTCCAGAAGATACTGGAGAAGCCGACGACTATGTCGCCTCCCTTTTCAGGCGGAACAGTCCCGTAAGTCAGCAGCAGGACAGATTCACCCTTATTCAGTTTATCCTGTGTCATCCGGTCCAGGCGTGTCGTGATATACGGGAGATTTCTCACCTCTTTTTTCACTGCCGGGTAAACCCATATATTCCACTGATTCCGTATATCCGTGTCTCCAATTCGGACAGAGACGAGAAGTTGGGAAGGTTCTTCGATCTCAGAAAGGTCGCAGCCAATCGTCCCGACCGGAATACAATTGCCGAAGGGTATCTCACGCGTGAAAGAGCCTTCCTTCAATACCTGCTTATCCGCAGTCGAAACAGTCCAGCGGATCGTTGTTTCGGGAAGCGGCTTCTCGCCGAAGTGGGCTATTTCCAGCGGAACTTCCAGTTTTTCATTATTCAACCAGACCATCTTCGGGAAGCGAGCCAGCGGAACAGTACTGTTGCAGAACGTACGGTATTCCTCACCCGTCACATACCCTTTCTCGTCCCAGAAAGGATCGAGCACACCTACCAAGGCCGTCCCCTGTCCGGGAAAATCGTGCAGGTCAAGCAGTTGAAAACCGGCAAAACCCTGTGTACGGAGAGCCGCTTCGATATCCGCCTTATAACAGAGGGTCTGCAGACGACCGGATGCATAAAGGAATTTCTCTCCCATATCTTCCATGCCTTTCCCTGCTAAAGTCTCTTTGAATATTTCTAAATTTTTGGCTTTCAGTACACCAGTATATTTCTCTATTTCCTTAAAGTTGGGGTAGACACACCACTGCCCGATTTCATGGCTGACAGTCGGCATATTCGACCGGATCTTACCGGCAAAATCGTAATCCGTCCGGGGAGCCTCGCGGTTGATAATACTGTTGATGCCTGCGCCCCAAGCCTGTATGCGCGGATCAGGGGTGTTCCAATAATCGGCATTCTCCACATAAGGCCATCCGGCGGCACTTGAATAGACACGACGGGGATCTTTCTTCTTCCAGTGATCGATCAGGCCGGAAAGATAGCGCACTTGGTCCGCCCCACCGGGTTCATTGCCATAGACCATCATGCAGAAAGAAGGATGATTGCCGTATTCTTCAAGGATGCGATCACTTTCTTCCTTCAACCACTGATCCTGCGGTTTGCCGCTACCGACTTCCGCCCATCCACCGCATTCCACTTGCAGATAGATTCCCATACTGTCAGCCACATGGAAAGCAGCTTCCGGAGGACACCAGGAATGGAAACGGACATGATTCAAGCCGTATTCCTTGCAGGTACGGTAGATCTTCGCCCAATAATCATTTTGCATGGCGGGATACCCTGTCAGTGGAAATATGCAGCATTCGAGCGTACCACGTAAGAAAACAGGCTGCCCGTTAATCTCGAAACGCGTACCGTTTGCCTTGAACTCACGGAAACCAAAATTGTAGCTTGCCTCATCGATGCCATCCGGGGATTCCAGGGAGACTTTCATTTTATAAACATTCGGACTATGTTCCGACCAAAGCCGGGCTTCTTCTCCCAGATCAACGGTAGCCTCTGCATGAGCGGGCGCCCCCTCTCCCGCCTCTACAGCGAAACGGACTGGATTACCGACGGTTTTACCTTCCAATGTTTCTGCCTGCATAACGACCGTAGTAGTTCCTTTCCCGGTATTTCCTTTCAGTTGTACCTTTACCAACGCTTGTTTCTTCTTTATATCCGGATAGATCCGTACAGATCCGATATACAGAGAAGGTTTTGCCGATAGTTTCATATCGCCTATAATGCCGTTCCAGTTGCTTTGCGTATGGTCGGAGACACTGTGCGCATTTATCCCCACGTCAGCATAGAGGCGGTTGTCCACACGCAGCGTAAGAGTATGCTCACCGGCATCCAACCCTTCAAGGAGATAGCGGTGAGGAGTCTGTAAGGAGTTCTGCTCCCCGACCTTCCTGCCGTCCAAAAAGAGAGTGGTCGCCCAATGCGTCCGTTCAAGACTGAGTACTACCGGTCGGTTCTCCCAACCGGAAGGAACATTCACCTTCTTCTGATACCAGGCTACACCGACATAATGCTTGTCCGGATTCAGCCAAAAAGGCACTTTGATATTACCCGGCTGCCGGTATTTGGCATATTCGGGAGCATTATACCAGGAGCTATCGACAACCTGTCCGGTCCACCGGGTATCCAGGCTGACATCATCGCCTTTCCCCTGCTCTTGTAATGACCCCGGCAGACGGACAACATCTGCCAAGCCTTTCTTCTGCCACTCCTGCCCTATTCCAGCATCAGCCGGATCCAAAGCAAATTGCCACTCACCTGCCAGAGACAGTTCGGAAGAAGTCTCCTTGCAGGACAGAAAGAATACCAGGCTCATCAAGGCCCCCAATAAAAAGATGTTTACCTGCTTCATAATCCTATCAGTTTAAGTAATTCATTTATCAGTCCGTCCATTACACTATATAAGGTTTCCGACCATTTTCAAATGTATCTGTACTCCCTGGTGGTTGTTATCCATTCCGGCGGCGATACGGAAATAGCGTTCTGCCCTGTCGAGGTCGCCGAGTCCGAGATGCCCCAACCCCATCAGATAGTTACAATGGATGCGGTTCTTCTTGTCCATGTCGTCTTCCCAAATCTGGAGATCAGGAAGCGAAACGGCAAAATAGTCCATCTTGAAAGTGTCGAACAAATGTTTTTCACCAAAGTCGATCAGCCGGTTAAAGCGGCCGCGGGCTTCATCTTCACGTCCTAACTTACGGAGAGCCAATCCCTGATAGAAGATCTTATCCGGTTTCTGATCATTGTAGTACATGGCGGCTGCCGGCTGGCTATTCCCGATGCTGGCGGCCAGGAACAGTTCGCGGGCCTCGGCTTCACGTCCCAATGCTTGCAAGGCACAACCTTTGTAGTAATTGAAATCGTTCTCCTGGGCGCCATAGAGTTTCCCCTCGCCTAAGTTATGAGGATAGATGAAACATTCTTCGATCAAGTCCAATGCTTTTTGATTCTCTCCGGCTTTCAGGCAGGCTTTTACCAACTCGACACGTGCCAACTGATACTGTGCTGGGACTTTCCCTTCTCCTCCTTCCCAGGGATGGAAACGGCGGGCATCGATCATGCGGATCACCTCCTCGTAGCGTCCTAGCTGGTTCAATAAGGTGACATATTCCAGATAAAGGTCATCACGGGAGAAAGCCACATCTTTTAACTTGTCTAACAAGTCCAAACGATCGGCATGGGAACGGTTCAGGCGCTTATACAATTGGTCGAGCTCCATCAGGATGCGGGCATCCCGTATATCCAGCTTAAACGCCCTTTCGAGCAGAACCACTGCTTCCTGCTGTTTATTCAGTTTGTTGAAATAGGCCAGTGACAAGTTACGAAGAACTGTCGGAAACGTATCGTCCTGTTCGACCGACTTCTCCCATTCGGCTACAGCTTCAGGATACTGTCGTTTGTCGTACCACAGGTTACCCAAATAGTAATGGGCTTTGGGTGCAACATCCGCAAACCGGATCACCGCCTGTAAAGCCATGATCGCTTCAAGGGTATTCGGGAAACAACAGTCAGCCGGTTGATGCTCGGCAACGCAGATCGCCATTTCGGCCTCTTTCAGACGATCTAAGGATAATAAAAACCAACTTTTATAATAATACAGCAATGTGCGTTCCGAGACAACGACTTCGAAAGCCACCTCAACCACTTTCAGAGCCTCTTCCCAGCAGCCGGCAGAGGCATAGTCGAGCGATAATTCCTCGTAGTTATGCCCTTCCGAACGCATCCGTACGAGCAAGTCATCCAGAACAGCCTTCTCGCCCGTCAACAGATACTCTTCAAAACTACAGCCGAAGTTGAAGCGGTCGATCGCGAGGGATTCCCGGATCAAAGCCAACGCCTCGTCCACACGTCCGAGATGGCGGAGAACGACAGCCTTCAAATGGCGGCCGCGCAAATTATGCCAGTTGCGAAGCAGGGATTTATCGATTTCATACAAAGCCTCCTCCCAATTGCCTTTCGAAGCGGACAACTGGGCCAACGAATAATATCCGGCATCCTGCCAAGCCGCATTCCAACAGGCTTTATAGAAACAGTCGTAGGCTTCATCCGTCTTGCCCTGGTATTTAAGCGACAATCCGAGATTATACAAAGGCTCTCCGTCATACGGGTTCGGGTTCTTTTCCGTCAGTGTCTTGACAGCACGACGCAAATAAGGTTCGGCTTTTGCAAACTGCCCCTTGCGGATCAGCCATAATCCCATTGCGTTATTATTGCGGACATCGTCCGGATCACGGCTGAGCGCCTCTTCATAATAGTCGGTTGCGGAATAGGTCGCATGACGATATTGCTCAAGATGCAAACCGGTCAGGTAAAGTTGTTCCGTCGTCCGGATATCCTTCGGATCGAGAGCGGCTTTTGCCGGTTCGGGAACTTCCTTTATCTCGTTAGGTTCGGGTTCCCAAGACAGAAGGAGTTTCCCCTTCGAATTGCAGATGGAGACGCGGACACCGGTCAGGGTGTCGACCGGAACCCACTCTTCAAGGATCGTTTCAGGCGTGATATCCCGAATGATATCCAGGACTTGTTTCTCTCCTTTCATAACCACGATATGCAAATCCTTCTGCGCCGAAGTAGCGAAGATTTTCAAGCGGGAAACATTGCCTTCCGGTTCGATGTTCATCAACAGGTCGGAAGAAGCATTCTTCACCACTCCCAATTCCCTGTACGGCATAAAATACTGGGTGAAGGTCTTCTCTTCATACGGTTGCAACCAGGTGAAATCCGGCTGGTTGTCAGTGTAGACTCCCGTCATCAGTTCGATATAAGGACCGTCCGCATCCGTCAGATTGCGATCCCAGGCCTGCCCGAAATCGCCGTTTCCCCAAGTCCACTGCTTTTTGCCCGGAGAGACATGATGGTCGGCTACGTGCAGGACACCGGCACGGGTATCATTTTCATAGCCGCCGACAAAATTATATCTGGAACGGATCGCCATGTAGGACGTTGGCACGGGAATATTCTTATAGCGGGAGATATCGACACCTGCCGAATAGTCCATCTTGTAATAGGTTCCCGTAGCAATGGGATAGCGCGAGACATCCCGCTTTCCATGATCGAACACGGCGTTCACATCGCCGGGGAAGACCGACTGGTACTGATCGTTCACGGCAACCGCCGGATTCGCCCACCAGAGGAACGTCTGCGGAACAGGAGTCGAGTTATACACCCTCCCTTGTATTTCCAGAACAGCACGGCCCGGACGTAACGTGAACCCGGCCATACCTTTCTGGTGGAACATCCGTTCCCTTTCGCTAACCCAAACAATCACACTGCCGTCCGGCTTTTTCTCGATCGAGTAATCCACCGGAAGGAACGTGCTCGGACGGTGGTGCTGCGGCCAGTTAAACTCGATTCCACCAGAGATCCAAGGCCCCGTCAGACCGACCAGAGCCGGTTTGATCACATGGTTGTAGTAGATGAAATGACGCTGCTTGATCTTATCGTACGCCATCTGTACCCGCCCCCCCAATTCAGGCAGGATCATTACCTTTATATATTCATTTTCCAGATACACGGCGTGATAGGACTTGTCCTCACAGGTATCTTCGATCTTTTCAATCACAGGATAGGGATAGACCACCCCGCTGCTACCCTGATACACGCGTTTTTCCAGGAACATCGGATTCTTTTCCGGTTTACCGATGCCGTATGTAGGAAGAAGGATATCTTCCTCCCAAACTTTTACATTCACTGCCATATTCTTAATTTATTTCGTTAATTCTTTTTCCAGTTCTTCCAGTGTCTTGCCCTTGGTTTCAGGGAGTTTAGCCCGTATAAAGAGGAAACCGGCCAAACAGATCCCGGCATACAGCCAGAACGTACCCGAAGCGCCGACCGCCTCGTTCAGGATCGGGAAGGTATAGGTCAGCAAGAAACAAGCCACCCAAAGAAAGAAAGTGGAAAGCGCCATTGCCATCCCGCGTATGCGGACAGGAAAAATTTCGGAAAGCACCACCCAGACCACCGGCGCCAAGGACATCGCATAACAGGCAATCGCCAAAACGACCAAGAGCAACATCGGCCAGCCGCTTACTCCTAAGAAATAGCAGGTCCCTAAAATAAAGTAGATCACCGACAGACCTGCCGAACCGACAAACATCAGCGTGCGCCGCCCCCATTTATCCACCGTATAGATGGCGACAAACGTAAAGATCACGTTCGTCACACCCGTCACCACGATATTCATCAAGACATCAGACACGGCATAACCGGCAGCCGAAAAGATTTCCTGCGCATAATTGAAGATCACATTAATCCCGCACCACTGTTGGAAAACAGCCAGTACGATCCCGATCACCAGTACACTGCGCACACCGGGCTGCAACAACGCCCCCCAGTTGGCCTTTTCCTTCTTGTCTTCGTTCAACTGTCCCAATTCAGAGAGTGTCTGCCCAGCATAGTCCGTACCGCCTACACGCACGAGGATCTTACCAGCCTCGTCAGACCGTCCGGCCGTAGCCAGCCAGCGGGGACTTTCGGGAATCACAAAGGAGAGGGCAAAGAACAATCCCGCCGGAACCAACTCGGCCCAAAACATCCAGCGCCAGGCCCATTCAATACTTTCCGCACTCAGCGTTTCGCTGCCGGCCGTAAAATATTCGCCGATCTGCCAGTTCGCCAACTGAGCCATCAAAATACCTAACACGATCGTCAACTGGTTGAGCGAAACAAACTTACCACGGACGGATGCCGGGGAAACCTCGGCTATATAAACCGGAGAGACATTCGATGCAATACCGATACCGAATCCTCCGACAATGCGGTAGACAACAAACCAGAAAAAACTGTCCACCGCCCCAGTCCCGACGGCCGAAGCGACAAAAAGGAAAGAGGCCGCGATCAACATTTTCTTACGCCCGTAGCGATCGCTCCAAGCACCCGAAAGCAAAGCTCCCACTAAACAGCCGATCAGTGCGCTGCTCATTGCCCATCCGCGAAGGGCTGCCGAACCTTCCAGGTTGAAAAAGGGTTCATAAAATATCTTGGCTCCTCCGATCACCACCCAGTCGTAACCGAACAGTAATCCGCCCATTGCCGAGACGAGACAGATCAATAATAAATAGCCTGTTGTTTGCTTCATGATAATTAGTAATTAAGTTATCTGCGGTAATGATGATTTATCGATTTGTCCCGTTCCCGCGCTTGACGCGGGGACAAGTTTCACCCATAAATCATCATTTACTTGTTAATATTGAATGATTAAGATACAAATGCAAAGTAAATACCTTTCCGAAGAAAAATAAATAGATAAAAGGTCGATATAGATGGACAATCTTCCGATTTTAATCGTAAGTTTGCATCATTCCTAAATCAACATATCATGATCAAAAGAAAAGACGGTTTCAGCGGAGAACGGGCACTTGTCCTTCCACAATCCATTATCCACGAAATGGAGGAAGATCCTATTTCCTCCATTTTACACATTACCGATATCGGATACTATCCGAAAGCGTGGCATCATTTCCGGGAACGGCAGGAGCCGATCACGCAGTTCGTTTTCATCTATTGTATAGAGGGATCGGGCTGGTACCGGACGGAAGGAGAGGAATTCCAGGTGACCGCCAACCAATATTTCATCCTGCCGGCAGGGAAACCGCACGCTTACGGGGCCAACGAGGAAGAGCCGTGGACGATCTACTGGATTCATTTTAAAGGAAAGCTGGCTCCCCATTTCGCCAGCCAGTGCACACGCCCGATAGAGATCAAACCAGGGATGCACTCCCGCATCAGCAACCGGATCGATATGTTTGAAGAGATACTCCGGACACTGGAGATGGGGTACAGCCATGAAAACTTGCTCTACGCCTGCTCCATCTTCTACCACTACCTCGGGACATTGCGCTATTTGCAACAGTACCGGGACGCCGTCCGCCACGAAACGGGAAAGAACGATATCGTAACGGCTGCCATCCATTTCATGAAGGAGAACATCGAGAAAAAGCTGACGTTGCAGGAAATCGCCGCGCACACGGGCTATTCTTCTTCCCATTTCTCTGTCCTGTTCAGCCAGCGGACGGGCTACGCACCGCTAGCCTACTTCAACCAGCTAAAAATACAGCAGGCCTGCCAGCTTCTTGACTTTACGGACATGAAGGTGAACCAGGTCTGCTATAAGATCGGCATCGAAGATACCTACTATTTCTCCCGCCTTTTCAGCAAGATCATGGGGATGCCGCCGCGGGAGTATAAAAAGATGAAGAAAGGATAACTACTCCGTCATATAGCGGAACGTATATTCTCCATTATACGACCAGATCTCGCGGCCTTCCGGAACAGAGACTTTTCCTTGTTTGCTACCGTCCGGAGCGACATCGACCGTGATGGTCAGATACGTATATTCGCCTTTCTCGTAATTATAGGTTTCCCCGTCGTCGTCATACAGGCGGAAAGTACCGGGCTTGGAACCGTAATGGCGGATCTCGAGCGGAAGTTTCGTACCGTCCAGTTCAGTTATAGGCGGACAAAGCGGGACGATCCCGCCATCCTTCACATAAACAGGAATACGGTCGAGGCCGGGAGAAACGGTAATGACTTCGCCTTCCCCTGCCAACTTTCCGGTATAAAAATCATACCATCGGCCTTGCGGGAGGATGACTTTCCGTTCGGTTTCGCCGGCAAAGAGAGGAGCTACCAGCAGATTTTCGCCGACCATGAACTGATCCTTCACCTCACGTTTGACCACCATAGCATACGGATTCTCCGTCCCGTCGAGCTTGCCCTTCTCGATCTGTTCATCGGCGGCGTAGCCCGGTTCGAGGTTCATGGCGCGCATGGGAGGCGTCCCCTCGAAAGCGTAACCGGCAAATGCGGTGTAAAGATACGGAATCAAGCGCATACGGAGCAGGGAGATTTCGTTCACCTGCTTCTCCACATCAGGGAAAGACCACGGTTTCGTCCCGTCCGCCCAGGCATCCAGCATGGCGACCGGAGAGAAACAAACGGTCTGCATGCGGCGCAACCATTCTTCGGAAGTCTTGGAGGCGCGGACTTCAGGCGTCCACAGCACGCCGATGAACGAACTGTTGATCAGAGCCGTGATAAAGTCGCGGTGATTATAGTAATCGTTATAGATCACATACGGGAAGGAGGAAGTTCCGGCATTCCCGGCACGCACAAGCCCGTAGGTGCGCTGGTTTTTCTCGTGATACAGATCCGTCGTCATGCGTTGCATCAGGGAGCCGTAGATCTGCCGCATCTGTTCCGCCGGCGTACCGGAAGGGAAGGTGGCGACATCGGGCCACAACCAGTTGTCGTAGCCGTCGTTCTCATCCATCTTATACCCGCTAACGCCCATGTCCAACTGGTGCTTTTTAAAATGATCCAGCATGATCCGGCGCGCCTCAGGCATCCGGTAATCCGGAATCAGGCCGTTCCATTCCGTATGGGAAGCCGTGTAAGGCTCGATGGCGTCCCTTATTTCGCACTCCGGAGAGACACCGGGATTGAACCAGAGGTTCGTGCGGATATGCTTCTGCAAAAGGTCGTTCACAAACTTTCCAGGTTCGGGAAAACGGGTGGCATCCCATTCATAGGTACAAGGATAGGCGCGGCTCATCCAGCCCGGTTCGAGACCGATTACGGTAAGTGGGAAACCCCGTTTCCGGAACTCGGCTATCTCGTCCTGCACTTGCCGGTCGGTGAAAAGGGTCGGGACACGATGCCAGAAACCCAGCCCCCATTTCGGAGGCAGCGCGCCCCCTCCGTTGAAGAGGTTGAAACGGCGCACGACATCCTGCATGTCCTGTCCGGCAAACAGCACCACCTCGACGCCTTCGGCAGGAACCAGGAATTCGAGGTTATCGGAATAGGGCTGCGCACTCCAACCGGGATCGGTATTGCGGTCTTGCACCTCCGGCGGATTCTTCGTATCCTTGCGGACACCGGTTCCGACATAGGCTTTGATATAGCGGGCGGAGTTGATAAAAGCTCCGTAACCTTTGCTGGATACGAAGAAGGGAACCGGCGCATGAGTGCGTCCGTTATCCTTACCTCCATAATGGTCGACATGCAGTTCGAGGATCCGCCCGCGCTGTTCGACCGTCTTGAAGTTCAGGCCGAGCCCGAATATCTTTTCCCCTTTGTCAAGCGGGAAACGAATATAGGTTTTGCCGTCCACTTCCTCGAAGCGGATCTCGTCGCGGTCGACAGGCAGATCGGCTTTCGGCATCGCATTGATGGCATCCCACTTCGGATGCAGGCCAAGTTCACTCAGCAGATTCAACTTTTCGGGTTTACCGACCGATATTTCCCATACTCCCGAAGCAGATTCTTTCCATTCAGGCTTGCTCTTGTCACCGGGAATCTCCGTGCAGGCGGCAAGAGACAGCAGCGCGAGAACGGCGCAATTGCAAAAATGTGTCATTATTTTCATCTTCATGATCATTACGAATTAAGATATGGGGCAAAGGAAAGCCTTTTCATCTAAAAAGAAAATAGATAAAAAGCCTATAAATATGGATGATCTTTCGATTTTACCAGCATTCCTGTCTCTTACCAGTAATATTTATCCAGTATCTCCTGCATCCGGGGCGTTGCGGCATCGGTATCGCCAACCTCGCGACGGAGTTTCAGCAGCTCGCGCTTCATCTTTTCGATTTCACCGGCATAGGCGGGGGAATTGTAGACGTTATGGTCTTCGTGGGGGTCGGCGAGCAGGTCATAGAACTCCCACGACGGCGTGACGGGAGCCTTATCCGATCCGGTCGCATTCAGCGGATCGCCGTAGAGGAACATCAGTTTGTAGCGATGGTTGCGGATGCCCATGTGGGCGGGACGGATCTTGTGGTGCGTCCAGTAGCGGTAGTACATGGACTGCCGCCAGTCGCGCGGAGTCTCGCCCTTCAGATTGTCGCGGAAGCTGCGGCCTTCGCTACACGACGGGGCGTCCACCCCGGCATAGTCGGCCAGCGTAGCGGCAAAATCAATATTGAGGATGATGTCGGAATTGCGCGTCCCGGCCGGGATCTCCTTCGGGTAGCGGATAACGAACGGCATGCGAAGCGGCTCCTCGTACATCATGCGCTTGTCGAAAAAGCCATGCTCGCCGAGGAAATAACCCTGGTCGGAGACATAGACTACGATCGTATTCTCGGACAGCCCCTCTTCATCGAGGAAACGCAGCAGGCGGCCGATATTGTCATCGATGGCCGCTCCGCAACGCAAGTAGTCGCGAATCAACTTCTGATAGATTTTCCGGCGCGCATCTTCCTTGCCCTTTCCTTCTATGGAGAAAGGCAGTTCCGGATACTTGCACCACCAGGAATCCGGGTCTTTCGAGGCGATCCCCCATCGGCGGGCCATATCTTCCAACGGTTGTCCGGGGAACGTACGCCCGGATTCTTCCGGCCCGAACTCCATCATGTTTGCCGGTTCGGGGAACGTGACTCCGTCATAAATATGTTTCAACCGTTCGGGGAAATCCCACGGTTCGTGCGTCGCCTTGAAATGGCAACACATCATGAAGGGTCGGTCCTTGTCGCGCGAACGGATCCACCGGATCGTCTTGTCGGTCACCAGGTCGGTCGAGAAGCCCTTCTCCACCTTGCCGCTTTTCCCTTTATCATCGTCTATCCAGCCCTCCGCGGTCTTGAAAAGCGGGTCCCAATATTCCCCCTGGTCATGGAAAACCGAAAAGGTGTCGAAACCCGACGGCTGCGTCTTGAGATGCCATTTGCCGAAAAGGGCCGTCTGATACCCTCCCTCCTGCATGCGTTTCGCAATATTGTCCAAAGCCGGATCGAGCCTGTCTTCAAGCGTATAGACCCCGTTATGATGGCTATAGGCGCCTGTCATGATAGCCGCGCGGCTGGGCACGGAGATCGAGTTCGTGCAAAAGCAGTTGTCAAGCACGCACCCCTCGGCCGCCAGGCGGCGGATATTCTCGTTCTTCACGTATTCGCTCAGTATTCCTCCATAGATTCCCCACGCCTGCGAGGTATGATCGTCGGAAAGGATGAAAAGGATGTTCGGGCGTCCAGAGTCCGCTTCCGGCTTTTCGTCTGCCATCGCAGGAGAGGCAGACGCCAAAAAGCCGGTCGTGATGATTAGTTGATCGAATGTTTTCATGACATTTTTTGTTTTTCTTTCCTACAAAAGTAATGAATTTAAATAGATACCAACAACATTATCTTGCAAATGAAACCCCTCGTTTCATGCAACATGACAAGGAACCTTATCGATTTCCGAAAAAATCATATCTATAATTAATTATTCATTTGCTTTCAATATGGCGGAGTTTCTTGTCTTCTCTATTTCTATTTGCTTAAATGTATGCTTTTTACCCCAGTTGAACCGATAACTCACATTCACATAAAATACATGATCGTTTATTTTCGGACCATAATTCCGGGAATATGAGCTATAGATATCCGAAATATACTCTCTCTTTTTTACAAAAGTAGAAAATGGATTACGTGTTCCTAATTCAAAATTCCAATTATTAAGATTATATCCTACGTTAAAATTGTAGATAAGTGGAGTACGATAGAAAACTCCGACATCATCATAATTCTTTTGAGGAGTTATGAGTTGTCCGGAAGCCATGAAATTTTTATATATAAACAACAATTTAGCTGAAGCATAAAAACAATTGACATCTAATTTTCTCCATGCATGTATAACTCGTTTTTTATAATATCCGGCCAAATCGAATGTCAATTTTCCAGGTATGACTTTTAGCTTCATTCTTGGACCTGTCACTAAATCAAATCCGGATTTAGCTATGGCATAATCATGTATAAACAAATTCCGGCTTTCATCATAAGATACTCGTTCATAAGGGACATCTGTCGTCACTTCAAACGAAGTATGATAAGTAAGATTGAAAACAGACGTATTTAAAGAATAAGTCAAACCCGTCAAATAAAATTTCAATACCTTTACCTCTGGATTACCTCTGCGTATCTGATATTTATCAATTCTTTGCTCTGTTAAAGAACGATATTGCAACCCAAGATCACCCGATTCAAGAGCCGTGGTAAAACGTATCGAATTATTCTCATTAATCATATAAGTCATAAAAAGTCCGGGACTGAAAAAATGTTGTAAAGAAGATTCTTTCTTATTATCGATATAAGTCAACTGATCGGCCCATTGAACAGTCATTTTCAATTTATTTTTTAACCGAAAAGCATATCCTAATGTCAACCTCCCTTCTCCCTTTGTTTGGTAATCATCCGAAAGCTGTCCATCGATTTCATATTGAGTATGGGCATAAGTATGGTCATAGTTCAACAGGACAAAGAGAACATCGCTTTTTCGTACAGTTTTCCTATACATCAGTTGAGGAATTACCCTATAATTATTTTCTTTTGCATGTGTATTATAAGCTAAAGTAATTTTGTCATTTTGTAAAGCCTCATACTGTCTGTCATACTTATTCTGATTGTAATTTCCACTTAAACGGAAACGTATATACTGTTCGTGTTTTAGACTCCCGGTATATTCTATCCTCAAAGCAGGATTAAAATTATGAGAAGAAGAATTGTCATCCACTTTATACCGGACCGGGTCATTGCTGTACGTTTGCATACTTAAATCATCCTCATCCGATTTTTCCTGATTCAAGACTAAAGTTGTATAAAGTTGATTGTGCTTATCATGGTAAAGATAATTAAAATAGCTATTTATACTATTACTATTTTGAGGAGAGGGTAAACTTGAAGCTTCATTCACGATCGTTTCCTTTGTCGATTTTAAATAAGTCGAAGTTTCATAGCCACGTTTAGGAGTATAATTATTATAGCTGTCTGAAACTGAAACAATAAACTCGGACTTTTTGTTAAAAATCTGTCCTGTAGCTCCATAACTACCGTTTCCTTTATTCAAATGCTGTTGCCCATTCATAGCGACCATCCCTCCTCTATCATGATGTTCTAAAATATAGTCGACAACAGAATTCGCATTCGGATATTCAGGATGATGTTGATCATAAAAATCAATACGGAGAATATCTTTGGGATTCAGGTTTCGGATCTCATCGCTCGAAGCTTCCCGTCCATTGATGAGGAGCAATGTTTCTCCTTGAATAGTCGATACCTTTTTTGTAAACGGATCGACATCCAATGTCGGTATCATCATTAATGCCAATGCTTTATAACCATCCGATGCATGACGTAACTGTTCTTTGGAAGGAAAATACAAGACCTTATCAGTAGTACGCGTTATTTGTCGACCGGTGACAACAACCTCATCCAGCTTATTACTTTCTTCTATCAAAACAATATCACCTAACTGCAATTCACCCAAATCGCCCTTTGTATGAAGGACATGTTCCTTATAACCAATATAATTTATAACCAATTTATATCCAGAAGGAGAAACAGGTGCTGTTATTGAAAAATTACCGGTACTATCACTGATATCTCCCTTTACAAACACTGAATCGTGTATGAAACAGCGAACTGTTGCAGAAGAGACCGCATTTTTATGTTCATCTACAAGACGCCCCTTCAAACAAATATTTTGAGCCTCTAATAATGTATTCAATAAACATAAAACAATTATGAATAATGCTTTCATTGTATCCTACAAAATTTTAAAACCGCCTTGACCATGCTTAGCTCTTAATCATAAAAGAACCTTCACATAATCAGGACAGCATGTTATTCCATTCTGAAGTCAGAAAAAATAAACATACAATCCCATCCATAAAAATAAGCAAATTTTTATTCATAACTCTTACCTTTCTAAATTCTAATGCAAATTTCAGACATAAAACACAAAAAAACCGGATTAGAAAAAATAAGTTCAGTATAGAATAAAAAACAAATAATTTACTAATTTTCAGACATATAAATCTGATCTCATACATTAAAAATTCACTTTTACTTTCAAAAACCGGATTCGACCAGACAAAAAACCGGATTTTACCATAATAATTTTTCAAGAAATCGGTCTAAACTTTGCTTTTCAGACACATTAAAGTATTTTTCTTTTATCTCGGCTTTCTGTTTTGTGATCGTATCTGGTGCTAAGTTTAGTATAGTCGCAATTTTACCAGTTTTTACCCCCAGTTTAACCAGACAACAGATTAACAATTCTCGCTCATCCAATTTATACTGTATGAACAAATATTCTACAAATCCAGGAAATACCGAAGAAAAATGCTCATAAAACACATCCTTATTAAAGTTTAAAGGATACAATTGTTGTCTATTATCGGATAGATTAAGCAAAAATTCATCTTGATGAATCAATTTTTGTATCCATGCTTCATACATCCTGGATTTTTGTTTGAGTTCACCGGCTACCTCTTGTTCTTTTCGCAATTGTTCTTCTTGCTGAAGCCGCAGTGACTCCCAATCCAGGCTCAGTTGTTTTTGCGCCTTTACATTTGCATCCAGTTCTTGGCTTAGTACACTTCTTTGTCTTTCCAATTCTTCTTTCTCTTTTATTGAAAGAAGAATACGTTGCTCTAATTTTCCATTTTTTTCTAATATAGACTGCAATTGTGTATCTTTCTGTCTAAGTAGTATATCCTTATTGCTTATTAATTCCTCTTTTTGCTTAAGAATCGTCTCTTTCTCTTTGAGAAGTTTAGATTGTTCGATATTAGCCTCTTCCTGTTGCTGTTTGTATATTTCCAGTTGAGATAAATTATCATTTTCCAATGTCTGGATTGTCTCAGTCAAGGAGTCTATTAACAGATGGTTCTCTTCCAATTGCTTCTGGATAGTCTGCAAAGCGATGTCTTTTTTCTCCATCTCCTGCTTATCGCTCAGCAAAAGACTTTCATTTTTCTGCAATAGCTTCTGTATTTCTTTATTTCTCAATTTATGTTTACTGATTATTTGGAACATGATCACATAGACTATCCCTATTGCAAGACAAGCACAAAGAAAGCAGATAAGCAGGAAATCTTGCCTGCTACGAGCTGTATGCATTTGCTGGTTTTGCTTGCTGATTAAACGCTCTTTATTATATAAAGCTTCTACTTTCGCCAATTTTTGAGGTCGATATACCTGTTCGATTGAATCCCGGAGTAAAAGGTAACGTTCATTATATGTACAAGCTTTCTTATAATCCTGCTTTTCTTTTGAATAAAAATGTAATTACTTTCAGATGATCGAAAGGAGTCATTTGTTATGGTTTATGTATTTCTTGCCAATGGTTTTGAGGAAATGGAGGCTCTTGCCCCTGTGGACTTGCTCAGACGAGCAGGCGTTGAAGTTTTTACTGTAGGTGTAGGCTCTGATATGATAGTCAGCTCACACAACATTCCTGTCAAGACCGATACAACAGTGGATAAGATAGTTCTTAAAGACGAGCTCGAAATGATAGTTCTCCCAGGTGGTATGCCGGGTACTTTAAATCTTGAAGCAAGCCCTGATGTGCTTGGTGCAGTTGATTACTGTGCTGATAATAACAGATACATTGCCGCAATATGTGCCGCTCCGTCCATAATCGGTCATAAGGGTCTTCTTGACGGCAGATATGCAACTTGTTTTCCAGGCTATGAGAAAGATCTTAAAGGTGCGATACATTCTGCCAGACTTGTGGCTGTTGACGGTAAGTTCATCACTGCAAAGGGCGCAGGCTGCAGCATGAAGTTTGCACTCAAGCTTGTTGAGCTTCTT